>Ga0123341_1001852_pt1 | contig 16637 bp, 9 predicted proteins | sample Turbeapinknodule_FD_89959 | JGI IMG/M metagenome (GOLD analysis project Ga0123341, IMG submission 89959) | Root nodule microbial communities of legume samples collected from Mexico - Turtle bean Mexico pink nodule | ecosystem: Host-associated > Plants > Roots > Nodule | place: Mexico: Nepantla...
AACATAAATATATATATATATATATATATATATATAAAAGGAAGAAGAAGAATTTTAATTTCTTTTAGAAAGTTCACTACATTTTATTTTTCTCTTCACTATTGGATGAATATTTGCCTTTTCTGGCTTTCCCCATTTTATTTAACAAATTATAAAATATCAAATGAAGAAAAATATTTCATAAACGCGTTTTCTTCTTTCCCCATTCCTTCCTCTCATAAATAATCCACCGATCTAAGCATACATAATTTTGAGAGAGGGACATATTTTCAGAATATTTTAACTTTTGTACCAAAAAATGAGACTGTTGTTGATGGAAAAAACGCATGCGAAATATATAATCACAAATCAACTGTAAAAGAATAAATAATATAGGATTTAACGTGATTTGGTCGTCAAATGCAACTTACATCACACAGACAACTATTAAGTTTTCATTTCTGTCATGTTGCACACTAATTACAAGTACAATGATATCTATAAATAAAAATGGGACACGATTAACTTCACCAACTAAACATAACTTCATACCCAATAAAATTATTAATTTAATTAAAAAATATATTAAAACACATATGACTTCAGCTTGTGTTTTGAAAGGTAAATAGAAAAATAATATAAAAAAAAGTGTATAAATATGATTTTTTTTTAACAACCTAAAATATAAATCTTTATCCGTGTAATACATTCCTCTTTTATTTGCTTAAATTACACAAATTATTCTTTAGCTAAGAAATCTTGATATTTTATGTTTAAAATAAAATTAACTAATAAAGTTTAATTTCCATTTAAATATTTTTTTTGTTTGATGTATATTAGTTTGATTTTAATAAGAAATTTTGTTATGCTAAAATAATTAGAATAAAAGACGAATAAAAAATATTTAAAACACGAGATTGCATTACATAAAAATCCATCATCGAGATTATCGATTTAATGAAAACTGATGTAAGCTTCATGCATATAGTGGATAAAGAGAAGATAATAATGTGAATTAAAGAAATGGAAGTGAGAAACAATAATAGTAAACAGAAAACAGAGGAAGGGAATAACGATAGGACACAATGAAAATCACAAGCTTTAATTCTAGAGGCTTAAGACTAAGAGGAAAGGAGAAAGATAGACATTTAAGAGATATAATTAGAAAGGAGGAGATTGATGTGGCATGTATCAAGAGACTAAGTTGGCAATTATAATCTCGGAGAAATTTCAAACAATATAGGGAGATAATAACATATATTGGATGCACAATGTTGAAGAAAATGGAGCCAGAGGCATACTAAGTGTATGGAAAAAAATAAACTCACTTTAAATATAATTTAATCTTGTAAAATTGATTATAAGGTGAGATTTACATCCACTTTAACACTATAAATGTTCTAGTCAATAACAAATAGTTTGATAAGTCCAACCAACACATGTTAGTATAAACTTTAAATGATTCTGACTTATAAGGTGAGATTTGCACTCATTTATATACTACGAAATTGTATAATATCTATTTGACATGGAATCTCCAACAATCAAAGACTTCATAATTATAAGGGGAATGGAGAAAAGAACAAACAACCTGTCACTATTGTAAATGTGTGTTCTATAGGTACGCTTAGTGAAAATAAAGTAATGTGTTTATGTTGAGTTATTTCGTTTATGAACCGTTCTTAATGTATATATTGGCTTAAACAACATTATTGAAATTATCGCGTGTTACATTATTTGTTAAGTAGATTTGTTGTGTATCTCCTTATTTTATCTTGATGCATTAGTTTTATTCGATCGAGCGACTTCCATATCGAGTGACGTGGTTCAGACCGATACAAAATATTTAACAATTAAAAAACATACTTAACAAAATATATATATATATATATATATAATTTAGCAATATCTTCAATTATAACATTATAAAGTTTAAGCATTAATTAAATCTGTTTCGGTACCACCAATATAGTCTCACATTGCTCAGGAGTCAACCTACTGGAATGTTTTCTAAGGACAAAACCGTGACGGAACACCTACTTTCAAAATGGACAAACTTTCAAAATAGACAATACTTCAAGTGTGATTGACCCTAACGATACTATCTCTCGGACTTTAACAAAATCATTTATAAAATAATCAGTTTAAAATGTAACTATTATCAAATATTACAAATAATCATTTCACTTTTAATATAACTTGCTCATTTTTCAAATTCATAAAATTAATTAAAGTTATTATATTATAAACTAATAATTGGTTACCATTGTTTAAACAATTCTAACCTTAATTTTAATAATTTATTTATTAAATAAAATATTTCAAATTATTTATTTTTAATTACAAGAATTAAAGAATTAACACTTCCATAAAAGTTCGACTAACCAATTTCTTAAAAATAATTTAAAAAAATGAAACTTCAGGCTAAGAATTCGTTCTCTCCAACCCATTTTTTAACATGAACAGTCATTTATAATATTTAGGTACATAATAATGAAAAATATATATATTATATATTAGGGTTTATATTATTAAAAAAAGGTATAAATATGGATAAGAAAGATGGTGGATCCACGGTGGATTAGACAGAGACAATGTGGAGTGTACGGCTGACGTGGCGCATCTGTATCCTAATATCATTCTGCTGTCGCTGTCGAAGCGTCACAGCCACTTGTTTTTTTGTGTGGAGGAGATACGCTGCCCTAATTTGCTGAATTCAAATACATGCATGTGCATGTTGCCGTTTCAATTCCTCCCATGCACTTCACATCCCATCGCCATCTTCCACCCAATTCTTCATAATTAGTTTTTGAAAAATAAACGTAGACTCTCCAAAATTTATGAAAAGAAAAAACAAAAGGTAAATATTCTAAAAAGTTATATTGAAAGTAATTAAAGAAAAAAATTAAATAAAAACAAGAAAACAAACAAAATTATATAATGCATGACTCTAATAAAAAATGAGAAAAAAACTATTCAATCCAACAAATATAAATGAAATAGCAGTGGTATATTAATGCACGTTACTACTATTCTAGTACTTTTTTTATCGATTAAAAATAAATAATTTAATTAAAATATTTAAGGGATATTTTAATTTTATATAAAAATAGAAGCAAGATGCGCAGTATCCAAAACACCAATTTACTTAGTATATAAACATAAATATTTATATATTTTGTTACATTACTATTTAATGTTATTGGTTTGGTTTAAAAAAAATCGTTGCAAGGGTACTCTTTAAATCAATTTAACTTTGTTAATTTTTAAGGATCACATAGAGACCAGAGATGAATATATATGTCCACTAGTATAAAAATTTCATTTATGAGAATACATTTATAACATTTTTACGAATAGACGTTGTCTCTACACGGTGATATTTTTGAAATTAAATTCGTCTAAAACGATAAAGTCGCCTTTTTTTTATGAAACGCTTTGGACTAAAATGATGACTTTACTCCATAAATGCCGTTTTAAAGTCTTTTTACTACACTAATTCATTGCGCGTAAGATACGCTTTCATATTTTCTTATCTTCTGACGTTTTGTTTTCCTCTTCTTTGCTCTTTATGCTTCTTTTTCATCTCGAGTCATTGTCATTTTCGGACCATTGCCATCTTCGAGCCATTGTGTAAGTTTCTTTCGAGCTCTCTACTTCTTCTTCACCATTGTTTATTTGTTTATTTTTGTTTCTCTTATTTTTTTTATTTTCTCCATTGTTGTGAAGGTTTTGATACCTACTAATGTTTCATTGCCTTGCACGTTGTTCTTTGGGTTTTCACTGTGCCTCCATTTGGTTCTTCGTTGCTGTCAGTGCAATTGCCATTGTCTTCGCTCTTCACCACCACCATTGTCTTCACTCACAAGGTTGGTGGTGTTTTAAATTTTTTTAATATTTTTTTAGTGTTATAAATTTTTTTTATTTTTTATTTATTATAATTTATATTTTTTAAATTTTTAATCTAATTTTTTTTAGTTTTTATGTTCGAGTAGAATTATTAAATTATTAGATTGTAGATAGTTTTATATTATTTACTATTTATAATTAATTTAATGATTTTAATTAGTATATTTATTATTTATTATAATTTGTATTTATTATTAATTTATATTATGTTAGTTGTTAGGTTAAAATAGAATTATCGTTTTGGTATTGAGTCTGAGGGTGTTCGATCATCGACGATTGATACGTGTTGGTATTGAGTCTGAGAGTGTTCGACCCTCGATAATTGATACCTGTTCTATTGAGTCCAAAGATGTTCAACTCTCAGCAATTGATACATGTTGGTATTGAGTCTGAGGGTGTTCGACCCTCGACAAATGTGAGATTTTACAATCATTAGTAAACATCTGAATGACCACTACAGAACATAATAGATCAAAATTAGATTAATTATGTTCGCATAAGTGTTGAGTATTAAAGAGGAGTAGAAGAATTTATACAATTTGTTCAACGTAATGCCAATAATAGTGGTAATGATGGAGTAAAGATTAGGTGTCTATGCGTTAATTGTTTGAATGGAAGGAGATTGAATGTTAAGAAAATCATGGAGCACCTTCTATGTGATGAGTTTCTTTGATCTTATACAACTTGGACATGGCATTGTAAATTCTTGAATTTACCACGTGTTTCCGTATCTGAAGAATATGTGGGATCCGATGCATTACATGGTGAAGTACATGATGATCGATTGGAGGACATGATTCATGATGTGGGAGATGAGTCTTTTGCAGAAGCGCATGGATATGAACGTATGCCAAGTTATGCAAAGACTCCATTGTATCCTGGATCAACTAACTTTACACGATTTTCAGCGGTGTTAAGATTGATGAATTTGAAGACAATAAATGGATGGACTAATAAAAGCTTCGCGGAATTGCTTCAGTTGTTGAAGGATATGCTTCTAGAGGGAAATACTCTACCTAATCGTAATTATGAGGCCAAAAAAATGTTTTATCTGATGGGTATGGAGTATAAAAAGATATACATGCATGTCCTAATGATTGTAAATTATACAGGAAATATTTTAAATTGTTGAAAAATTGTCCGAGGTGTGAGTTATCATGTTATAAGTTGAAACAAAAAGATTATGATACTATTGAAGAGATAAAAAAACATGGACCCCAATGAAGGTTATGTGGTATCTCCCCATCATTCTAAGGATGAAGTGATTGTTTTCAAACACAAATGATGCTAAAAATCTTAAATGACATACAGATGAGAGGAAATGTGATGGAATGTACCGACATCCAGCTGATTCTATTCAATATAAAAATTTGATGACGAGTTTTCAGAGTTTGGTAAAGAATCAAAAAATATCCGACTTAGTTTAGGTACAGACGGAATAAATCCGTTTAGTAATATGAGTACGAATCACAGTTCATTGTCTATTTTACTCCTTGCCTATTTTACTAGGAGTTGAAACTTGTTTATTAAGCTTTTCTATGCTAATATTTTTAGCATTGAACTTTATACGGTGCTCAATAATGTGCTTTTTTTTCTTCTCTTTCTTAGGATGGTGACATTAAATTTGAACATATAATATCAAGCACCAGTTTTCCTTCCTGCATTTAATTGGTTTTGGTACACATCTTTTCTTTTTATCACTTTTGATACTTCATCTAGTTAGGATTATCAGCGAGAGGAACATTTTGTCACACTCAAATATTGAGGTAGACATTATTTTATTATTTTAATGTTACATTATACAGAAGTCCATAATCGACGACATGATTAAGGTCAACTCATGTTTTGTTATTTTTTGTCTCTCTCAATGAGAATTATAATTGAGGGGGCGAATAACAAAATCTAACAAGCTGGATATGGTAACTCGAAATTCCTAGGAGTTCATGAATGAATGATTCGCCCAAATATGATATGAATGCAAGCTTTTTTTCTTTCATCTTTTAACTTTTTTCTTCTGCTTGCTATTTACAGGGTTAACCCACCAAATTCTTTCTTCTGCTTGGTAATAACCCACCGACTTTCAGCTTTGAATCAATAACCACTAAACCAATCCTGTGTGGACTATAATTTTGGCAAGTACTATTGATCAATCTGGATAACTTTCCAAGCTTCCCATGTGCAAATTATGTGGGAAGTAAAGCTACACGCCAGAAATCCTAAACATTAAAGAATAAATTCTAGAAAGTGAAAAACAGAAAATGAAGGTTAAGAAAAAGGAAACAGAATAAGATAACCTCAGGAAGAAAAAAAATAGTAGCAAATAGAGGTCGTGTAGCTACAAAAAAAATTCATTGCTAAAGGTCAATTTCAAACTTCCCACTTGTATGGAAGCAGCTAGCGGGTTAACCGTGAGCTTGGTTCGAGTCAATAGCCTCTAAACATGAGTTTGAGTAGAAAGAAGCAAAGGCAAACAGCTGCTTTTTTCAGAAGCAACTCATTGCTGTGAATATTGTGTCCTTGACGGTGACAGGTTAACCAATGAAAGTTTATTGGGAGTCACTGAACTCGTGTAGAACAGTTTTCATATGATATACATTCAATTTTTTTAACTATAAAAATTAAAATATCATTGTGTGGATAATGATTGTTAAGAATCATCTAATAATTTTCTGAGGCTAGGAATTAAAACATGGAATATCATTAGATAAGAGTAATACATATATACTAATTTTGTATCATACATGATTAGTTTACTTTTTTCCTCATCTTTCAAATTACCTACTTATCTTATATAATTTATTCACCTTTCTTTTTCTCTTCATATCTATCATCTGTGCTACTCCCTTTTCGAATTAAAAATCTATGAACTGTCTTAAATTTAAGTTATGAAGAGTGTGATACTCTGAGCTTAAAAAGAATCACTTTAATGAAAGGATAAATAAGACAACAACAAGCCAGTGAAAAGAAAGCATGCCAGACTTGGACCACAGTGACAAACTCAACTCATTACTAGACAACAGTCACCGTAATGAAATGAATGTACAGGAATAAAAACAATCTCCTTATAGCAACAACCAAGCACGCCATATAACCCGCTGTTACTCTCAAACCCCTAATCTATTCAGACCACGAAAAACCAACTACATCATCCATGGCAACCCCCAGCCCCACCAGATTATCCCATGCCATGGAGAGAACCGGGCAATGGTAAACACCACTCGGCTCCTTCATTTTCAATATTCTCACGACTTAACTTATTCTCCTGTGCACAGTTTCAAGAATCAATTAGTGAGTTGTGTTAATGTTAGTTGTTATGAGATTAAATTTCATGAATCAATTGTTGTTGCAGGATTTTCTCCCCAGAAATCCCAACCGATGTTATTGTTGCAGTGGGAGAAGCCAATTTTTCTCTCCACAAGGTACCAAAATTTTGCACTGTTGCAAGGAACTTCATCAATTCTTCTTATATATGTGATTTTGGGTATTGAATTTGTAAGTGTTGGATTTGTTAACAGTTTATTCTGGCCGCAAAAAGCAACTCCATCAGAAAGGTCATAATGGAATCAGAGGAGAGTGACTTAACCAGAATAGACCTCACCAACATACCTGGAGGCCAAGAAGCTTTCGAGAAAGTAGTGAAGTTTTGTTACGGCGTCAACTTCGAGATCACCGTTCACAACGTCGCTCCACTGCACTGCGCCGCCGTATTCCTCCAGATGACCGACGAGTATTGCGACGGAAACCTTGCCGGAAGAACGGAGGATTTTCTCTCACAGGTGGGTGTCTCCACTCTCCACAGCGCCATCGCGGTTCTCAAGTCCTGCCGGCAGCTTCTCCCATTGGCCACCGAAATCAACGTCGTTGACCGCTGCGTTGACGTAATCAGCTCCAAGGCTTGCCGCGAGATGAACTTTCCGAGCCAGTCGCCGCCGAACTGGTGGACGGAGGAGCTCGCCGTGCTCGACGTAAATTCATTCGCAAAGGTAATTGCCGCCATGAAACAGCGAGGCGCTAGGTATCTATCCGTCGCCGGAGCGTTGATCACGTACACCGAACGAGCGCTGCGGGAGCTCGTCCGCGACCACAGCGGCGGCGGAAGAGGAATCCTGTCGGCGCATTCCGGTGATTCGGATTCGGAGTCAAGAAAAAGCGAACAACGCGAGGTTCTGCAGTCTATAGTCCCGCTCTTCCCGGCAGAGAAAGCGGCGTTTCCAATCAACTTTCTCTGCTGCCTCCTTCGGTGCGCGATCTATCTCCGCGCGTCGACAGCGTGCAAGCGCGAGCTAGAGAAGCGGGTCACAGAGATCCTGGAGCACGTGACGGTGGACGACCTCCTTGTGCTTACGTTCACCTACGACGGAGAGAGGCTCTTGGATCTGGACAGCGTGAGGAGGATCATATCCGGCTTTGTGGAGAAGGAGAAGAGCACAACGGTGTTCAACGCAGGCGCCAACTTCAACGAACACTTCTCCCCCTCGATGCAGCGCGTGGCCAAAACCATCGACGCATACCTCGCTGAGATCGCCGCTTACGGCGAACTCCCCATCTCTAAGTTCAACGGCATCTCCATCCTCATTCCCGGAGGCGCTAGAAAATCCGACGACGATCTATACCGTGCCGTTGATATCTACCTCAAGGTACACACTATGTCATTGTCATCAAGTTCCCCCCAAAAGAGGGATTAACTAAACAAGGACACCTTTTGGAATTAAACTAATTAACTAATAGTCTGCAAGTTTTTTTTTTTAATCACCATACTGAATAACTACCAGTATACTAACACATTTAAAATTAAGGTTAAATTATTTGAATTAATCTTTAATTTAGTATTTTAAGTTTTTCTTTCTTTCTTTTTTTACTCACTATCATTCTTTCTCTTTAAGCTCTTAAAGTAATTAAATTGCATAACTAGTGCTTCAATTATTGAATATCTATCAGTTCAATTGTTGTTATGTCACTAACATTCGGTAAATAATTTAGAAAATTAATTAACATGATATCTAATACTTAAAAAATTAGTTATGTAATGTGTTTTACTTTAGAAATTACCTAACAGAGAATAACAGAGCATTCTCAGGATATAATTGATTATTTATTTATTTATTTCAAGTATATAATCAAATAAATACATCATTCTCTCTTCTAATAGAGTATAAAGCATATATACAAATTTCTGGATATTAGAAATGATACTTTAAATAATCTTTTAATGTTAAAAATTCTTTACAGTAACTTTGATATATCAGCAAAAAAGGTTGTGCAGAAATAAAAAGATATAATGATAAAAAAAAAGTCTATATATAAATCAATGTGCAGTTATTATTTTAAAAATTTATCTAAATTTATATTTTAAATTATACCTAAATTAATAATTAGTTAAAAAATTGTCCAAAATGCGATTAACCATACAAGTAAGTAACTTAGGAAAGGCACGATCTAACCTAAACCTAACCAGTGATCAAGTAACTAACTAACTAACTCCACACGCGTGTTGTTGCAGGCGCACCCGAACCTGGACGAGATAGAGAAGGAGAAGGTGTGCAGTGTAATGGACCCACTGAAACTATCATACGAGGCGCGTGTGCACGCGTCGAAGAACAAGCGGTTGCCGTTGCAGATCGTCCTTCACGCGCTGTATTACGACCAACTACACCTAAGGAGTGGTGCGGCGGAGGACAAGGAGGCGGGAGCGGCGGCAGTGGAGAAGAAACAGCTTCAAGCTGACGTGTCGCTGGTGAGGGAGAACGAGGAGTTGCGATCGGAGCTGATGAAGATGAAAATGTACATTACCGATATGCAGAAAAATGGTAACGGAACGTCGTCGTCTGGGAAGGAAACTAGTGCGCCTGTGAAAAGGCCAACGTTTTTGTCGTCCATGTCGAAGAAACTGAGCAAGTTGAACCCGTTCAAGAATGGGTCTAAGGACACGTCACACATTGACGATGCCCCCGTGGACTTGACCAAGCCCAGAAGGAGAAGGTTCTCCATTTCCTAGATTTCTTCTGTTCAACCGTCATCACTGTTCTTACTGAATTCAAATTTCCTGGTTTTTTAGTCAAAATATATCCCGTGAAAAGTATTTTTTTGAAAAGTTAGTTACGTGTTTGTTACTTTTTTAGTGGTGTCAATTTGTAATTAATAAAAAGAGTGAAATATGATTGGATTTCTTATTTCTTATACTAGATTTGATCATATTTGTATTTGATTGGGATAGGAGCTACAAGTTGCAGTGTGAATTAATTATAATTATAATACAGTGTTCTGATTGGGGCTAACTTTCCATCTTCTTTCATTCTGCCATGATATTTTGACTCACTTGTATTTTCTTAACTTAACAAATACATTAATTAATCAATATTAGTCTCGCGACTTTCAATTTTGAAAAGTTAACATAAAATATAAATATAATTTGTCCTTAATAAGAAACATATCAGGTAAACTTCAAGAAGTCATAAAATATAGGTAAGTACAAAATTATTAGATATAATTTCTAAGTTTAATGAGATTTGTGGTCAAATCCCTCTCATAAACCTTTTAATAAAAAAGTATTAAACAAATCGAATTCTCACTCCCACCTCACTAATAGAAGTTTTATAAAGAGAATGGGAATAGAATGTTGCTTCCCACAACACCACTGGCAAGAGAGAAGAGAGCGTCAATCTCGGAGCCAAATATATTAAGATACTTAATATATTTTTACCAAAAGAATTATACCTATTTGGAATTTTTCTTGGGATGCAATGGAAGAGCCCATACCCATAATTATCCGTCACATGATGTCCAAGATTACTCAATTAACTGGTAGCTAGGATCCTAGTTCTCACATTAAGACTTCTCGAGCTTAAATGTTGAACAACCGAGTTCTAATGAAGTACAATTTAAAAGTTTTGCCAGCACATTGGCTGGTACAACTTCAGACTGGTTCAATAACCTTCCTGATAGAGCAATACAGTGTCTTGATGACTTTCTTCGTCTTTTTATCGACCAATTCACAACCAACACTGTAAAGTCATCAAAGTTAAGTGATACATTTGATGTAAGAAAATAAAGTTTTGAGTGATTGAAGGAATATCTCAAAAGGTTTTGCGAGATCACGGTAAAAATCTTGCAACCGAATGAAGCCACCTGCACAAAATAATTAATATGTTGTACGAGGTTGAGACCCTTCTTTGGATGGACTTAAGAAAGGGTTGGAGAATAATTCCTTAAAATAGGATAAGTATAGAGAAGAAAACAAGTAACACCTATATACTAGTGATAAAAGCGTAGAACCTGCACTCTGGTCAGAGGTGGTGGTTTATTTATAAAATGGGGGAGTACAGATTCAAGGAAATAAAATTAAAAAATGGTGTATGGGTGTAAATAGCAACTCCCCGAGTTGTTTGCGGCTGAATAGTGACCAAATTCTTCCTACATCCAATATTTTTGAATCTGCAGCCAACACAATTTTAAAATTCCGAAAATATCCTTTATTTCGGAAATGAAAATCTAGAATTAAAAATAATACAGTCTGAAGTAGATATGAAAAACTTTTTATGTTTCCAAAACAAAAATCAAAAGCCCATTCCGAATAAAAAAATAGTAATACCAAAAAGAATACATTAAGGGCATTTTCGTCATTTTCTACTGGAATTGGGTGCAGAAATATGGTGCAGGAAGCAATTGCCCTAATTTATTCGAGTACAGGCCCAACCCACCCTTCTCAAACAAAAACACCTTTGCCATTTCCATTTTCTAGTTTCACCATCTCGTTGTGAGAAAGAAACTGTAAAACCTAGCCTCTCCTTGTATATGCGTCGCCGGAATCTACAAAAGAAAGGCGAAGAGAGAGTTATTCCAATATTTGTCAGTGATAAGATACAAATTTGAAGATAGATAGCGGTATTCAGTATGTCTTCAAATAAGAGCGAGGAGAAATCTCAGGCCGCGGCGGACAGAATTAAGGCGGCGGCGTTGACTGCGGCAAAGGGGCTGAGCCGTGCGCAGGCGGAGCGGGCGGCGGCGGCGGCTGCGCGGAACGTGAATGCCTACGGGCAGAAGGAGGAGGGGCCGAGCCGATGGCAGGAGAAGAGGGAGGCAAAGCGGCAGATGTATCTGATGAGTACCGAGAAGGCCGTGAAATTGGGCGAAAGGAAGGATCTCAAGCCTTCGAGATCCGCTTCCGGCGGCGCTGCGCAGTGCCAGAAGTGCTTCCAGAGCGGACACTGGACTTACGAGTGCAAGAACGAGAGGGTTTATATTTCAAGGCCTTCGCGGACGCAACAGCTTAAAGACCCTAAACTGAGACCGAGGGTCGATGCGCCTGTCGCGTATGATTTGGATTTGGATGGCGATGTTCCTGATGGTGATGTTAAGGAGGAAAAGGAGAAGGGAAAGAGGAAGAAGAAGAAGAAGAAGAGTGAAAAGAAGCGTCGTCGTTATGATTCTGAGAGTGAGAGTGATAGTGGCAGTGTTACATCTTCTGTCACTGGATCGGATTCTTCTTCTGAGAGTAGTTCGAGTTCTGATTCGGAGGAGGAACGGAGGCGGAGGAGGAGGAAGAAGAAGCAGAGGGAGAGATCAAGACGCAGCAGGAGGAGTCATAGTTCATCTTCAGGGTCGGAGTCCGATACAGATTCTGTTTCCGACTCTGACTCGGATGATAAGAGCAGCCGGAGGAAGAAGACGCGTAGTCGTAGGCGTTAAATGAGATTGTGGCCAGGTCCATGGAGGCAATCATCAACTGCAATTATGGTGATTGTTTAGGAATTGCTAATGGGTAATGTAGAGTTTTGGTGGATTTTGATTGGGTTGTATTTCCTTGTATTCTTTCAACATTTTAATCCTGGTACTCGCAACTTAGGTTTATTTTTTCGACATTTAAATTTGCGATGTGCTTTGTGTTATTGTGAGGTGCTCAAGATGTTGGATGGTTTTTGTTTCTAGCTTATAATTCTGCTGTACTTACTCATTTTTCTTGCCTAAGAACAGGTCTTGTCAGCACCACGTTTGATACATTGTCATCGAAGTTCTTGTCACTTTTTATTGTTTCGCCAAAATTTAGCCGCTGGTCCATCCCTTGTTTCATCTTGAGCGTCTCTGTTTTTTTTATGCAGGTTTCCATCTCAGTTTGCATTTCTTGCGTCAAGGTAGTCAACCCTTCACGCAGCTACCTTAGCCGTCTTCAAATCTTTTGATCAAAGCTATGGAAAATGACTCTCAATGTTTGCTCCGAACATAGAACCAATGTATTACAACACCCTCCATGTTCATAAATGTTTATTGTAGATTATGGAATGAATAAATTTCTTGTACCTCAAAGAATTTAGTAATCCAACCAATTGGCATACTGTCAATCCCAGTAGATTTTGGTTTTCATGAATTCATGCTTCTGGTCAATCGATATTTTGTTCCCTCATCAATTTTGGTCTATCACTTGGTCTTGTTACCTAAATTTGTCGATTTTTTTAATCAGCACTTAATTTCGTTGATGGGTCTAGATTATATTAAACTGACTGAGCATAATTTACTTTATCTTGTTACCTAATTTACTGCATCATGATATTTCTGAAAATGAATATGGAAAATCTTTTCCTATCCTAGGATTTCCATTTTACATATTTCCAATGGCCATTGTGCATCCTGACATTGTTATCTCTTCCTCCTTGTTCATGCTACTTTAGCTTGAGAAAGGGTGTTGGATTATCTTGAGTGTTTTAGATTATCTCTACACTTCTTTAAAATAGATATTTAAAACATTATTGAATCAATTATTCATCTGATTGAGGAGGCAATCTTAGGACTTGTTTCTTAACTGGATTCCCGTTTCTTTTTTAATTAGGGTGGGCGGGCAGTGTTATTCTATTTGTGGGTTTGTGCTTGTGTAAGGAATATTACTCTATCTCGTCATTTTAAAGCTAGGCCTAATGCTACCCAATACTTAATTATCAGTATCAGTAAATAGGTCGCTTGGATTAGTATTTTATATCACATCTGATACATCATTAGACATTATATCAATGTAATGGAGTATTATTGAAAGCCTCCTTCTCTTCCTGCCTAAACCCTATAATTTCTACAGTTTTGAAAAAGTTTGTCTGTGAGTATGCCTTGTTTAGAATCCAGTCTTGATCATTGCAATTTTTTAGTTGCTACTTCGCAGATTAATGAAATCAGAAGATGCAATATTATTATGACCGTCTTTTCTCTCTATTTTTCTCCATGCATGAAATTAAATTAGTATTCTTTTGCTACATTTGAATTTTTTATATTTAATGTAAGCCACTTTCTTGTTGAAATGCTAAAGTAGTTCCTTAACACTTGGTAATAGTGCACCTCGCAGAGTTCACTCTTATTATTTGCAAGTGTCCATGCCATACCATTAAATTCTAACATGTATATCTGTTCCTGTGTCCACATATATCAATGCATCTATGATGTGTGGGTGAAAGAAGTTTCACTGTTACGCCTTTAATCCGATGAAATGTTTGAATCCCTTTTGAAGTAAAATTGAAAGATACTCATATTTTTACTGGTTCTGGGGGTATTCTGAAATTTCTGAATGTATGTAGGCACCTGCTAAAGCGGGAATGCATGGCACTCATTTTTGTTTGCTGCAACACAACTTGTGGCGACCGTGGTTGGGACTGCGACTCTAAGTATCTTGGTCAAGCCGAAGGTTCAACATAGGGGGATTCAGCATATCATATTCTTCACTCTTGGATACTTTTTCTTAGAGATGGCAAAGCGGGCCAGCCCGTCCTGCATTGGCCCGCCCCACGTTTGGCTGCAAAAATGCAAGATGGGACCCGTCCTGCAAAGTTATTGCGGGCTAGAATTCCCAACCCACCCCGCATAAGAGCTGGTTCGCGGGCTGGTCCGTGTTCTTTTTTTTTAAAATTAAATATTTATTTTTTTTACATTTTGTTCTTAAAAAATTGTCAAATTAAACATATATATTTGTTATTATCAAACCTATTTTTTTTTTCTTTTCAAATCTAGTCAAACATAAAAACATTAAACATTAAGATAAATATCAAATATCACTATTCTTCCACTTTCAAAACATTAAAAATATCTAATTCCAAAACATTAAACATAGACATTAATTCTAAAACATTAAACATAAACATTAATTCTAAAACATTAAACATAAACATTAATTCTAAAACATTAAACATAAACATTATTGAAATTCTTCCATTTGGATGTCACCCTAGAAGAACTTTCATCCATTTTTTCATAATTATAATTTTCCCCGTCATCTGCATATATTAAAACAATGACAATTAATTAATTAATTTTTCATAAAAATAATACAATAAAAATAAGATAACTTTTGGCTCAATTAAAGGTTTGGTTCATGTTATTCAATCCTTATTTATTGCTGATAAAAAAACAATAAAAATAAGATAAAATAAAATAATCGAATTACCTTTAGAAAATCCATGTTTCCAACTAGAAGTACAAATGATTGCTTCACGTTTGCGGGCTAGCCCGCCCCGTCCCGCTACTGGCCTGCGCGGGTTGCGGGCTAATGCGGGGCGGACTAATGCAGGTTAGCGGGTTGAAAAGGTCAATCCACCCCGCATTTTTTACCTGCGGGTCGCGGACCGGCCCGCACGGCCCGCCCCGCTTTGCCATCCCTACTTTTTCTCACTGGTTATAAGAAAACAAGTATTTGCGCTCCCTCTTTAAACTCCAATCAATTGTTGTTGACATAATTAATGATCTAATCCTTTAGTTTGTGGGTTATTAAAGAAGTTTGCATTTAGTTTATGAGCTCCTAAATAGTTAATGAAAGGGAAGTATGATGATTAGTATTCAATATAAGGGCGTGTAACAAGAGTCATGTATGTGTAATGGGCTTAAAAAGGTTCAATCTCAAAGCACTCGATGCATACTAATAAAAAAGTACTCTATTCTCCAAAAGAGTTAAGAGGTTGTGACAATAGTCTTGAAATGCATTGTTAGATAAGTCTCTGAAATTAAAAATAACAAGTAAATAAATTTTACTTTATTATTGTTATTGTAAAGTATAAACATTAGTCAATATTATCATATAAATTAAACATACACTTTTGTGTATGTTTCGAGTATAAAATATTTAAAAATTTAATCATTAATTATTATCATTCTTACAATTATCAGCATTATCAATATTATTTCAATTTTATTTTTATATTTAGATTAATATAATTATATTAAGTTAATTAATTTTTATAAATATTGTAGTAAATTTAGCTTTATTTTCGTTGTCCTGTATTCATTATCCATTATCCAATATAGAAGATAAAATTAGTCTAACAACTTAAATATTTATCTTATATTCATCACATATAACAACTTGTTCAAATTACTCACAATTACATTATTAGTATTTTTTCCAAACAAGAGTTCAAAATATTCCGAGAAAAAATTGTTTTAAAATCCCTTGAAAAAACATTATTAGAATGAGATATAGAAAACTTGATAGGGAAAACAAATCGGATATTATTCTTATTATATTTTCTTTAATGTATACCAAATACTTAAATATTTTTTTTTAATTTTCTTATATTTAAAAATTAAGAAGAAATAAAGTAAGCGATTAAATGTGTTTTTTTTTATGTAATGTGAAATTAATTTTTGTTAGTACAAATTTTACTCTTACTGTAGTAAAAAAACTATTAAAATAAGTTATTATTAATTTTTTTATTCACATTACAAATAAATTTCTTTATATTATAATATTTGTATATGATTCATTATTAATATAAATATTATAATAT
>Ga0123341_1001853_pt1 | contig 16630 bp, 16 predicted proteins | sample Turbeapinknodule_FD_89959 | JGI IMG/M metagenome (GOLD analysis project Ga0123341, IMG submission 89959) | Root nodule microbial communities of legume samples collected from Mexico - Turtle bean Mexico pink nodule | ecosystem: Host-associated > Plants > Roots > Nodule | place: Mexico: Nepantla...
ATATATATATATATATATATATATATGTGGGACTGTGCTTTTGTTTCACGTATATATCCTACTTCTGATATGCAATTCAGTAGACAAAACAGATATATGAACACACGGACACCAATAAAATTACAAGCATAATGTTTCTAATGGGCGTTTGCAGTGGATTGTGTCAGAAAATACTAGTTTTATTTTCACATGATCACTATTTTTCTTTTTCAAGATATACCCAGTTGAGAGTTATAGAAAGTTAAAACACAGATGTATTTGAAGAGGCTTACCATATAAATACTTGTCAGCATATATTCTTAATGGTCCATTCTATGGATACCCAATTGATAAACCTGACTTAGAATATTCAACTTATAGGTCAATATAAAACATTTAACTAAAGATGTTTGCATGACAACTATAGGAATATGTCCAAAAGGTGTGATGAAGTTTCTAACATTCATTTCGAGCGAAAAAATCAGTCAAACCAATTTTTGTACTCAAAATTTATTATTAAAGCCTTATATGTATGTCTGTGTAATTGTGTTCATCTTTGAGTTAAAAGATTAGAAGGTTAATATACTCATTGGATTTTACATTTTTCAAACCAAATTTGTTCTGAAATCTAACCATTCATTTGGTTCAGTGTTACATTAACTTGATAGAATTTACTTATCTAGTGATACTTTTTAGATAATATCCGATAGTAATTTACAGTATATCCAACTAAAAAAATAACAAAACTGTAAAAAGTAAAAGCAAAAACCCAGATTTTATTGACATTTCCAACTCTGATCATGAAAAATGTTCTGGCAACACAAAATTGGATGATGTAATTACAAGACAAAAATGCATTTTCTTATTGGTTGTGAGAATCCTCTTGAGGTTTTCCCTTGGTCCTAAGTATTTCACTGAAATGTCCGAGCATGATGCGCCTTAATCTGGTGTCCTCTACTTGTGGTTGTGATGTTGGGGCAGCAGCAGCAGCAGCCTTGGGGGACACAACTCTCTCTTCTGTGCTGATTCTCTTTCCAAGCAAGCCACTATCACCACCAAAGAAGTTGCTCACTGATGATGCAAGGCTAAGATGAGAACCCATCGACTTGCTTGCACCTCCAAAACTTGCTCCTCCAAAACTTGCCCCTCCTAAACTTGACCCTCCAAAACTTGCCCCTGATCTTTCCTTCATGATAATTTCAAGGGCTTCTTTATGAGCTGGATCCAGTGCATCCAAATCTTTTAAAAGGTTGTGTGTAGCAGGAAGGAGAAAGTCACGAACACTGCTTGCAGAAAGATCTGCAACATGAACACAGAATTAGTAATACTTTCTGAATAAGAACGAAATGTGATAGGATGGGATCCCAAGTATTATTATATCTGAGAAAAATGTTATGCTCATAATTTGCAGCATCAGCCTTTTAAAAGATTAGAAGTAAAGTTAATACTGTATTCTTCAGAACATGGAGGCTCTTCTATTGATCACAAACTCATTTTGCTAACCAGAAGATGTAGGAAAATAATTACAAGTCACAAAATTTTCAGAATCATAAAAAGTTAAAGAAAAGTTCAAAAATTTTCACATACATATGGCTGAAGTTTCTAAAATTAATCTTTTTCTGAACATACTCTAAGTTCCAACAGAAGTATCCAAGAGAATTAGTGAAATTTGATTGCCAAAGATTTCAAAGAAACCTTGTTGAGGCTACACCCAAGTGATAATAATAGAATTTTTACCCCTTGCATGGATTACCAGAAAAATATCTTGACAAGGGTGTGGAAAGACAAGAGTTCTTTAGTTGAGCAAACCTGTAGCATCCAGAGCACGAATTGCCTCACAAAATACATTGGCTCTTTCCCTGCGACGTGTCAAATCACTTGAAGCAGTAGGGGGAATGCCTGTAAGTTGAGAAATCTTGGATAAAAGATGTACATCAAGGTTAAGAAACAAACGACACAATTTAAGAACAGAAAATGCAAATGACTAAAATTGAGAGATTTTGTCAGCAAACTAGGCACATTTCTGAACATTTCCTTTCCACACAAAAAAAAAGTTAAGGATATAATCTCTAAGTGTTTCTGTAGTATTTGGTACTGCAACCACCAACGCACGAACGGCACAAACAGTAGCTTCGTGGGATCCATCTTCAAGAAAAGCACCCATTTGAACACGTATCTTGTCAACTATCTGCAAGATATCATCCCTGGTCAGGAATTTGAAATGTGTAGCAGCACCAACTTTTCAGCTAGCAACATATACCATGTCATTTTTAAAGCGTTGAGCCACACCACCAAATGCATCAATGCTGGCACACTTAACATCGAGGTTTTGGTCAGATCCAAGTGTAACAAGGGCAGGCAAAGCATGAGTTGAAGCAAGTTTTGCATCAATATATGGCACCTATCATTGAAGAACTCAGTGTCGTGTCAATTTTGGCGTTTATGAGATCTAACTACAAGAAACTAAAATAGAAGAACATTAAGCTTACCATAGCTTTTAGAAGCTTGGCAGCACTGATTTTCATGTTCACGCTAGAGCTAACAACCATTTCCCACAGTATATTAAATACCATACCCTGATTTTCTTCATATATGCTGCATTATAAGAAAGCTAATGACTCAAATACTACTATCAATTTTGAAATGATAAATACAGAAGAGGTGTGATATACAAACCAAATGAAGCGGACAGCATTAATGATCTCAGAAGTGTGCTTTGTTGGCTGATTCTCCTTCATATTGTCTTCTACAAGCAACTTTTTTAAGTAATCTTCTAATTGATTACGCTTTCCACTCAAAATACCAGCCAACAGAAGTGGTAGGACACAAAATGTTGAGAGCTTCTCCGCAACAGTAGACCTTGGTCTCAAACCTAGAAGTGAATGGTTAAAACTAACCAGTTACGCAAAATTTCAGGGAAAAATTGAAGAATCATTACCTTTAATTTTTGACTGAATGGGAGTAGGAAAAAATGTCAAATCAGCATCATCTCCCACTGCTGTCAAAAATACAGGTAGCATGATGCATGTCACATAGGAATCCCCAAACCTTTGAGAAACAGATAACAGAAACTGCAATCAAACAATTTGGATCAGAAATTACTCAGTTGCTTATGCTACAGAACATACAAAAAAAGTAAAAAAAAGACCAGAAATTATGAACAAGTCACCTTTGAAATTCGGCTCCTAAGATTATCCTCTTTGCATGGTAACAAGCACGCCAGCTGTATCAATTTGGGAAAGCACTCAAGATGCATCCATTCAAAGGCCTCCCATTCAACATGGCCCCTAGCAAAAGTGGAAACCACTCAAGGTTAAACACCGTTTTGTCAGTCTAGCTGAGATGTTAAGTTGCACAGTGATACCTAACATGAAAGTTTTTATAAAAAAAAACACCGTTTTGGTACTGCATTCAAGCATTTGTGTTTCTACATATGCATGGCTACAATGCTTATTCAATACAATGAGAGAAACATATAACTCTAGTGCTGATGTTATTATTTCAAAGTGAACGTTTCGTGCCAAGCTTACCTTGAATACAGCTCAAGCAGTGTGGTAGAAAATACAACTTGCGTAGATTCTACTGTGGACAAGAAAGGACACGTCTCAATTGCTTTCTGATGCACAAAAGGAAGCGATTCCTCTATCATTCTCAATAGAACATCTATATTCCAACGCTCTCTTTCACCCAACTCACGCAGATGAGACTCTATACTCCCTTTAATTACAGAAAGAGGTGGACAATGCTGTAATGTAGGGGAGGAAATTCAACTCAGAAATAATTGCCAACAAGGATTAAGTTCTCAGTCAGGAGGAACAACTGAAGGCAAATGGGAAAACAAAGACCTGAGCACAATTCAAAATATGTGAGAATGAAACTCTCAAAACATGGTCTAATTTGTTTCCCCACTTTATAACTGCAAGAACCAATTCCTTGAGAGTAGTTTCCACCACCACTCCTGATGGATCACAAATCAATTGGAACATCAACTCCTCCACCTAACAACAAATAAAACAAAGAATTAGACCAAATCTTTGTCTCTGTTGTTTTTATTTAAGTTGTCACATTTTGAATGGTAAGGGTAAAATGCTCCCTTTCCTATACGGTCCGTCAACCTGTTGCAGAGCTTACATTGCAGTCAATTCTTTATAAAGTCAGAAATCTTCTCCATGATTGCCTCGAAGCATATATAGTGAGGCTGACCTTGGAATATTTATCAATGTTTTGAAAAAGTGGAAGCAGCATAGCCAAATTATGAGCTGCAGCCTCTCGAACAATAATGGCAGCATCTTCTATGAGTTGCTGCACAATGGATAAAATAAGAGAATCCCGAATCTCAGGCCGCACAAATTCTGCAAGGTCGCCACATGATTGAGCAACAAGCAGTCTACGTTCCTCGTACATGTGATTGATCTAAAATCCATAACAGAAACAACCCTGAAAACCTGGTTTATAGCTCAAAATGACAAATAAAAGTGAAAACACATACTTGTTCCCAACATTGAGGAAGCAATTCTGTTTCTGTTCTCATCTCTCCAACATTCTTTGCAAGTCTGACACATGCCTGAAATTACGAAAAAGTTGCATTGAACCAAAAAATCTTTAAACTAACATAAGCAACCAAATATAACTTACATCCATTATTATTCGTCTTTGCAGTTCATCAGGGCGCTTGATCAAGTTGAATAATGTATGGGTGAGAGAATCCCGGGTCCTGCTATCTGGGTGGTGCTCAATTGCACACATCATTAAGGGAAGAAGTTCCTGCAACCAAACAACACTAATGCAACATATGTTGTAAATTGCATAAGTGTAAATAAAAGAAAGTGAGTAGCCACCTCACGATGATTGATCAATACATAAGGAACAATTTTAGGCAAAGCTTCTGCAAGTATCTGAATGGTTCCTAATCCCTGTCAAACCATAATAAACATATGTAAGAAACTAAACAAAGAAAAAACACTTTCTGATAATAGTTCAGCCAAAATAATCGTGATTAAGAAGAATAAATTGAAGCTAGAGAACTAGAACCGAAAAGGTAATGATTTTTAAACATTCTAAAGAAAAAAGGTGTAATGGACTTGCCATCTTCTCAGATATTGCTTCATCATTTGCACTATTTGTTTTTGCACTTAGCCCGCTATCCCCTTCTTGCTTGCTAACACTTTGTTCAGAGACATTTTCAATATTTTCAAAAACGTTATTTGCATTTGCAGGATTGAATAATGCATTCGGTTCATCTTCGTGTTTATCAGTATATTTGCTCACAGTTCGAGAAGTTGTTGATTGAGCATCTTCATTGCCTATGACATCCAAATCTCCATCAACAGGGTAATACATTGCACCTTGGTCCTCATGAAACTGTATCTCTTTGTCTTCTATCTGTAAAGTTTCATTTTCAGAGGCAGCAGATTTTCCAGGTTCAGGAACTCCTCTGTTCTTTTCCTTCAACCATTCAACTTCCATTCGCAATTTCTTATTTTCTTCGTTGTGATTATCTGAAGACTCAAGTTGAAATTTGTCAACATCACCAACAACCACATGATTTCCAGAACCAGATCGTTCAATATTCATTTTCAGCTTACTGATCTCAATTCTGCTAGCATGGAGATCTTTTCTTTGATTCTCCAAGGACTGCTTTAAAACTTGCACCTAAAAGTTAACATTAGTTTTCATGATATAAATAGGGAAATGTTACTTTAACAACTGCAAATTGAAATGCACTAGTTTACAACTGTGATTTAACCAATACAACTTCAAAATTGTTCTATTTCAGTATAAAATTGTTTCTCTTTTAAGTTGTAATCTAGTCCATGGTTGTTAATATATCATCACTTATATGTTGGACAGTATCTCATACAAGTAAGCAGAAACTACCATGTTCTCTTTGTCTTTCAGATCTTTCTGTAGTGCCTCCAAGGATTTTGTTAATGCTCCTATTTGACCATATGCCAAATTTTTGTCCTTCAACAAGCTCTCATTTTCTTGATTCAGCCTCTCATTTGCTTTCACCAGTGTGTCACTTTCTTGACCTTGGCCAACTTTTTCCTGGATATTTACACGTGAGATTTAACATAAACAATAATGATATACATTTTGTAATCAATGTCATAGGACTCATTCGATTTTCACATTTACCATCATTTTCTAAGGTCCATTAAAAATCAGCTGAAGTCATAAATTCTTGCAGAATACAAAGAAGTTTCATTTATTAAAAAGAAATGAAACTTCTAAACTGAAAGCAATGGTAAGATTAAGAAGCCAAGTGAATCTAAGACAACAAGTCAAATAATAAACAACCAACTGAGCCATTTATCAGCACTTCTTTAGACAGTATTTGATGAGCAACTTGCCTACAACACTGTATAGCACATACACTTGTTAAAAATTCAACAAGTTTTTTGAATTTAACACTTTACCAATTCATATCTTACGAGTATAATGCGAATGTAGTATTTATACGTGTATCCGTACAAATGTCCAATACAAATACACCATTTAATAAAAGTGTCTCAACTTTTCATAGTTAGCTCGTGAGTTAAATAATCACCTCGGCAACCTCTGAAGTTGATGAAAGATAGTGATAATAATAATGACGCAAGGCGTGCGGTACTATAGCACGTGTGTTGTTTCCATTGTCCAAGTTCTGGTCAGTAACCTGCAGGAACCGTCAGAGTTTAATTTAGTATTCATGCATTCTAAATTAAACATTTTTACACGCTAATTAAATAATATTGCAAACATTTGTTTCTTTCGTGCAAGAGTTTCTCCTACTAAAACAGACTTCAATATAAGAATTTCTCCATAACTTCTTCACGTGGGATAATTTGAGATACAGTACAGTGATGATGTAAGAGAATGTTTAGAGAAAGTTGAGAGGATAATTTGATTTTGTTTTGATGTGAATGCAATTGGTTGAAGTGATAAAATGAATAGAAAGTGAAGAATGAATAGAGTGAACCTCTTGATAGAATGTCATGGCAGTGAGACGGTAGCCAGCTAGAAGCAAATATTCCTTCACACCACAGTTAAGATCTCGACGCTCAGTGTCCGTCAGAGGTCCCAAAGCAGTCAACGAACTGTTGCTGTGATTGTTCTGCTTTCCCTTTGCTTCCTCAATCTCTCCCTCGTAAAAATCTCCGTTCGACTGCGGAGCTGCGGTGGGAAGAGACAAAGGGAAGAGAGACTCAGAGACAGTAGAAATAGGAAAAATGCATATACTATGGACACGTCTCTGAAATGGTGTATAGACACGCATTGGAACACTCGTAAACTATATAGGACAAACATTAACATGATACATACATATAATGTCAAAAATAAGATATAGAAAGACAAATTTAGAAAGACAAATTTATATATTATATAATTATAAATTATATACGATTTATGTGTATTAAGTATGTTTCAGGTTTTTTTAATAGAAAAATATTTTTTATGGCTGATTCAAAATGATTTTTTGTTTCTTATGTTTATAATCATGAAAAAAATTCATACAATAAATTTGAGTTTTTAGAAAATTAATGTATTTTTTTTTAAAGATTGTGTTAGACCCATGCTATCATTGTCAAAAATCCAACCAATATTTCTTGAATTGGACATTTCACCGTCCTACGAGCTATGAAGTTCGAACACTCCTCTTAAATGACGTGTTCATGAGCTATGAAACTCAAACACTCATCTTAAATTGTGTGTCCGTATCGGACACCGACACGTATGGGTGAATTGTTCAATTCAAAAAATATTTGTTGGATTTTTAACAATTCTAACACAGTTGAAATACATTAATTTTTTAAAACATCAAATTTATTATATAAATAAATTATTGCGATTATATGTATTCGTTGCGTCGGTGTTCCTGTAGTATGAATGTCCTTATCTACCGTATAGTTGATTGAGGCGTTGGGTGTGGGAGTGCAATTGAGATTGGAGTTTGACGATGTCTTCATTGGCCAAACGGAGTTCGTAATCGGTGATGGCAAGCTTGTGGTCGGATTGGTTTTTGAGGTGGAGGAGCGTCTGGGGATCGGCGGTGGGGAGGGAGTTGAGGCGGGAGATGTGGTTGGGAGGGAAGCGGGTGGGGTCGGAGAAGTACTGCTGGAGCCGAATGGCCTGGTCGTGGCGGCCATCGTCGAGGAGCTCGTGGAGGAGCTCGAAGGCGGTGAGGAGGTAGTTCTCTTCCAGAAGAAAGTTCACGACGCAGTTGCACAGCGACGAACGCTCCACCTCCATTCTCACACTCTCACGCCCTTCTCCTCCCTTCCCACACTTGTACTTCTTTTACCTTCATTCCCACCCTTTTCGCTTCTCCTCCCTCTCTCTCACCACCCATGCACATCTTTTTTCTATTTTCATCTCATGCAACTCCTCACCGTCCAATCATCTCTTTCAAATTCCTCTTTTTATCATCAAAAAAAAAAAGAAAAAAGAACGTGGCTCACATCGTTTCCATCAAAAGATGCAGACAAAGAATGAAAATGATATTTTGAGTGATTGGTCCAATGGAATAAAATAAACTTGAGAACAACTTAACACTATATTTTCATGAAGGTGTGGGAAAAATCTCAAAGGAATAACAGTGGTTCTGTCCAATAGCAGCCACATGTGGACCAACCCTTTCACCTTATTTACAATTCTCAGCCACAAACCTTCTTTCTCTCGTGACATGTTTCATTTCTCAGCTAAAACAATTCTCAAACAACACACTCTTTCTTTCTGGTAAGGCATTTCAATTTCAACCCTTTTCTGCTGTTTTCTTGTAAGCTCTACGTCTACTTTGTTCTACCCTTTTGCTAGTTCTAATTCAAAGCCACGCTATTTTTATGGAACAAACCAGAAGTGAATTAAAAGGGTACAGTACACCATAGCAGAAGCTAATGAATTTTTTGTTGTGGTTCCAGACAGGAATAGCATATATATATGTGAATATGCATGGCTCAGTCAAAGCCTGGTTTGGTTAAAGCTGCTGTTAACATGTATGGTAATGGGATTGCAGACGTTAATGGTCCTTTGCTGAGAGAAGAATTCTCAACGGTTTGTCCTCATTAATTTTCATCTGCCTGCAGTTTTTATGGCATTCATTCTACTAAATTTTTTTATCTCAACAAGTGAGAAGCTTTTTTGTGGAAAAACCTTACCAAACGAACACACATCATTAGCAACTATAACCTTATCATACATATATACTCTGCGTATCCTTTTAGAGCATTTGATAACAGCATTGTTTTTATCAGAAGAGCTCTTCAAAAGCAAAAGAACTGCACAGAGCAAGAAGGGATATTGCCATGTACAAAGAGAGCAAACAGGCTGCGGAATCTGCGAAAGACAAAGCAGAAACCGAGCTTTCTAATGCTAAAAGAACGGTGAAAGATCTTTTCTCTATGATCGGGGAATCTAGCTACAGGGCAAAAGCCCAGATGAGAGAAATGGCATCACTGAAAAAGTATAGAAAGCCAAGCAAGAATAACAGTGATAACGAGCATTCACGAGTGATGAGAGAATTGGAACATGCTAAACGGGAACTGTTTCAGCTCAAGCTCGAGGTGGCCTCGGTTTGGGAAGAGAAACTGCGAGCGGAGAAGGAAATTGAAGCATCGAGATCCAACGTGGTGGCATGCTCAAGAGTTGCAGAAAAACTGATGATGGAGATTGAAGCAGCCAATGAAGAACAGGTGGTGGTGGAATTGGCCCGGATGGACGCTCTGAAAGAATTGAGAGACATCGAAGCTCTTGAAAATGCAAGGAACAAGCTGAAAGAGGGTATCAAGGAAATAGAGGAGTCGAAAGAACTTGAGAAGAAATTGGCCACGACAATGTCTGAAATTGATATCTTGCAGAATGAATTGAAGTTGGTGAATAAAAGGGTTGAAAGAGGTGAAAGCATGGAGCATACGAAAGGAGATATTGGCGTGTTGGAGACTATAAAAAAAGAAATAGAGGCTGCAAAGAAAGAGTTGGCTTTGATTAGAGACCAAGGTTTTAGTTTCATGGCATCCATGGATGTTACAAGAAACGAGTTGAAGCAAGTGAATGCAGAAGCTTTTCATTCGAAGAACAGGGAATCAAAAATGGGTACAAAAGTTAGAAACTTAAGTTACAAGGTGTTGAGAGCGAAATCCAAGCTAGAAGCCGTGACAGCAGCTGAGGAAAAGGCCAAATCAGTAGTCAATAACTTGTCACAGACTCTTGATGAACTGAGGTCGGAAACAGAAGCAGCAAAGAAGGAAAAAGAGCTTATAAAAGAAGAGGTTACAGGCACAGAAGAAGAGATCAAAAGGGCCTTGTGGGAGATAAAGGAGAGTGAGGAAAAGTTGGAAGGTGCAATGCAGGAGCTGGGAAGAGTGAAGTCATCAGAAGTTTTAGCCTTGGAGAAGCTGAAGATTATGAGCGAGAATGCGATGAGGGAGAGAAGTTTAACAAAGGGTAGGTCCTTGATTGTGATATCGAAGTTTGAATACGAGTATTTGTGCAAGCATGCAGCGGAGGCAAAAGAAGTTGCAGACAAGAAAGTTGAAGCTGCGAAGGCGTGGGTTGAAGCTGCGAAGGCGAATGAGAAGGAGATGGTGATGAAAAGAAGGATTGCTGAGAGAAAACTTGAAGTGTATGGGAAAGAAAAGATGGTTCCAAAGAGAGTTAACAGTGAAGAAATTGAGAATTGGTCAAAGAAGAGAGAAAAGTATCCATCAAGAAAGAGCAACAACAAGTTTGAAGGTAGCACCACACCTTCGAGGGTATATAGGTTTCAGAAGGGAGGAGCTTCACCAGGGCCTCGTCCTCTCAGTCCTTTCATTGTTAAGAAGAAAAAGAAAGTCATACAAAATTGGACCAAGATTTTTAGAGGGAAGAAAGAAAAGGAGTAGAACACTTAATGATGCGTTCACCTTCGCCACATTACATTTTAGTGTTCATAATCTTGTAGCACTTGATCTAATGTATTTCATAACTGTTAATATGTTCACAATCTCCACATACTATAATTTAGTGTTAATATATTTACAATCCTCTTATAATTTAGTATTCTAATCTATTGTATAGTAGTAAATCGAGATATGATGTTACTTTTTTTCTAGTATAAGTTAAGGAACCTCGATCAATTAGTTATAGATGTCAAATAGATGTCAAAGAATCTCGATTATTAGTCATAAAAGTTACAAAATCTTGATTAATTAGTCATAAAGATACATATTAGTCGTTGAGGAATGTTCTCTCAAACAATATACTTGGATCATGTTGATAATCTTTCACCAAGTTATCTCATATATTTCATAAATGTTATTATATATTGACAACCCTTTGGTTATAATTTAGTGTTGATGTATGTTCACAAAGTGATGTAACAGTATATTCCACAAACTGCTGTAACTGTAAATAAACGACCCTGTGTATCAATGAATCTAATTAAAATCATAAATAATATATTAATTAATATTTAAATAACCATGTGAAATCCCAAATATTTTGGATGAAAGGAGAAGGAAGAGACAGAAAAAAAAAAAAACATTGCCAGGTGTCAAGTGATGATTGGAGGAGAGCGTCGGGTCGGGTGGCCCGAAATGGAAACTGAAAAGGTGGAGAAAGAAAGCGATAAGATAAGGCAAAGAGAGTGAGAAACATTTCGCTGTGTTTCTCGAATTGCCACCATGGAATCCGCGCCCACTGCTGCAATGACCTTCGCCATTCCCTCCACCAAGGCCCAAGCCCGCTACCGACTCCTGACACGGCCCACCAACCCATTCAGCGTCCCCGCCCGCGGCCTGGCCCAGCGCCCGCCGTCGCGCCACCCCTGCATTCGGGCGGCAATTCCCCGCACGAAGAAAGAGGCAACTGTGGAGACGGTGCGGGAACAGCTGGAAAACTGCTACCTTCTGGCGGGCATAAACTACAAGGGTTTCACCGTGAAGCAGTTCCAGGAGCTTCGGAAGACGTTCCCCGAGAGCACGAAGCTGATTGTGGCGAAGAACACGCTGGTGTACAAGGCCCTGGAGGGAACCCCCTGGGAGACGCTCAAACCCTGCATGAAGGGCATGAATGTCTGGCTCTTCGTCCACACCGAGGAGATCCCTTCCGCCATCAAACCCTACCGGGACTTCCAGAGGGAGAAGAAGCTCGAGGACAACGACTTCACCGGCGCCGTTTTCGAAGGCAAGTTTTACGGCCCCGACGAATTCAAGAAGCTCGAGACTTTGCCCACGCGCGCCGAGATTTATGCCACTCTCTTGGGCGCTCTCAAGAGCCCTTCTTCCGCCCTCGTCGCCACCCTTCAGGCTCCTGCCAGAGATCTTCTACTGCTTCTCAAGGCTCATATTAAGAACCTTGAAGAGCAACAAGCTCTTCCGCAGTAGATATTCGCCATGTGTATGCCTTTTGTTCATCTCCTTTACTTCTTTTCCTCTGTTGTTTTCAATTGTTTATGCCTCTGTAGATTATGTGTTTGCTGAAGGAAAAAGGAAATTCAGAATGCTGCTTAGGGAATTGAAGCTTTTTCTTCTCTTCCAATCGTGCAATTTCACTGTTTTCTGTTTTTTTTTTCTTACCCCTGTTCATTGGAGTGCTGGGATTTTTTTGTTAGATTCATTCCATCAAATTAGTTTGTACCAATTGTAGCTTATTTCTGCTTCATACCTGCTTGGAAAACCAGTTCAAATGCAGAAACTCGCTTCTTACCTTCAAATGTTGGGTAAGATTCCACATCAGTGTGTGGATTAGTAAGCATCGATTCCACATCATAGTGTGTGGATTAGTAAGCATCAATTCCACATCATCGCTTGGGCAACAGATTTCGCAAGGGTTTCTGCACCTGCTTTCAATAGATGTTTACCTCTCCAGTTGTTTATTTTCTACCACACTCTTGCTACCTTTTTCCGCCCAACCATGGATGACAATTCAAAGCACTTTCTTGTACCTAAACTTTCGGAGACTCCCAAAGATAGCATTGATTAGCATTGTAAAAATCTGAGATTTTGTCATGTTGATGGACTGTCTTTTCATACAAAGCTAGGATATCCTTTTCAATGTCATTTGCTCTGAAAAACATGAATCTATGATCTGCAAACAATAAGTGGGTTATACTGGGTGCCCCGTTACAAACTTGAATACCGTATAGATCCCCACAAGCTTCAACTTTCTTAATAAGCGCAGAAAACCAGTCGCAACCTAGGACAAAAAGGTAAGGGGAGAGGATCCTCTTGTCCAAGGCATTTCTCAGGAATCATTGGACCGACCCCTTCTGCATTAATCTGTGTCGAAAACCTTACAGATTGCATGCACATGCCCATCCAATGTATCCTCTTTTCACAAAACCCCAACTTCTGCATAGTAGTTTTAATATATCCCCATTCCATACGGTCATAGGTTTTATGCATGTTAAGCTTTAGAGCTACTTCTCCAACCTTTCCTTTTCTCTTGTACTTCATATGTCTGTGATGAATCTAAATTCCACAAAAGCAGCTTGCTCCGGAGCTATGCACTTTTAAGGTTTAATCCTATTAGCCAGAATTTTGGAGACAATCTTGAATAACGTTGCAAAGAGAGATAGTTAGCAAGTCTTTCGTAGAGGAGGGGTTCTGTTTCTTGGGTATGAATACAATGTTAGTTCATTCAACCAACTAGGCAGGGCACCTCCTTCGAACTAGTTCCGACCTGCCTGAAAAATAATCCTGCCCACAAATACGACAGAAAATTTTGTAGAAAGTTAGCTTTAGCCCATCTGAGCCAGGGGCCTTCTCCTCCACCTGAAAAGGCCTGGTTAAACTAACATGATCTGCTGTATTGATTCTATTACTAACATTTTGCAGCACCTCCTCACAATCACCCCTACTAGAACTATACAAGTTACCAAAATAATTCTTGCAATTTGGCACGTACCTATTTTTGGGTATAAGAGATGACTCCACTTAGTCTTCCAGCTTGTGCAGTTTGTTGTACTTCTTGGCTGCAATAGCATAGACAATTTTTTTACTGTCCATCCCTCAGCCAATGGAATTTTGCTCTGTCTCGGGAATTAATAGTTGTTGTTTAACAATCAAATTAAAATGATTTTGTTTAACAACGCAGGGCTAGACTGTACTAATATAGATTAAGTGAGATGATCTAAACCGTTCCAACGAATCCGATAGCAAATTTAGTTAAGATAGTATTCAAAATTTATTTGCAATCAAAAGAGTTACAAATAACAATGAAAATAAAAGGGAGTTGAAATTGTTGTGGAAAATAATAAAGTAGATAATTGAAAAACAATAAAAGATGTAGGTTGCCTCTCAAGTTTATTCTAACAATGAGATTTTTTAAGATTTTTTAAGATTTTTATTAGTGTCAAACTTAATCAAATAAACATCAATCAAATTTAGCAAGTTTTATCAACAAAGCAAGTGTTCACATCGATGTATTAAATATCTCACTAATTCCAACTTTACTCTTGATATGTTTATGTTCTATATCTTGAATTAAGCAAAGAGTTAAGCAAAGAAGAGATTATTAAGAACTCCAATTATAGAAAATAAATATTCTCAACAAGTATTGAAAACATTTTTTTTTTGCAAAAATCAGATTTCAAAAAACTAACAATTTTTATTTGATAATTGTATCACAATTTTATTTATTTTATCTTTTCATTTGTTCACAATTTTGTTTCTCCTTCTATTTTGCGTTCTATTTTGATTTAAAGAAATAACTTAGTAGTAAAAACTTTCTTCAAACAAAGCTTCTAATATGAGAATAGAAATAATATTCTAATATGAGAATAGAAATAACAGTTAAGATCTAAATAATCTCAATTAGATTAATCTTAATGGTTACGATCAAAGAATTTATGTTAATTTTCTTGTTCAACAATAATATTCAAATATTTTGAGTAGTTATTTATGTTGTTTATGAAATCATCATTCCCTCTTGAGTTTCATACTTTATTAACTATGGTTTGATTTGCAATCAACTACTTTATTCATCGGAAATATTCAATTACTTTTGTTCATGATAATTAATCTTTTCCCCTTTTCAAAAGTATAAATTTTCTTTTCGTAAAACATATAATAAATAGATTTTTTTTTTAAAAATAAGAACAAACATTTTAAAACATGCTATTTTTTTATTTATCCAAACACTTCTATTGGTATTTTCGTGAAGCCCTATAAGTACCGGTTAACTTCTTTGCGTTTCAAAGAGAAAATTAAAACAAAAAGTTAATAAAATTCACAGTAAAATAACATTTTTAAATTCATACTAATAAATAATTTATTTCTCCTTGTTGGAGTCAGCTGGTGTGAATCAAATCTATTCTAAAGTGAAATTTCAATTGTGGAAACCATAACAACTTTAGAAATTATATATAAACATTGTTTTCTAAATAATACACGAGTTATTCTTTAATAATTAGGTATCAATCATGCCGAATGAGTATATAAATAAAGAACAAATTATATCTTTAAATAAATCCTTTAATACATAAATGAATAAAATCTAAATAATTTGAAGTTTATAAAATATATTTTTTTTTTATAAAAACTTTCATATGTTAAGTATTAATTTATTAGGTATTATTATGCATCAGACATTTCAAACTATCTTCTTTTCTATAAGAACCTAGTTTCTTTCCAGGAACCAGTGTTATGGGACAGGTGAGTTATTAAAGTTTATAAAATATTATATATATTTATTTTTCTATTTATTCCTTAATAACTTGCAAAGTTTAAGATATTATAATTAAGTTTAAGATATTATAATTAGTGTAATTATATTCAATGTACAACTATATTAAAAGTGACATGCTAAAAGAAAAGTCATATACAACTAAAATTGAAAAAGTGATGATGGAACTTGTACCAAAATCACTGTGGCTGTGATGTTTCTGTCTGCTGCAGCTTCAGACAACAACTTTGCGGTGGCTTTTGTCATGGTTTGGTGTTAAGAAGGCAATGCCGGAGGTGGGGGCTGAGATTTGTATATCTGATCACGTGTAAGGTTGTTGTCAAGTCCATTTCCACTCTCGGGAGATTCCATAGATATATTCTGAGATTGAGATTGATGGGTTTGTGGTTCCTGGTTTTGGTTGCAAGGGACGTGAACAAATGCTGCAGTTTCGGGGTGTGAATTTGCAGATGAAACATCTAGATTCATGGATGCTTGGGTAGAGGCGGTGACAGGCAAAGTAACAGGCACAAGGTATAGATTGGTTTGATAAAGCAGATGGTTTGAAGGAGGAGGTGGGTGGTAAACATGGTGGGAAGACGGTGATGAGTTCAGGGGAGCAGGAAGAGGTGAAAAGTGCGTAGCAGATTGCACAAACTGAAAATTTGGCCTCTCGAGTTTTGCCTCCGAAGCAGAAAGCACAGGGTCCTGGTAACATATATTCTGCCGGTGCAACATGGTGCTGGAAACACTGGTATCACTGAAACAAAACACAACAGTATCCATGAGAAAGAAACCAAAAAAAAAACGGAACTTGGTGAAGATGCTAAGGGATAATTGATTGGTTGCAGAAGATGTGGAGATTTTGTATAGGAAGGAATGAATACCTTGGAAGAGAATGGGAGGAGGAGGGGGGTGTGGGAAGAAGAGGGGTGAAAGTGGGGAAGACGAAGAGTCTGATGCGGGAAGAGGAGCGGCGGTGGTGGTCGACGAGGGTGTGGAGGTCTTGGTCGGAGGAGAGGGAGATGAG
>Ga0123341_1001854_pt1 | contig 16629 bp, 7 predicted proteins | sample Turbeapinknodule_FD_89959 | JGI IMG/M metagenome (GOLD analysis project Ga0123341, IMG submission 89959) | Root nodule microbial communities of legume samples collected from Mexico - Turtle bean Mexico pink nodule | ecosystem: Host-associated > Plants > Roots > Nodule | place: Mexico: Nepantla...
ATTCAATTGAATCAAAATTAAAAACCAAAACTCTAAAATAAGTTATGCAAGAATTAATTTTCGTATGTATCTTCAATTTTATTTTTTATTTATGGTTATAATAAACAGCTCATTTTTAATCATTAAATTAGAAGAAAATAAATAATAAAAATGAGAATTTAATTTATTTTTCAATAACTTCATCCATTTTATACATACATAGAGAGAGAATTAGATTATATACATCACGCTATATCTAAGCATAATTTTTCATCACTAATCCGTTCGAACTTGCAAGTAATTTTGCAGAAACAAATTAGTTAAATAATATGTAAGTGGATTATGGATGGACAAACTCGAGCTTACTTACACAGGTGAAAACAATCTAATTGGAATTCAATTTTTGAAACTCATTCATATTTAATCCTTATAATCTTAGCAAGCTTTATTGAAATTGAATCAAATGATATGTTTATATTTTCAATTTTATTTTTTATATGATAAATTTGTATTAAAATTTAGTAATAAGTTGTGCAAAATCATAGTGAGTTACAAAAATAATTATTAAAATAACACAATGTTTTTCTAAATAGCTAGTATTCTTATTAATGGTAGTAAGAAGAAGGGTGTTTTGGTGAAAAGGATTTGATTATAAGAAGAGGGTAGAAGAAGCAAGGTGATACAGACAGAGAGAGATGGGAAGCGTTGGAAATGTTTGGTTCCATTCAGTGCAGAAAGTTCCTTTGGATACGCAACTACAGAACAAATCATTATGCGGATATATTGTTCCTCCTTATCTTAACTACCCTATGAGGCTCACTCCAATATCTTGTGAACTGTCAGAACGTGGGATTCAGGACAACTCCAGCACCAAAAGCAAGAGCTTTTACAAGAACAAGAACAAGAACAGGATGGAGGACTACAACATGGCTATGAAGAGAATGATGAGGAACCCTTATGAATATCACCATGATCTGGGTCAGTTTCATCTCTTTATTGTTTTCTTTGCGCATTTTGCTCTTTGGGATGCTACCCATGTTTCATGTCATTATGGTATTGGGAAATGTAATGGATCTGTGGGGGGAATTAATGATCTTGCTGCTGGGTTTTTCTTGCCTACTGTTGCTGTATTATTGATGGTGCTAGATTAGCGGTGATGGTGTGATTCTTTTCCTCATTCCGTTGGTTCTATTTGCAATCTTCAATTATTGTGCTTTCTTGTGTCTTTACACTCAGAGAGACGGATTCAAGATTTACTATATATGCTTCCATTACTTTTTGAAGGGATTGTCTTTTGTTATGACGTTGAGATTCTTTGTGCCCCCTACCCAACTTTATGATGTAAAGTGTATGCCATGCGATTACTGTTTGAAGCTTAATTTAATTTGGTAGTACAGACTGGACATGCTTTAAGTTTTGCAATGGATGTAAATTTCCCTTGAAATGACTATTTTTTTCTTGTTAGTTCTTACAATTTATCTTTAACTTAATCTCAAAACCCAATGTTCGCATCACTAGTAGTACTTATTTGTTCAATTTAAGATTTCTAATATTAACTCATCGGGAATTAAACTCGTCTGATACCACTTGTTAATTCAACAATTACTATTTAGCTAAAAGTTGTAGTTAATAGTCAATATCCAACTCTTTTCTCATAATTCATTTGTGACTTGTTTCTATTGGTTTCTTTCATGGGATAATTGATGCATCCTTCAACATGGATGCTTTTTTTTAAATGTTTTTTTTTTTCGTTTTCATGTTTAGTTGCATTGCTAAAATTTTAAAATGTTTGGAAATGAGTGTGGTTCAAATTCTTATGATGCCAATGTAAATGCATCCTCACTTCGAAGATTTAGAAGTAAAAACACTATAGGAAAAAATGTTGGGTGGAAACATGTAGTAAATGTTTTGGCTGGAAAAAAAGGTTAAATGTATTTATTACTCAAACATTCAATGGAGGAATTTTTAGATTATCATCTTACTAGTCCTACATATGACTTGGAAACTTGTGTTTTAGTGTCAAAAGATGTTTAATTGTAATGATGAAAGTTGCCATAGAGGCGTAGGAGGCGTCAATGAAACATAAACCCATTAGAAAAGTTTTTTTGTTCTCCCATTTGATTTGATGATATTGAGTCTGATGTTGGGTTTGATCAAACTCAAGGCGAAAGTAATGATGAAAATGTTGACTTAACTAGATCAAGTTTAAATGATTCAACTCTAGATTTCATCTTGATAATATAGTTTTTGACGTCAATATTGATGCACACTTTTCAATTGAGGAAGAACACTTTTCAATTGAGGAAGAACTTGATGGTGATGAAGATGATGATCTTGCAGATGATGTCATTGGAGGATTGGAGACATACACCCTTGAAAGTATTTGTCCTTTATTTATTTAATTAATTATTATCATTGTATAATTTATGGTGATTGTATGAACTTATTTATTTGGTGTAGTTTGAAGTTATAGTAGTCATGCACTGCTAAACTTGTTATTTTAGTATTGTGGAATTGTTGTTTTACTGTTTTGCCTATTTATGGTGATGAAATGTTGAATTGGTATGTTATTTATAGATATTATATTTATTTTTCATTTGAAATTGATTCTTACTAGCTCACAAGTAGAGTCTACCGAACTCCCAAGACCTATGGCTTTCTCCCTTCAACTTTTACTGCTATATCAACCTTATATCTCCCATATTTTTTTGAAGTGTAACATTCCCCACTTCCAATGTTAATATTTCCTTGTTGTACGATATATCATTCAACTGATGCAACCAGTGATTACTGATTTTCAGGTATGAATTATACTCTTATAACCGACTACTTGATTGTGGGCTCTCAACCGCAGAAACCCGAAGACATAGATCACCTAAAAAACGAAGAGGGTGTGGCATACATTCTAAATTTGCAACAGGATAAGGATGTTGATTACTGGGGAATAGATTTAGAGTCAATAAGAAAAAGGTGTCATGAACTTGAAATTAGCCACACGAGGAGACCGGTAAGCTAGCCTGTTTTCTGTAAATTTATTGTGGATAAAGAAAAAATCTCTCGTATTGTGATTGTCTAGACAACATTTGACTAGCCAAATGTCATTAGGAAGCAGAGTTTTTGAAGGAAGTGACGAGATAAATAAAGGGGAATACACAAAACTTGACTTCTTCGCTTTATTTGGCTCATAATTTATAATATGCAGGACACCTGTTGGTACATGTGATAAAATGAGACATGAATCTTGAAAGACATAAGTGTTTGAATCTAAAGATACTTCTCTTGGAAAAATACTATGAACCTTAAATATTCCTTCATCTTCGAAAAATTTGATAAAGTTTATTAAATGCTTTCCCCTCTACAGTTTTGAGTTTTCATGACTAAGTGTCACTAACCCACCTCAAGGACCCATTTACTTTTTCAATGCAGTTGACTATACTCCATGTAAAAAATGTGAAAGGTTATCTTGAATCTGAAATTGTTCCATTGTTTTGCTTACTTGTTCTAATTAAATTACCATTACACTTTTTTTTCTTGTCTACATTATTAGGCAAGAGACTTTGATCCAGTGTCCTTGCGAAGTGAACTACCTAAAGCAGTTGCATCCTTAGAATGGGCAATTTCTGAGGGAAAAGGAAGAGTTTATGTACACTGTACTGCAGGGCTTGGAAGAGCTCCAGCGGTGGCAATTGCTTATTTGTTCTGGTTTTGTGACATGAATGTGAGTCCTAAACCCTCACCTTGTATTTGAATCCAAAACAGTTTCCCCACTAATTTTTCCACAAGTGTTATGGTTGCACATCATCCTCTTGGTGGTGATAGATTGCTTCACAGTTTTCTTAAATGAGAAGTACAATTTTGTTTTGAAAAAATGAATGTGGCATTTTTCTGTGGACAGCTAAATGAAGCGTACGATATGCTAACTTCAAAGAGACCTTGTGGACCAAATAAAACAGCAATACGTGGAGCTACGTATGAGTTGGCTAAGAATGATCCATGCAAGGAGCCATTTGAGAATCTTCCAGAATATGCATTTGAGGATATAGCAGAGTGGGAAAGAAACTTGATTCAAAATCGTGTTCGCTCCCTTCGTGAAACTTGACAACTTAGGCAAGTGTTTCTGACTTTCTGCTATGAAAAACGATTGTACTATTATGTTTCTGAGAATCTGCATTACATATATAATGGATTTTGTCACACCCATATTGAGATGCAATGCTGTTATCTGTGATGGACAGGTTTCTACATACATTGATTGCCACCCTTGCTGGGATGGTGCCATGATACCGCACTAGACTAAACTTTTTGTCAAGCATATTCATACTGATATTGGCATATATAGCCAATAACGTGTACGAAATATTCAATATAGTATAGAGGGGTAAATAATCAATTCTGCGAATATTGCACACCATAAATTTAGACTTCTTTATAATATCTTAGAATGCATGATGTTCAATGCTTGATTTGTAAATTCATAATGCCCTTTGAGTTTTTTTCTTCTTCTAAACACTGAATTAATTATATTATTATTATTGAAATTAACCAAAACCTTCAACCACGGGATTTTGTAGCCATGGTTAATTCGTTATTATTATTTTGGAAATAAACCTAAATTTCTGACGGAGCGAGTACTTTTGGAAATATAGTCTTCTTCTTCACATGAATATGCACTATGTTAAGAAACGACAACATACTCGGTAAAATCAAGTCAATTTATAGGGATTTGAATCTACTTTGTTTTTTTAAAATCATAAAAATCTCGTTGACTCTTGAAGTGGCTTCTTTAAGTTAAAATTTCTACCCCATAAAATATTGAAATGTTGCGGAAACAATCATTTATTGTTGCTGCATTTACGATGCTTTATTTTACGAGGAAGTATAACAAAGGATCTTGCCTTGCCTTCTTATGAGTGAGACATCCTCCATAAAATCAAAAGCTTTATTAAACTATAAGATCAGATTTATATACTCACTTTCACTTATACTTTATTACTCATCTTCAGATTATTAGAATCTTGAGCATACCCTCTAACCAAACATTGATATCACTAACTCGAGGTGATGTAATATTGACCCAATAACATTATTAACATAACAGAAAATATCGCCAACTCATAAATTCTTTATAAAAATATACTACAAGCCACATTAATATATGGCAGAAACATCGCAAGCAAACAAAAACATTATATACATACAAATAGTTAAAAAATGTACAAATATAATTGTAATTCAAGAATAATGAAAGACAGCCTTAACATTAATAACAAATGCAAGTCTAGAAATTCAAATAACAACAAAATCAAATAAAGAATCAATATAATCAAATCAAAGCACTACCAAGTTTAAGACTTAAAATAGGTGATTAAGTGGTAAAGCGGTTGAAAAGAAAAAAAGAATTTGGGGAGAGTGGGTGGCGCTAAACAAAGTGCAAATAGAAAAAAAAAAAAAAAAGGTATTTGTTGTATTATAGCTGCAGTAGGACAGTGGTGGTGATGTAGTGGGACAACAACCGGCAGGTTTGGGTCGAGTTTAGTGAGCCAACCAACATTAGTAGCCTTTCTCTAGCAGCTTTTCCCCTTATTCTATCCTCTGGTTTCTACCATTAGCTTTTGCTACTTCTCTATTATGTACTGTTTTTCTCATATCACATTTGTGAGTGAAATTTCAAGAAAAGTCTTGTACCAGAATTCTCTATTATACTCGCTGTCTTGTATTTCTGCTGCTCAAATTGCAGGGATTATTACACTCAACATCACGAGGATGAGGCTAAAAGTAATAATAAAACACAAAAAACAGTAAACATAACAATATTGCAATAAATCTTAGCAACTCTTCTGCATCCTCTATATCAGAAAAAGGAACAACAACACTTGCAATAGAAAACAGGTTAACTTGAAGACAGTATAAGTCATAAGCCGGGGCTAGTGGTCAGAATCAGCTTCTCAAAATTGAAACTAAATTATAAACTAATAAATAATTATAATATTAACCCTCTTGCGGTTTTTCATCATAAATATCTGATAAAGGCCCTTTCTGTAGGCCCCTAAAACATATTTGACATTTGTGCATGCTTTGTGGCGGCCCTTATGGGAATTGAGCTGTGATTTCATAAACGACATCAGAACATGAGGTTACATAAGCAATCAACTGTCTGTGGCATAGAATTCATTTGCCAAGAAAATCATAATCAATAATAAGCAACCTAGTAATATACAACTAAACCTAGCTTTTGATATGTTATACTGAAGTAATAAATCAAATGTCCTCCACTAAATTTGATCATTTCAAGTTAAAATGTGAAAAAGACCTGGAATCCATTTGGAATACCGTGAAATTTTATTAATAGCAAGTTCTCATTCAGAATCAGATAGTGACGGTGCTTAAGAAATTCACCTTTGCCTGCCGGTGTACAGTATGTGAGATATCACCAAAAGAACACCCATATGGACAATGGCAGTCTTCTTTCCCTCCTCCATGCCAAGGTTAACAGAAATGCTTTACCAAGGGAGAAATGTAATGAAGCATACAACAAACGAGAAACCCAAAAATGCCTGATGCGAAGGGTCATACAGCAAGTGATGACAAGCACGCAAAATATCAGAGAAAAAGAAATTTCGCCAGCAACATGAGCACTGCAAGAAGTTAAGGAAATTGTCAAGAACAATGGCATCAATAATGTCCCAACCCAACATCTTCATTGTACTTTACACGTCCACCAATCTGATAGAAAATGATCCCACAACCCCCCTACACGAATCCTACCTGGGACTCGATATCCAAATTTGAATTTTAAGTGGTGATCAAATTAATTTTAATATGATACTAATCAATACTAAACAGAGCACTTCAATATACAAGATTAGCAGAATATAAGACAGTTTAGAACCTCAATATCCGCATATTCACAGCTATTTATAATCTACTGCATAAAATTATTCTTCTATGGGGTTGAAGAAAGCATAATATCCTTTTTTTTAAATCCATAAGAATCCAAAACGGGAAAAAATAAAGTAAGACAAGTCTATCAACCAAAACTTAAGATGAACACCCATCTATTGCACTCATCAGAAATTTTCAGTAACCCCTTTGTGGAAACCAGAAAAGCAACCATTTCAAATGTCATATTAAAACGAAGGAAAAATTTAAAAATATCTACGAAAGGATATTTAAATTTCTGTAATCTCATGATCAAATGAAAGCCTCCTTTACCCTATAAATAAAAAAAGACTACAAACTACAGAGACTCTATCTATGATAATCTTAATGAAAGATAAAATCTCCCCAGATGAGAAAAAACATCATTAGGTGGAGAGAACGGCCAAGAATAAAGGTCTTGGTACAAATAAAAGTAACTGGAAGCAAAATCTTAACTATGAAAAAGCTGAACATAATTTTTTTTTTCCCAAATTCCAAAAGTCAGCATCTTGTAAAACTTCAAGTCCTCTGATCAAAACTTGGTATCAAGGACGTGAAAAAATAAGCAGAAGGAAAATATAAAAAGTTCAGGTTGTCTGAGCAAAGAAGCACTGGTAATAATATCTGGATATTGGTGGTAGTAGTAGGACTACGGATCACAAGCATTATTCAGAAAATCTTGTTTTCAGCCAATGCAAGTAATTCTAAACTTGAAGAAAAACCATCAAATTATTGGCACTCACCTTCAATGCCATAGCAGGTTATGCACAAATGAACCATAAAATTCCCCAAACCAGATGCAACAAGGGAAGAAGAACTTCAGGACAAGGAAAGACCACAAGACCGAGTGATATTGAATGTCTATTTGATATTTAAATATAAATAAGAGCAATATGTTAGTTAGTTACTCAACTGTTGTTAGTACATAGTTTTTTGGTAGCTGCCTATAAAAAAGGTAGGATATTGTATTCTAGAAAGTTAAATCTAGACTGGATGTAGACAAATTGAAATGATAATCAAGTGCAGTGTGTTGCATGTCCCATAACAGATGTCAAATGAGTGCCAAGTCACAACTTAATTGTGTTCAACTCTCAATGGAGCAACTGTTGGGAGGGAGATTGTTGCAGATTGTATCAGTCGTCTCATGGAAAAAGTCAGGTAGGTCAAGTCACAATTGATCGCGACACTAGGTTTGCTACACTCTTAAGTACAAAAATATTCCTTTTGACGTAATAATAGTAAGTGTTCGATCCAATAATTGAAATCAAAATCAAGGTCACGAATTCAATTCCAAGCGAAGCAATTACTATGGAGAAGATTGTTATGAATTGCATTTATTGTCCTGTTACAAAAATCAGGTGCATCAAGTCATAATCGAATCATGTTTGATTCCCAACACAACAATTACTAAGGAGGATATTTGCATCAATTGTCTTCTGCAAAGGTCGAGTAGGCTAATCAAATCGTGATGCTTAAGCTATTATACTCTTAAGTAGAAAAATTTGCATCCTAGCGCTATTAACTATAGTTTTAGCCTGGTAGTACACATTTAATCCAATACAGTGTACAATTTTCTTTGACCATCTTTGTTTCTCTCCTATTCTCTCTATCCCCTCTATTTTGTTCTTCCTCTTCCCCCTCTTCTTGCCCTATCTTTTTGTTTCTTTCTCTTTACTAAATTCTATATCACTATTTAATCATACCAGCTAAACTTCACTACATCTAAAGCTAAAAAACTCTTCCACTGGCTTTTCAAACCCTTTCAACAATGAACAAAAATTCAGAGTGAAGTGTTTATATTTCAGTTGGCAATTGTAGTCTAGACAACTCAAATTCGAGTGCAAAGTAAAATCCTAAGAGCAAGCATGCAAAGATATATTTTTCAAATTGATCCCAATAAATTTTACATTGTAAGTCTGGAAAGACATAATTTAACATTCAAGATAGACATAAGGATTAAAGGGCACCTTTGGCTCATTAGAAAGAACATTGAGTCTCCTGATTCATAATCTTTTTCCTTGATGGAGATGTGCAGAGAGCTGAACCGAGAAATTCATTCATCTTGATCAGCCACTGTTATTTAATCTCTTAGAAAATCAATTGTATTGCTTGTCCTGCTTTGTACAAGCTGCGTTTTATACCAACCAAATTTATTTAAATGGTATCCAGCAGACTCCATCCAACGAACAAGATCAATAGCATAACCCCTTTTATCTGGGGAACACAATAGACACTTGAGGAGCCGCTCACAAATCCTTGACCGCATCACAAAACCTTTCTCAAGAGCGTAAAGAAAGATGTTTACTGCATCATCCAGCCTTCCTTTTCTACAGAGACCTTCGATCAAATATACACAGCTTGGAGGGTTGATATTGATATTAAACTTATCAAGAACAGAAAATATAATCAATGCTTCATCTAATTGATTTGCCTGACAAAATCCAATAAGTAGAATAGTATATGGGGCTAAATTAAAATCTCTAAACCTGAAGTCCAGTTCTAGTAAACCTCGAATTGCCTGTTCCACTTCTCCTCTGACAAAATATCCCTCCAAAACATTGATTGAATCACCTTCCCTGCCACGAAGGTTCTTTAAAAAACTCAAATAATAACTGATGGCCTGTGAGACCTTCTTATTTCTAGACAACCAAGTCATAAGTGCTTTATAAACTTCAAAGCTAGGTTGACATCCATGCTTCAACATATGCTCATACATCTTCAGGGCGTCTTCTTCTCTGCCAACTCTGAAAAGCCCATCAATCAGTGTCCCATAAGTAACAGAGTCAGGTGATGGCCCCTTGTCTTGCATATCCTTGAAAAGCTTTAACGCACCATTAAGCTTAGAAGCTCTGCAAAAGCCGTAGAGTAGAACATTATACGTCACAATGTCAGACATAACCCCACTATCAGCAAGTTGTATCAGAAACTTGTAAGCATCCAAAAGTTGTCCAGTTTCACACATTTGCTCCACCTTTTTCCGGAGACTAACACGATCTAAAACCTGATTAGAACCCCGAGAAAGCCGGAAGAATAACGAAGGACTTCTCCCCATCTCCATCTTGTACCACATGAGATGTGCCTCCTCCAGTTTACCAGCCTTGCACAGTCCATATATAAGAGTATTGAAGGTTACAAGTGAAGGAAAACATCCAGACTTCTCCATCCGATTAAATATTTCTTGTGCCTCGTCAACCATTCCTCTCTTACACAGGTCACAGATGAGAATGGTATGCGTGCAGACATTGTGAAACCCTTCATGCTCAGAAATTTGAAGTTGGAGAGATCGTGCTCGATCCAGAAGACCAGCGTCACAGAAACCTTTAATAACTTCATTGTAACAAACAGCATCAGGAACTAAGCCTTGCTGGGTCATCTCACAAAACATCTTCACAGCTTCACCAATCCTGCCCTCGCTCGACAAACCCCGTATCATAACTGTGTACAAAACAACATCTGGAACAACACCCTTCTTAAGCATCCTTCCATACCACGAATGCGCTTCATTGTATCTCCTTTCCCTAAAAAATCCCGCAATCAGATGACTGTAGCCCTTTATATCAAGAGGTAACCCGTCTTTCTCTAACAATTGCAGAATCGAAACGGCTTCATCTGACCTCCCCATCTTGCAATACTCATTAATCAAAACACAATAAGACATCGAATTAAGCCTGTACCCACGTTCTTTCATCACATTAAACGTCCTGTGTGCCTCATGTACCCTCCTCGCACGACACAGACCAAAAACAATAGCAAAATATGTCATCTCACTAGGCTCTACATCCCTTTGGCCCATCTCATGGAGCATCGCAAGCGCACCATTAACATCCTCACTTCTACAAAACCCCCCAATCAACATGTTATAAATGCGTTCACTAGGACAACAATTGGACTTAAGCATCAGATTATACACCGCAAGAGCCAACACAAACAACTCTTTCTTAAACGCAATATCCAAAATGATGTTATAGGCATGAGCATCAGGCACGCTACCAACCTCACCCATTCTACCAAACGACTCTATAGCCTTCTCGGCGAGACCCACTTGCCAATACGCCCGTATCAAAACATAAACCGAATCAGAAGATATAAAAACTCCGGATTTCTTAATATGCTCGAGGCCTTCCCAGTAAAGGGAAAACCAGTTGTTGGTGCAAATGACCTCACTCACCAAGCCGCGGTATTTGAGGGTGGAGAAAGTCCCTAACTTGAGGGCCACCGAGATGCAGAGACGAAGAGGCAAATGGGGGTCCGAAATGGGAGGTTCCTCGGACGGAAGGGAAAATCTTCGGAGGTATGTGGGAGGCTTTTGGTTTCGACAGAATACGCAGGAGACCTCCGCTGCTTTCCTGAACCTGGAGAAGGCCAACATTGGAGGGCTATATCCTCTGCGTGCTCTGCGTCAATCACAGATTCAAATTGCAAAAGGGTTCGTTGGTGGTCGACGATGATGCGTTGCGTTGGAGTGAGATGGCAGGGACAGAGTTTAAGGAATCCCTTTTGACTGAACTCATGTTACCCTCCATATCATAATCAATCACCCTTCTATTCCCCAACATTGTAAAAGGTTAATTTTTTTAACACCCTGTTATAATTTTTATTTTTCATCTTTAATTTTGCTTCATACATCTTTTTTTACATCATATGTTTTCCTTTATTTTAATTTAAATAACTAAATTATTGTTTAATAGTACCTAAAACGGATTTGATAAGTTTAGTTAAAAAGGAAAATAGGTTCAGAAGAACATAAACGAGAAGCTTAGGATTTAATTTGACTAAAATCATAACAAAACTAAAATAAAATGATATATCAAAATTTAAAAAATGAAGAAAATTGTGACTTAAATATCATAGTTTTGATGTAAAGTATTTATTAGGGTAACATAAAACCGTTAGATATTATAGACATAAAATCTTTAAATGTTTACATAAATTCAAAATATTAATATATTTATATTTGATTAAGTTTTAAATAATTTATAAATTTATATATTTAAATTGAATTTTTTTTTAAAGATCATTTTATTAAGTGTTCAAAATATTCTTTTTCTAAATACTTTACCATTTAATTTTTGTTATTAACGGATCTTATTTATGTTGTTTCTTCCATTTTTAATCTTCTCCAACTCACACATGTAACTTTGTTTAGGGTTTATTCTCTCTCACATAATAAGTTGATTGAGTTTAGATTTGACAATCTTTATCCAATCATACAACATAGTAGACCTTACAAGTTCTTCAAGTTTTGAAGATAAAAAATTTTAAGTATTATTTATGATTATACTTGTAAATATACTAGTTTCTTATCATCGAAGATATAGTTACAAGATCTTAATAGACTAAAGAGTCTACTTAGTTTTCAAGTGATAAACGATTTATCACTTTAAGTTACCGTTTATATTTATCTTTATTATTATGCTTGATTTTATTTGTTCATTCGTTATTGCTTAAACAAGTTGCAATCAAATACATATTTTATAAAAACAATCAAATAAATTAAGTGATTTTCAAAATGACTAGAATATACATCTAAGGAAACTATTCAAATACGAAACGATCACATAGAACATGTTTTTGGAAAGAAATTGAATTGAAAACATAATGTGTTTCTATAGATATAATGCTGAAATTATCTATGTTTACATGGTTGTCTAAAGAAAAGTCTTTTAAGTAAAGATCAAGACCTTCCATATTGAAAGACTACTTTAAAATGAGCTTTCGTAGAAGATCAAAAACCTCTTGATCAAGTCTTTCACGTTCTCATTTAAAGGTTATTTAAAGAGATCAGGAATGAAGAAACAAGTGAGAGATACAACAGGAGATATATAGGATATACACAAGATAAAAAGTTGAAAAGAGTCTTATTAAATTTTTTATCAACTTTAGAACGTTTATCTCAGGGTTCTAAGCAAACCTTTGTAATGTGAGTTTTACTGGTGCTCTCTTAAGAGTGTTGTCTCAAGGGGAGATTGAGAAGAAAAACTTGGAAACGTTGGTGTACTCTTTAATTCGACAAGTGTACCGAGTCAAAAGTAATAAATTGTCTCTAAGGACGGATATCGAACCCACAAAGAATAGTTCTAAAATCTCAAGTATAATATTCACTAAATGTAAAAATATGTGTCAAAGTTTGTTTGAAAGGTTGTTGGTATCATAAATATTGTATAAAATATTAAATAAAAACAAAGTAAATGATTTAGATTATTCAATTGAGAAAATTTGGATTGGGATTAATCATTCTTACTCGTTTGTATTTTCAATGAATAAAAACATATAACATTCCATCTTGATTGACATTGATGCACGTATAAAATCATTTATATTGATTTCTCACATACAAAATTATTAAGATTGACTCCTAAATATCTATTCCTTGCATATTTATAAAAACTTTCTTATCATTACGAATAGATGTTATAAAGAAATTAACATTTCAAATTTATTCATATCATTCAAATATGTTCAACATTATCATTTAGGTTAGATACTTAAAATACTTTCCATTCAAATCTAAGGATCAAAATTATGAATAAAGATCTAAACTTTAAGAATAAAATGATAATCATCAATCAAGAACATAATATTATAGATAAATATCACCTCAATACATAAGAGTTTGAACAAATTACTCTCAATCTCAAAGGGAAGACTTAGCCACTCATATTGGTCATTACAAGCATGGAAAACAAGAAAAGAAGATTCAGCTTGTTTCTCTTTGACGGTTGTCTCCTCTAGGGTTTTTTTTATCTCTAATTATCCTCCCTCTGGTCTCCAGGGTTTTTCCTCATGCATTTTATTTAACCTAATTTGATGTAGGTCAAGTGACATCTCGCTCAAGCAAGATATTGTTTGCTTAAGCTAGTTTCACGAGAAAAAACTCAACTTTATTGGAGTGAACTCGCTTAAATGAACCTTGGGCGAGTTCCTCTGGAGTGATTTTGCTTGGGTGAGTTTTCAATGCTCCAACTTTGTCTTTTAAATTTTTATTTAAGTTGTCCATTCTCCTTTAGACTTTTTATCTCCATCTTCCCCTAGGTTCCTGAAATTAGCACAAACTTGAGAATAAATTATTCTTATTTATCTTATAATCCAAAAATATGTAAGAAGGTTCAAATTTCTAAATTAGATGTTGAATTATAACTTTATTAACAATTAAAGTCCATAAATGCCTATCTTTTTGCATAAAATATTATTGAATTATGACACTTATCATACTCGTTGTAACTTAGAGAGGTTGGTGTACTTAGTGTAACCAAGGTGTTGTCTTAATTAGTGAAATCTCTTAAGCAGTTGGCTTAAAAGGATTGAACGTAGATCGAATTTGGATGAACTAGAATAAATTCTTATGTGTTGTTTTCTTTATGCTTTTTCTAGTTGTCCTGCTTTGGTTGTTTGCTTTATCTTGGCTTGCTAAGACGGTTTACTAGAAGATTTGTTCTATCCGTTGCGAAAATAGTTCAGGTTTCATTCGATCCTCACCTTCTAGAGCTAGTTGTCCCTAGTGAGTTGGACAAGATTGAAAATGAAAAACACAAGTTGATTGACGAGTTAGAGACAAGAAGACGAAAGTATTACTCTCGCCATCCTGATGATAACAAAATTAAGTGGAAAGATACTTATACAGAAGAAAAAAAATTTAAACAATCAATAAAACAATTTTTTTAAATAAAAAAATCAATTAAAAATACCAAAATTACAATCTATCTAAAATTTAATTGTCATATATCTAAATATAAAAGAAAATGTTTTGAAAATAAACAATTAAGACATTTTTTTTATATTCTTCTTTTTTATCAAATACCATCATAACATTTCAAAAAATCACAAAACAAAAACATAAGATAAACTAACTACATTAAGTTTATATGCACAACATCAATGACATATGTTAAACCATGTGCACAACATTATTTCAAGACATTTCAGTTTTCATAATTTATAATGTTTCAACTGCACAAACATTTGATAAAATACTATGTACAAAAATTTAAAACATTAATATAACTCGTGATCAAGAAGAAATGAACGTTGTATAAAATAAGGATGGTCACTTGAGCAAGATGTTCTAGCACTAGTGTCATCTTTGTAAAGAAGAGAAAATTGTTTTATTTTTTTCTCGTTCAAGCGTTCAACAGGATTTTGAGTGTCAACATCTTGCTATTTGAGCGTCTATATCATATTGTGAGTGTCATCTTGACATTTGAGTGTTATCATAATGCTTAAGTTATATCTTTTTAGAAGTTACTAACTTTTTTCCCCTCAGTATCTTCTATGTTGCTTAAGCGATAAGAGTTTGGAGGAGTGAGGATTAACACTACTTCTTTCTCACTCAAATCATCATCTACAACTTGTTTTCCTGTTTAAGCGATAGTTGGCCACTTGACTGAGGTGAAAAAACATCACAAGCTAAGTAATTAACTTGAATTAAGCAAAAAATAAGTACTTTTTCAATCTACCATGCCTTATAACTCATCCAGGATTTTGATAATAACAAAAGATACTAAGTTTTGGTTATCTAACAATTTTACTAGTACATTGCAAAAATAATATTCTTAAATGTATGATCAAACTTGTATTATAGACGATTGGAAAAGAGACAATTCAATAAGTTGTTAGATGTATAAAAACTCAAAGCAGTGATAGACACATATGCTTAAAACATTAGACACAATTATCTAATAATTGTCCTACAACCATTGGTTGTCATAAAATATTTGTGAATTATTTTATAAAACACTTAGATGACTCATATAGAATTGATTGAAGCGTTCTCAAGAAAAAAATCAAGCTTAATTCAACTCCTTTACTAAGTGAATCTTTCTTTTCATTCTCTTTCATTTAGTCCTTAATTTATATTGGTTTAAATTAGGGATGACAATGTGGGCTAGCCCATCTTGCATAGAATATGCGGGCTGATTTTACTAGCCCACCTCGCATAAGAAATATTTTTTTTTAAATTTAATAAAAAGTATTTTTTTAAATATAAATTTTGAATATTTTTTTTATTTAGATGTATTACGTAAATGGTCTCACAATACTATTCTCATGACACATGCGTAATGAGATTTGAGTAAAAATTTTGAAATGTGAAATATGAGGTTGTATAAAGAAAATATAGGAGTGTAGAAAAAAAATTATAAATTTTTAAGTTATACGGATCATGCGGGCTAGCCCTCCCCGCCCCACCCCGCACTTGACCCACATAGGCTACAAGTTATGTGGGCAGACCTAAGCGGACGAGCAGGTTAAAATAGACAGCCTGCCCATGTTACCCGTTCACATGGTTTGTCCTGCTTTGTCGTCCCTAATTTTAATTCAATTAGATTTATAATACTATACATTTGAGAAAAAAAATCAAATACTAATTCTACATATATATCATAAATTCAAACCAAATCAAATCAACCTTAAAATAAAATAATTCAATTAAAGTGAATACATCACACAAAACACAAGGATTTACATAAACTCATTATACTATTAAATTACATAAACATGTATAATATCACTTCCATAATAGATAATCTATAAAAACAAAATAATAGTTTCCAAATCAATCTCATATTTTAATCACAATTCTTTATTCACACATATGTATCACTAACTATTTGTAAATTAAGTCAATTTGATTAATTTTCTTACCTTAATTCATTTATTCATGAAGAAAAATAAGAAAATCTTAACTTATTTTAAAGAGTTTTTCTTAAAAAAATCAAACACAACACTATTACAATC
>Ga0123341_1001855_pt1 | contig 16627 bp, 12 predicted proteins | sample Turbeapinknodule_FD_89959 | JGI IMG/M metagenome (GOLD analysis project Ga0123341, IMG submission 89959) | Root nodule microbial communities of legume samples collected from Mexico - Turtle bean Mexico pink nodule | ecosystem: Host-associated > Plants > Roots > Nodule | place: Mexico: Nepantla...
ATAAAGCTGACATGGTCAGTCAAATCAGAAAGTACAGATTCACATGTGATATTTGACCAAGCATTTAAGACAAATTTGATTTTCAAGATAGGTAGAGATCTGATCTATTAAAAGCTAATGTACCAGAGTTAAATTGTATTGAAACATCAATTAAAGCAAGTTTGACCATACACGTCATTAGGTTTAACAGAATCACAAAACTCAAAATTAAAAACAAAAAAACAGTTTCATCCAAAGCTTACTTGATAGAAATAATCGGTTGTTTCGAGGAAACAATCGGTTAAATTTCTATTCTGAAAAAAAAAACATTGTTTTAAACCAGAAACACATGTTGCATATAACCGGGATAGCGCAGAGCGCATCTCCCTCTTGAGCGAGAATGCCAAGGCGAGGACAACACGACTTGCCGACGACATCAGTAAAGCATCTCCTTGCTCAGTAAGATAGGAGCGAAGTCAGCTAGGAAGCCTCTCTCTCCTATGCCTTATGAAATAGGTTTGAAGAACAACTACACAGGGTTCTCTCTCCTTTGTGTATAGGGGTAAGTTCAGTTACAGGTTAGTATGCACACCCCCGCTACCTAAGGAAGATTGTATGGTAGGACCGGGGTAGGTAAGCGTGCTACCTAAGGTTTAAGTGTTCGTCGAAGGCGTTGTTAGAAGTGTTAGCGCGAGGCGCGACAGTTAATGGTCAAAGGCGAAGAATGCAAGTTAAAACAAGATACAGGCGTAGCATTCAAATAGTTCAAGACCAAGAAAACAGTTCAAGCAGTTACAAGGTTGAGACAGTTAAAAGATCAAAGACAACATTTATAAATATAATTGTTCATCAGCGATACAAGTTAATCAATAAATTCCCTATGAGCCTAAGAGGGAGGGGCAATGGGCATAAGCTGCCCATCAACAACCCGCTTCAGCGCGGTGAAGGGAGTGAGGTCCAACGTAGGGTGCACACAGACAATCTGAGCTAGGGCGTCCTCAAACCCTCCTCCATAGCATTTGCGGCGTCTTCAAGGAGCTCCGCCTCAGCCTTCTGGAAGAGCTCCGTTTTCTCAGCGAGCTCACCCTCCATTCGACCCAGTTGGAGTTCTTGGGAGACGACCCTTTCTTCTAGCTTGGCCATTTTGACTTGCCTTTGCCTGCTCTTCAAGCTCCACCACCTTGGTGCGTAAGGGCAGGACTTTCAACTCCAGATCAGTGTATGCTTGACCCCTTGTCGAAAAGCCGCTTCTTGAGGTTCTTCTCTGATTGACGAAGGCACCTCAACTCTTGGGTCAAGGTAGTTTCACGATGGGTAAAGGCTTGGGCCTGGCGGGAAAGTTCTTCCTTCGCCTTAGCCTCCATTTCTTCCCGCACCTTGGCCTCTTGCTCTTCTTAGGCCCTCAACCTCGTCTGGCTCGCAAAGGTGAAGGAGTTGGCGAGGAAGTCCCCAAGACTCTGCCCCATGCGCTCTTCTAGTGGGTTTTCACCCAAGACCTCCGCTACCCTCCTTTCTTAGAACCTCTTGAGGGCGTGTTGGAGGCGGAGGGTAACTTAAGAGCAGGTGGCACGTGGACACCCTCGGGGGCGTTCTCCCCACCGCCTTCAATACCAAGTGGTTCGTGGGGAGAGGAAGCGCTAGGGGGATGCTCCCGGTATGATGAAGGAGGGGCTTCGGTGGAGGAGTGCGAGGTCGCAACCCTTAGTCTTTTGAAGGTAATGCCCTCCCCCGTGACCTCGTTGTCAGAGTCGACGGCCACCACAGCAGCAGGTGGGTTGGGAGAGTCTTGGGCAAGGGGCTAGCATCGATAAGAGCAGCAGTTGAGGGGCCAGCATCAGTAGAAGCACCTTGACGGCGAGCGAGAACCTCGGCCAGCCTAAGTTTCTTCTTCTCATTGAGCATCATACCTACACCAAGACAATGAGCATGAGATTTTATACAATGCAAGAGCAATTACAAGAAACAAGAGCGCAATTAAAGACTAAGAAAAGGCAGAAACTGATACCAATGTAGCCTTTAAGGACTTTGGGGTTGAACTCGTGCTTGATCAGCTGAGCGGTGTTGAACACCACTCCCAAGCTCGAGAGAAGCTAGCATAGTTCACGATCGGGGGGAATCAGATCCTCAAGACCCCTTGGTCTCTTGAACTTCAGTTCCCCCACCCAGTAAAGGGGAAACCCATCTAGTAGGGTGGGGTCATGAGCAGTGCAACACACCTTGAAGAACTTCCCCTTGAAGCCCTTGTAGAATTGCTGAAAGAGGGTCAGAAGGGATCTCCCCACCACACCGTTGAAGCTTACCCAAAGCTTCTTCCCTGGACTCTTAGCCTCAAAGAAGTAGAGGAAGACGTCCACAGAAGGAGTGAACCCCAGGTGGTTGCACAGGATTGTGAACGCCCTTACAAATGCCCAGCCGTTGGAGTGCAGTTGAGTAGGGGCCACGTTTATTTCGGTTAGGAGCGCCTGCTCGAACCCCGTGAGAGGCAAACGGAGTTTAATCCGCTTGAAGATGGTAGCGTAGAGGAAGAAGAAGGGTTCTCCGTAATTGACGCGGTCGTCGACACACACAGGCTCGCCCTCCGCACAAGGGCAAACAGTGATATAAGCATCACATTTCCCCCCAAACAAGCGGATCATGTGAGCGGCTTCGTCCTCAAAGGCCCAAGGGTAGAGGGCCTTGTAATTGATTTGAGGGGGAGGGTTTGAGGTTGTTTTGGTTCTAGCCATCTAAAAGGCAATTTCAAGTAGCGGAATCGAAAAATAAGGGCGATCAACGGATAAAAATCATACCTTTCGATCAATGCGAGTTGAAAGTTCTAGTCTTTGGAGAAGGAAAATGAGAGCGCTCGAGGAAGAAGATGAAGCAATCAAAGGTGTTTCAGAAAGTGATGGAACAGTAATTGAAGCGCGCATTTACGAAAACTTAACGTAAACTAAGAAGCGCAAACGACGTTAAGTCCTGGCCGTTGATCAAGACACGTGTGTGCAGATTAAAACGGGCACATAGAAGCGTCACTTCGGTGCACTGTTCACGTCCCGTCACACAGAGCCACGTAGGTCGCCAGAGGCGAGGACTTAGTCTCTTCGCTGAACAACTTACAGCTCGAGACTGGGGGGCTTATGTACCGACCAATCCTCGGACGTTGTTGACCGCTAGTAATGGTGGGCCACGTAAGCTGGGTCCCACAAGCGACATGGGCCAGTGTCTCACAAGGCACGTGAGCCAAGGTGTCGAAGAGTGGTCAGGCGTCGATCACCAGGATGTGCTGATGTGTCCTCGGCAACAGAGTGAGGGCGATGTGACATCAGACATCAGTGGCCCAAACAACAGAGCTGGGCCATGTGAGGTGGATCCCAGACCACATGCCAATTATCAGTTAGGGAGAAGCCTAGCTCACGAGGGGTCCATGCGTGTGGTGTGGATGACGCGTTCAGGCGTAACACAAGTAAAGAGACACTGGAAGAGATCAGGCCCGTGAGGGTCATGTTCCAGGGGTAAACTGCATGCATGGCACGTGAATAGCTAGGGCACTCCCAGGACGGATGGCCCTAGAGATTAGGTGCGCAAGTTGGTACCCAGGTGGTCGTTCCGTCAAAGGTTGCACACCAGTAAGGGAGCCCTACGTACCAGATTTCCCTAAGAGTGGGTGATAGCGGCGCTAAGGCACACCCTCAGTAACCATAATTGCGGTTAGCGGAAACAGCGTAAACCCTAGAGTATATAAAGGGCAGTAATAAACCTAATAGGGTACACAACATTTACGCGAATACACACACAGATTACACAGAGCTTTACGGCTACGTGTTTTGGTGTTTCTGCCAGTACTGACTTGAGCGTTGGAGTGCAAACGGCCTCTAGGGCGCCCTTTGTCTTTGCATTTTCAGGTGTTTGATCACATGAAAGCACGAACGAAGGCAGAGAGAATTGGACGTGTGATCGTCGTAGACGTACGAAGACAATCGAGTCAACCGACAAGAACAAAAACCTCTTCTCCAAATAAATCTTTTATGGAGTTTCCAAATGAAACTGAAAAATTTCAAGAAATATGACAACCACGAAGAACAGAAAAACAAACAAATAAAAATAAAATTGCTACTAAAAACATCAACTTATGTTTTTTTATAAATACATGGACTTTAGAAGTCAAAAATTGATTATTATGTCTTGAAGAACTTTGTTCTTCTTGACCTTTATGTAAATATACCACTTGATTTGTTTAGTGTTTATTTCAGATGAATGTTTGATTCTAGAGGAAAACATCAAATATATGCAATAATAAGGTTGTTGTATGAAATGAACAATGCAGATATAAGGATATATGATGTGCGTTGATTTTAGATTTAACCATTTTTAGATGTGACACTTTACTTAAGATTGAGATTTTAGCAATTAATGGTGAGGACCTAAGGAAGATTCCCACTGGACACGAACTTAACCAAATGGTTAAGTAAGTGTGAAGGTTCACTTCACAAAGGCAAAAATGGAAAAACAAGATATAGTGAATATGGAATGCAATTGCAGAAATGAAATGGAAACATGGTAAGCATCAATGATGGTCATTGCCAAACCAAATGACGATCCATACTCAATAAATGAGCCAAAACCCAAGAACACAATTCAAGGACGGATATAAAAATAAAGAGCATAAATGGAATGAAAAAATGGAAAGGAAAAATGGAAGAAGGAACTTAGGGAAGGGATGGTGAGGATGATCACGCCACCTGGGGTGTGGAGGACACCAAGATGAGTGGAAGGGGCGCCACTTGAGAGCCTCACACTCTTCAAGATAAGACAATGTAAAGAGAAAACAAGCCTCACTATAATCTCTCACAAATTTTGCAAAGTTTCTTTACTTTTCAAAATTCACATTGAAAATACATGCAGTAAGGCACCCTATTTATAGGATGGGTGCCTTAGTGGGCAAGAAGGGCAAGAGTAGGGTGTTAAATGTGTGAGGGGATACCTTTAGAGTTTGACTAAGTCAAAATCGCACCCAAGGCTTGTTCATCTAGAAACTAGGTCAAATTTCCTTCATAAAGGTTTAGAAACAAGCTAAAATGATAACTACACCCTCTATTATGCTATAGGGACCTATTTTAGCTTATTATACTATTTGGACCCCTCAAGAGAGTCCAAATTATTTACAACATATTTGTATCTTATAAGAAGAACAAAAGGAAGAATAGTTGGTGTGCTGGTTTATGCCCAGCTCCTCTGGTGAGGTCTTGAATTGTTCGCTAAGATGACTGTTCACCATGTGCTTTGTCGTTTGCTTCCTTGGTCATCTTTGTAGCTACTTGGATTGTATCAATATATCCTTCTCAATAGAGAGGGTATGATGGAGGACAATCTAGCCCCCACAAAATTCTCTAGCATCGAAAATTTGTGCAGAGTAGTGTAGGTTTTATTTAGGCTAGTTTTCGTGGGCCATGTATTGAGTCAATTAGAGTAGGGTGTAAATAGGAAAAGAAAGTCTAGCTAGAGTTACAATTGAGCCTCTTTGAACCCAATGCATCTCTAAACCATCTAGAGTGGACAAATAAATGTTTAGAGTGCTCAAATAAATGTTTAGAGTGCAAACAAAAAACATGGTCTGACAACGAATGCATGAAGAAGAGTCACTTGTCAACTTCTAATTTGAGAGGATTTTCTCTAATGAGAGGAAGACATTTGTCATCATGGGAGTGGAGTGTGTTAAGATTAAAAATTGCACCTTAACTGCCCTTAGTACTATAAATAAGTATGTTAGGCATATTGTAAATGCAACTTGAATTGAATAAAAAAATTATGCCCAAATGTTGTCTCACTTGACTCAAGTTCAGTCTATGTTAACACCAATTTGTATGTCTAGCCTAGGACTCTTAAGAAGTTGGTCTCATCTCTTCTAAACCCCTACTTTCACATATTAAAGTCATCTTTCTAATCTAAATTCTACTTTCATCCAACTCCCTCGTTACCTACATAGAAACCATTCAAAATTAAAAACTCCAAAACAAGTAACGATTCAAAACCAGGTTTGCATCATTTAATATATTTTGTAATTATCCATAAAAAATATTGATACTAAATATAAAAAAAAAAAATTAAATTAGAAAGGTTTGTAAATGTCTTTTATGAGAGCTTTTTGAAAAGTATGTAAATGCTTCTCCAATATATAACGAGTCATGATATTTTGAAAGTTTTACCATTTTATACAACTACAATGCAATGAAATATATTATTACTTTATATTAAATTTTTCTTTATATTTGTTATTATTATTAATATTATTTGAAAATAATATTTTGTTATTAAAAGAGAAATTGTTACTTAGTTGTTAAGAAATCATTATTCATTTATAGAATAATTATTTAGAATTTCAAATAATTAAAAAACTATTAAAGAAATATTAATGGTTTGGGATTTGGTTTTCTGTCACCTACGCGGTGTTGGCAACTATTAGACGCATCCCATGGCTCACATTACGCTTCCAGAAAATTCATTTTTCTTGTTCCGTAGGTTATGGACTACGATTTCAGGACCGGACCTCCACTCTACAACTCTTCTTCCTCTCCATCCTCCCACCAAATGTACCCAAAGATCGCCCCTCACGGCCACGCCGCCGCACGCCCCTCCCACCCGCACCACTCTTCTCCTCCTTCCTCTTCTCGTAAGTCACTACTCTCTCCCATCTTTCAATGTTTCCAACAGACAAATAAGACAGTTCATTGCATGCATTGAGTATGCTAATTCTTTTTATTGATTTGCTGTGTTGACTTTTTCTGTTTTGGATTCTGCAGCGGGATTGGGTATTAGAGTTTTCATAAAGCCAGAATATAGGATCACTCCGCCGGTGAGTTTTGCTGAAATTGAGATTCGGATATGAAACGTTTGCTGAGATTAAGTTCTTAAAGTTAAGATTGGGTGTGTGGGTTAATTTATTTTGGTTTAAAATACTGTGGCTTTTTTCCTGAATGTCCTGAGAGAGCTTTTAACAGAGAAGCGTATTGTTCTACAGAAAAGATGCTTTCAAAACATGTGTCTAACTGGAAACTATAGAGTCCTTGGCTTTTTGATGTTGGGTCCTCGATGCTTGTGCGTGAATACCAATCATTCTGCAGTTAGGTGCCATTTTTTAATTGGCATGTTTCCTCTGCGATGCGCATTTGGACCTTGTTTTCACCATGATTACCCGTTTGGACGCTTTCTTCTTTGTGATGAGAAAGTGAAGTTTTGTTGCCACTCCTTTTGTTTTGTTGTATTAATATTATTTCCTAAGTTAATTGGTTCGTTCCTAATGCTGCAATGACTATTAACAATTGTGGGAGTTTAATTTGTTCTGATTTTTCATTTTTCCCTATCTGGAATCACGATGGCTGGGTTGCTGAACATGTCTCGTCTTTGGTTGTCTAATTTGTTTTTTGTTGCTTTGCTTTGAAATGTTTAAGAAATTTTGGAAGATTGGCTTATGAGATGGCTATTGTAAGATTTGTTATAGCTAATAGCAGTTAGCAGGAGCAATTGATTCTATGTTATTTATGCCATGGTTGTCAAACTTGAGATTGTACTTAGGATCAGGAAGAGGTTACAAGATTTTAAATTGTGGGATTGTAACATAGATTATGATATATTACTAAACTTGTATACATTGATATGTATGCAAATTAAATAACATAAACAATATAAAACAGCTTTGAATCACACTTTAAATACTTAATTAAACTGAAGTTCTGAGTCATAGGAAGGAAACCAAGTCATTACATCATAAGTGACAAAGCAATATAATTTAAACCAGTAGGAAGTAACCTGTACTAAATAACAACTACTAAACATGAACACTTAGATGGCTTGACCTCTGATATATTTTTCAATTTTTACATCCTCGTCACTGATGCTTGACCTCTTTACTATTTTTTGCTACAAACCCAAAACATCATCAAACATTTTCTCTAATTCTATATCCCCGTCATCAAACATCTAGTTCTTTCCTCACTTCATCAGTAACACATTTATAAACACCACAATCCTTTTGGGTTCCAGCCAAACGGTGTGCTTCAAGCAGTAAACCCCTCTGATTGTGATTTCTTAACAGAATTTGCACCGAAATTTTCTAGGATCTCTTTTTAAGACATTCCATACTTTCAGGCCACATCAATACCACTTCCTGGAGCATTTTTTCCACTATTTTAGAATGCTAATTTTTTGAGGAGGCACCTCTACAGTTGGCTGCTTTAGTAGCATTTCCCTACCAAGAAGTAGCAGCTCCAACACTTGAACTCATGTTGATGATGCAACAAAGAGGAAGTGATAGGGGAGCAAAAGGAGACCTCAAAGGCAACCTGTGCAAAATACTGAAATGGAACATCCGACCCTAAAGGTAAAACACCGAAAATTGATATCTCAATCACCTTAAAGATAAACCCAAGACCCCAAAAGCTCGAATATTGAACCCATGCAAAGCACAGAAACAGAAAAATCCAAGCACCAATAAAGAACATAAAAACCCAAACACCCGAAAGTTTAAATACTGAAAAGTGAAAACCCAAGACCACTGAAGCTTGAATTAAACCTGTGCAAAACATTGGAAACAGAAAATTCTGAGAACCCAATTTTTAAACGTGTTCCTTAGCATGGTGGAGGCCTTGAGGATCAGCTGAGAATTCTCCTGTCAATGGCAAGCTAGGGTTCACGTGTGTACAAAGCAAAGAGATAGAGAAAAGTCACATATGAGTTTGAGCTCAAATGGGTTTTGGTTTCATTGTAGAAAGGGGCTTGGGTTTTAATCCACAACTTGAATCAACTCCTAATCGTGTGAGAATCTGACCAGAGAAATTGAACTTAAAAAATCACAGAAGTCTATAATTTTGTGATTTTACATGAATATATTACTGATCCCATCCCACAGAAACCCTATTCTGCTTGTGATTGAACTCCCACAAGCTCCATGAAATCGCAAAATCAGAAAATTTAACTTCAACTTGTGATTTTAACTAGTTTGTTTATAAAATTGTTAAACTTATATGGCTAGCTGATAAGAACCTGTTATTACTTAAATTTCATTGTTTTTGTACTGTCCCTGGCCATGTATAAAAGGATGCAAGCTCTCTATCAATGGCTTGGGTCTGTTTTGACAGTTATGGTTTTTCCAATGTTGTAATGTAGCCCCATTTGTTACCACATTCTGGAGATATTCAACGTAGCAACTTCCAGTTTGATTTTGGATTGGAGAGAAAAATCCTCTCTGAGGGAAATAAGGAAAACCCAAATTGGAGCAAGTTTGGAATGGAAAATCTTCCAAAGGTTACGGAATCAGCCTCGCCAAAGGTAACTTCTTGATTTACAGTAAATTCCAATTTATGCTGTTGCATTGCATTTGTAGGTTGTGTTAATTATGTGTTTCTCCAGAATTTATTACATGGAATTTATAGCATTACTATTTGCTAGTCCATAATATGTTTGATGGTAAGTGTTTTTTTTTATACATAGAGACATCTTTGGTTGTTTCCAATTCTCAAACATTACTTTCTTTACAGGTTTCTGTTTCAGACCCCATTGTGAGCAAATATATTGCCATGGGGCTCAGCCGAGATGCTGTTGCCATTGCTGTTGCAAATTATGGTGATAATCCTGCCAAGGTATGTTCTTTATCCTTGTATTATTTATGGATTTATTGTTAAAATGGCAGCTCTGCCGAAAAATATGACCATTATCTGAGTTATAAGATATGCCAGATATCTTTTTCTTTGTTGATCGTGCTTATCAAATAACTTTCTAAATTATTTTTTTGTGAACTCAAGTGGTTTTTATCTTCTTTATTTTCTTTATGTGAAATTGTGAGTTTTTCATGTACAGTATTGATTAAACTGGTCAATTAAATAGTTATAACTTCCATGGATACTTAATACAACTTTTCTTACGTCTTGCTTGATATATTTGTCTTCTGTATCTGATCTCCCCTCCCTCTGTCTGGATGGGGTGAGTAAATGTTTAAATGCTCATGATGTGCTTTATGCTTCAATGCTATATATCTCTAAAAGTTTAGTGAGATGAGACTATTAGTTTTGACCATATTCCATTGGGGCTTTTCTACTTCACTCTTGGCTTTGCCTCTGGTTCAAATAAACTTAAACTGTCATTCGTATACTTAATTGGAGGAAAGCCCTTTCTGTGCATCGAAGGTTGTTTGGAGCATTTCCCTGATGAAGTAATTTGTTAGATATTTTGGACCTTATTTCCTATCATTCTTTAGACTAACACTGCCACAGTCCTTTATTTTGCATTGCCACTAGCCTAACTAGGACTAGCTGACAGAAGAGTATAGCAATATTCACTGCTTTAATAATTTACTGACATATTGCGTTATTCATTTGAAGATTCCGGAATTTGTAAAGAGCTATACTCTTCTGCGTGAAATGGGATTTTCGTCGACCAGCGTTGCTGAAGCCTTGGTTATGTATGATAATGATACTGACAAGGCATTAGCTCATTTCCTTAACGGTTCATCATGAACACGCAGAAGTATATATTTTAGGCATCATTTATTGATAAATAATAGATTGGTGTGTTTTTAGATGATAAATAATAGTAAAATTTAGTGATATATGTAAATTTTATTGTCTATAAAGCTGCTCCTCTTGTTTTAGTTGTGTGGGAGAAGGGGATTCTCAATAGTTTAAGTGTTTGTATAGAGAATACAAATAAAAACCCTATTTTAATATTCGTGTACACTTATTACATTTATCTTAGAAATGCAATGTTGTTTTTTTTTATTAAAATCTATTATTACTGTTACCGTAGCAACGCCATTTTGATGGACGAACCAAGATAGAGAATTTAAAATAAGTCCTTATGTTGAGTGCTGAATCGTGAGTGTCGATGGAGTAAACTCTTGTAAAAAAAAAAGAATAACTATTGATTTAAATATATTTTTTTTTCTTCATTTATAATAATATATTTTTACTTTTTGATCCACTGTAAGATTTCTTCCATTTTACTTTTTCCTTCCCCCCCTTTCCCGTCAAATACACGTACAGCAACATGTATGTGTTTCCCAACAACTTCGATTAGAACCATTATTAGAAAAAGAATTATGAAAAAATTTATAGAAAATTTAAAATCATCTTAACTAAGGGCCCTTTAAGTACATTTTTGCTTCTGATGCTTTTTTGACGATGAAATTAAGCCCAAACTGAAGCTTATAATTTAAGGGACTGAGAAGGAGTTTGATGTCTAATATTTACAAATTTTTGTTTATCTGAATATGATCAAAATCTAGACTCGCAGAAGTAGTGCGTGGCGGTTGATGGGGAAAAGAAGCATTAGAAATAATGTGACCCATTAACCACTTTGATTATAAGTAGCAGGTAGAGACTGGGACGGCTGAGCTGTTGTGTTTTGGAACCAGCAGAGCAGACAGCTCAACCGCAACAATAACTTCTAAACAACTGCGCAGAGAGCTCCTGTAAATAACACATAATTTTCAGTTCTAACTGCCATTCAAAAATTTATATACAAAATTAATTTTGTTTATCCAATATATAAATTATAATTTCATATTATTATTTCCTTCCAATTTAATTAAAATTGAATAATAATAATAAAGAAGTAATCAAATAATTTATATTTGAGTTAGTTTAATTTAGTTCTTAAGTTTGACAAAATTCGTAATTTTTTTGTAATTTTAGTCTTTTGATTTTTTAGTTATCTATAGTTTTAATTCCTTGATTTATTTATGCACAATTGTAATTCTTTAATCTTTAATTATTCTTAACTTTGTTTTGTTTTTAAAACCCATGACAATGGTGATTCTTTTACAAGATTGAAAAAGATAGGGATCTGTTAGCAAACGAAATTTGATAATAATTCAATATACTTTTAAAACTAAAAAATTGAATAAAGTTATGGATAATTAAAAATTAAGTATTAAAATTGTGTAAAAAGATGTTCAAAGATCAAAATTAATGATGATTAATAGTTCAGAAACTAAACTAAAATTAGAAACCAAAATTGCAGATTTTTTAAAATATAATTACCAAAATTACAATAATTTTTTTTTAAAAAAAAAGCATATCTCACACGTGATTTTGAAGTATAGAATTTAATATTTCTCCTACATATAAAGAGAAAGAGAGAGGGAGACCTGGTGAGGCAGATGAACAACAAAACTTTTCTTCATCAACGTGCTTCACATCAAGCCCAATAAACCAGGCTCCTGCGCTAACATCAGCATGCCCATATGTACCAAGAATAAACCTGACAACTCAAAAGTACATATTCAATCTCCAGTTGCATCAACATTAACTTCCTAACTTGAATATGCTGCACCAAGAAGAGTGTGTCCTCACTTGTTTATTGAAATAAATTTTGCCAGAGCTCCAGATATTACATACATCTCTCCTGATACATGACGAAAGTATCTGTCGGAAAGTAGACATCGATTTAATAACTTTATATATTGGGTTTCACATCTCAATTTCACTGAAACTGCTCGTTTACGTTTTTTTGTCACCAAATTTCCACCATTCTGCTTCATGCCATTTATGGTTCCTGTTGAAGTTCAAAGTCGACAATGGTATTAGAATCATACCATTAATAACATAAATTTTCAGAAAACTGTATTCCATAAGGGTACTCACGGTTCAGAGAAAACTTTTCCTGATTTCATGCACCCAATGTAAACACGAGGTTTGTCCAAATGAGTGGTAAGTGTAGCTCCGAAGGCACCTGCTGAAGAAGAAATAAGTAATTTCCAAGGCATTTTAGACACTAAAAAATGGATTTGGACTGAGAGTAAACAAACTGACGTATGTTTACGTAAACATCATCATTCACTTTAGCATAAAAGTAAGCATCCCATTTCTCTGCAGCTTCAGCAAAGAACAGTTTAGACTTCATTGGGAGCTCCTCATTTGGTTCTACATAATCATCCTGCTAACAACCCACAATAAACGGAACAAACTATCACAATAGCAGGTTAAGAACCTATGCCTCAAACTATTCATTTAAACATTTCATAACTTAACATAGTCATTGACGCTCTGTTCAAATGTGCAGAAGCGGTGACAAATTTCTTAAACCAGAATCCGCAATCATGTCATATATCCTAATAAATTGGAAAAATGTAAAGAATATTGATGAAGCAAAAATCTTGATTTAGTTATACGCACAAGGATTACGAAGTCATTATTCTGCCAATTCTCACGATCGATGTCCTCGTTCAGATTGTCCCCACGATTTGCACTGCAACATTACATATATTTGTCAAAAAAGATTCCAGTTCCAGCTGCAAAATGTTTACTCCCAAAACCAGAACAGAATAATTCAAAAAATGAGAATTCAAACCTTCTTCCAATAACAAATCGTGTGATAATTCCCTTTGTTTCTTCCATTTTTTTCAAAGCTGTACCTGCATAGAGTTAATCTATTAAGCATTCTTTCGCAAATTTTCCTTTGTAGTATCTATAAATAGAAGATTAGTTAGGATCATGGACACTTTGTGATCCCGAACTGTCCAATCGTTTTTTCAAATAATCCAAGAAAACGGTATAATCTAATATTACATTTTTTCTCCTACCATTATAAGAAAATATTAAATAAAAATTGGTATACTTACCAGTTCCCATCCATGCTCTACGAATTGCATCTCTACTGTTTTTGCTGCCAAAGTTGGTAAAAATTCCAATAACCACCAATGGCTTTCTCTTAGAGTAAGTCTTATTAGTCTCTATCGCATGATTAGAAACAAAACCCTCCTTTCTAGCTGTAGAAAGCTCCATCTCAAGGGTATCAAGCTTCTTACGTTCTTCCCTAACCATTATGCATTTCCACATTATGGGCATCAAAGAAATTAAGAAATTTAAGAACATTATTATTAGTTAAATTATATGGTAATTAAGTTTTTTTTTCTCATATTTTACGCTTTGATTTAATTTACCTGCAGGCTATGACTTTCAATGTATCGTCCACTGATAATGAAGATTCTCCCTAGTCGTAAAAACATTGCGGTCAATTTAGGAAACCAAAAACCAGAAAGAGAGATTCAAATCAATATCTTAATAAATAAATGAAGTGCATTTCAAAATCTTACTAGTTCATTCTAAACACAATCTGTAGTTAATACAATTAATCTAAATTTTATTATGTTTGTTTACTGCAAAAAAGAAAGTAACCTTTTTAATTAAAAGTAGTTTCTGTTTTCTACCACATCTATTTTGTTTAGTGATAGGTTGACATTGAAAAGAAAAAAATAAACATTCGCTAAAAACTATAATAAGTAATTATTTTATTAAAAAAATATTTACTCTAGAATAGTTTAAATAAATATGGAATAATATAAAATACCAATGCCATTAAGCAAATATAGAATATAAAAATGTTTCTCAACACTCTTTAAAGAAAAAAAATCACCCTATATAGAATATCAAGACAAGGTAAGAAATCAACTAATGAATGACTAGGTGGAGTGTCTGCGAAGAGTTTCCTTTTTCTTTGTCACATCACATTGTTCGTAAAGTAACGTATTAGCTTTTACTTTTTGTGTATGTCCATGTCCCATACAGTATTCCAAAACTGATAACCATTGATTAATTTGTGCCCTTAGAACGTGATTTCAACTCACAAAGCATTACTCTAACACTGCGAAAATCGATCTAAAACCATTGCACAACTATTAGTGCAAAAAACTTGGTTAACATATGACTAGTTTTCAGCCAGAAACTTAACAGTTTCAAGGACTTTCTTCTAGTTACATCTTTTTTTTAACATTTATACAGTTCGAATTTGAAATGTTGAATTCTACTTGCAGAAAAGACATGATTATTGTGCATATTTTTAAAATGAAACCTAATAAAATAAATCATAAATTGAACATATATGTGTGCTAGTATTATTGTACCTGCCCTATAAACTTCTCAAGCTCTTTTACGAGATAAATCCTGTCCTCAGTGTTCTGCCATAATCTAGCGAAGAAAAGATTAAGAACTTCAGTAACGTAGCTTGCTGAAAGTTGTACTTTTCTCGTGGTAAAACAAAAGAAACATTGAAAACAGAAACTCAACCAATTCTTAATGCACATAGAAATAAGAAAATGAAAAAGAAAACCTTCCAGCAACGTAGATAGACGCAAAAGAAGCAATCATGCATATGAGGAGAGAAGGCATGGTGGATCGATGAATCATATTAGAAAGCCTTTTGGTCGATCTGATGAAGTGTGAAATTTAAATGCAGAGAGTGTAGCGAGAGAGAAGCAACGAGGGATATGAGGATGGTGAGAGTATGGTTGGTGTATGACTTTCTGTAACGGGTGCAGCTCACCAATCACCAACACTTTGCCTCTGCTTGCTTTCTTAATATTGTTGTATTTGGTGAAATATATATGCTTCCTTTTCACGAGTTATGTTAATTTTAAGTGTTTTTTTGTATAGTGTCATTTATGTTGTGTTTCTTTCTAAACATGCACTATTCAAGCGAAAATCCTAAAAGCAGAATTAAAAACACTAAAAACAAGGTGATTATCTGACACTCAAATTAGTAAGAGCTTAGAGAGATATAAGAATATTCAAGTGAATGAATGAGATTAAGTGAATACTACCTCTAGAATAAAACTATATTTATAGATTTTTGGGCATAGATTAATATCTAATCAGGTTGTAATCAAATATTAAGTTTATTAGTCTGTTATCAATATTGAATTGATTTGTACCGATCATTTTAATCTAGTCCATATAATTGTTGGTGTTGAGGGAATAAAACAGAGCAAGATATTTGTGAACAGAAAATATATATTTTATTTCACTGCTATTTTTCAAATAAAAATACAATCTCTCTAAATAGTCTTACAATAGACTTCTCAAATTCTACCTTCTCTATCATAAAACCTATACTATAATTTACATTTAAATCATAGTATAAATGACATTCTAAACTAGAATTAAAGATAATAATTATTGGCTATTCAAATGCTAAAATAAAACTGATGACGGCTGACGACTTTGAGTTTAATGCTAACAAATTCCCCCTTAAACTCAAACCTTTCATATTTTTCATTTTGATTGTTATCGCTCACACTTTATATTTTTTCCTTACCCCAACTGCCTCCAATATTATATTTTTCCAGTAGCCACCATACTGTCCTTGATTAGAAGCAACTTCAATTTTCTTCATTGCACCAATCCGTGCAGAATTTTGAATTGAATTACTTTTAATTTTCCAAACAAAATCTTCTCCACTTTCATCCTTTGAATTAAAAGGATTTAAGAAAGACTTTGACTTCAATGAGCTTCGAAGATAATGATTATACCATATTTCCCTTTCAGATGATGTCTCAACACCATTCCATTTATGGTCTTCTCCTAAATCAAAACCATTATTTTCAAGTAAAACAGATGAACCAAAAGGGGCTTTTAATTTGAATTGTAATTCATTCACCTTTTCTTTTTGTGCCAAAAGCAACAAATGGAGTTCTTCAAGTTGATTGACTCTACTTTCCTTGTCTTCATATCAACATATTTTTCTTCCAATTTTGTAAACCTTTTTTCCAGGTTATCATATTTTGCTTCAACACTCTCCAATAATTTTCCCATACTGAGAATATTATTCTTCAAGTCAGGTACATAAATTTCTGTGACATTTTCTTTGGATTTAAAGGCAATGTGCTCCTCCTCCATTGGAT
>Ga0123341_1001856_pt1 | contig 16625 bp, 9 predicted proteins | sample Turbeapinknodule_FD_89959 | JGI IMG/M metagenome (GOLD analysis project Ga0123341, IMG submission 89959) | Root nodule microbial communities of legume samples collected from Mexico - Turtle bean Mexico pink nodule | ecosystem: Host-associated > Plants > Roots > Nodule | place: Mexico: Nepantla...
ATTTAGAATTATTTAATACATTTTTTTTAATTCAAGACTTTTTTAGGTTAAAACCGTAACTTATTTTATTTTGAATTTTTTTTTTATATTTTATTTGAAATTTTAGTTGCTCTGTGGATGGATTAATGGAGCTGGGAAATGTTCTTTCCATTTCTGCGGATATTATAAGGACTGATTTTTCTTTAAGCTTTAATAAACATTTTTGGAACAAATTTAGAAGACACTTTCGTTACGGATAAATAAAACTTAAAATCGCCCTAAATATTTGTTCTAAAATGCTCTTTTCGGAAAGTTATTTCAACCCCTTTTAACTTTTTATATTTATTTCATTAGATACAATACAACTCTGATTTGAAGGTGAACTTTCTTTGAGGTAACTTTTTTTTATCAAGAAAAATTTAACTTTCAACTAGACAAGTTGAGAATTGAACTAACGACTGCATGCAGTAGCTCAAAATGAGAAAGTTGAAGCATGCCTAAAAAAAGAAAGGTATATAATAGGGTCAATTGAATATGGATAAAATTTAACATGGAGCCCCTTTTTTTATTTCGTTCTCCATATTTAGAAACAATATATTTGACCCCTAAAGAAAGAAACAACAAATTTGAAACAAATAAGTCATCTCGTTCAAAAGAAAGAAAAATAATGAAAAGGGTGAGAAGGGCAAGAGCACGGAAAAAAAGTTTTAAAAGAACAAGGATAAAAAATAAGGTCACAATAGATATCACGAGTAACCTATCAACCTAGATGAACACAAATCATACAGAAGTAGACACAATAGTCCCTACAGAAGTTGGCCATTGTTTGTTTAAAAGTTGAATGGTTGACTGGAGGTATCTGTCTTGGGCACTCAAACATGACTTGGCAGTTTCTATCAGTGTAAGGCAAACAGGAGATAATTCACTGTTCAGCTGCCATTAATCAAGAAAGAAACCGTTATTAGAAGGCTGAAGTAGAATTTGCGCATGATTCAGATACAACTCTGCAATACATGTAGACACACTACAAACCCAGTTAATGGGTTAACTGCCTTTTGATTTAAATACCCATTGGTCTGGGTAGTATTCATAAACTGGAAATAGTTTTGTAATGTTTTTCAAGAATTTATAAATTGAAATTTGAATCCTCTTTTACGTCAATGATAATGTGAAGAAAGTTCAAACAAGGAAAGAAAAGCTTACCATAAAAGATGATGCAATGCAATTGCAAACTTCAAGTGCCAAAATTCCTCGAGCAGCCTTTATTTTAGCACAATAAAATCAGTATTTATAATTGGTTAAATAAATCAAACAACAAATTTAGACAAAATGATGATACCTGGGAAGGTTCCTGTTGAACAGCACTAAGCAGGTTCTCAAGAACGAGCTTAGACAAAGAAACAAGTTCTTGGTTGTAAGATGAATCCCCATAGTATAACATGTCATTGCCTAGAATCTGGAAAGAAATAAAAATATATTGCTTTGAGGATTAAGATACATAAACCAAAAACCATTACTTGTCAGGAACACCGTTATCTACAAAACTAGTGTAAGTATGACAAAAACAGGTGAAACTAAAGAAAAATCTTGGATAGAAATTGATTATAAGAACTAACATCTGAAATGGCACTATAGTGAAACTAGGGATTATGACTTCCCAGACTATTTTCATTTCAATAATGATTTCATATAGATGATCATAATACGTTAGTCTCACCTCTTCACCTCTATGTTCCTTGCACGTTGTGCCTAAAGGAAAAGAGAGGCCTCAACATGTAAGATGTGATTAAGTATTGATTAATTAACTAGGGAAGATGAATTCATAAGCAGACAAGGACAATACTGAACTTTGCTGATAAGACAGCAAGCACGGGAAGGTTGATTCACTAACGGGCTCAGAATAATCGTACTACATTAGCATAAACCCTAGACCTGTACATATACTGGAGCTATGTCCACCAAATGACACTTATATCCATTACTTCGGACAACACAACAGAAGCAAGACTTCTCTAAATACTCCTTTAAACTTCAATTTGTTTTATCCATTTTGAAATGAAAGAGCAAATGATATGTTATCTTCATTCTATAAATGCAATTGAAAATTTCCTTTGAGTGGAAATGACAAAATAAAGAGATGCAAAAACTTACACCTATACCTGTGTATTTGCACGATATGGCAACCTCTTTTGTGATAAAGTTGTCAGTAATAATATGATAGCTGAAAAAATCTGTGTCCTCATTTTTGGTTCAAAACTGCAAGGGTTTTCAATTTTAATTCATTCATCAAACAAGATGCAAAAAGAGGTTAAAATAATTAAGGGAAGTATTCTCAAGGGAGGGTGGTTCAAGAAGCTTCAATCATTATATATCTCAAAGAAAACTTACCAAGAGCGGGAACTGATCAATGTGAACAAGTTATTTGGGAAATAGGTGACTGGTAGACTAAAGGTACCTTCAATAAAGTAGAAGAACTTCATTGTAAATACATGCATACTAAGAAGAGGTAAAAAGGAACTAGATCTCTAACCTAGTACATTTATAATTCTATTAAAATTTTTAATGGTGGTGACATCCCAAAAAATAGAGATTTTTAAGTGTCTATGCATATGAATGTGAAAAACTAAAATAACTTTTACAACCTGGAACCATAATTAAGAAGCCACATAACTTCCTAATAGATGAAACTAGTCCTTCAACGCCCGTTGGAGTTCGGAAGCCTACAAAATCAAGCAAATCAATACTCAGATTTAGGTTCTAAGAATGTCATAGAGACAGACAAAAAATCATTATTTAAGATAGAAGCCACGGTGGCACAATTAATGTATTCTTTTACTACAATTCTTAAATAAAAAACAATGATACAAGCAACCCAAAGTTCAAAAGAGAATGATGGCAATAAGAAACCATCTTGCAAAAGAATGGCGGGTGCCTTTAATATATCGTAGCATTCAAGTTTATATTATTTATTTCTAAGAATGATTGCTAGGATACTTGTATTCAAGAAGTTAGTATTGTTAGATCAGATTTTCTTTAAGTTTTAAGCACTAGAAGCCTTGGGGTAAAAACAGTAGGGAAAATGACCTTAAAGTTTGGCACACCAAAAGCTTTTCTATTTCTGTTAATATTATTAACCATATATCTTAACATATATGACTTTATCCATTTCAGTTCGTATATTGATTGATCAACCATAAACCTAATTTAATTTAACCAATAGTCTAATTATTCTAGTTCTGATACATCATTTTTAGTTAACTCTAAGTATTTATTAGACTGTTAGTTTGTTACTGGTTAATAAATAATATAACAATTTCTATGTTAGCTTTTAAGCCATATGTTATAAGAAGCCGCAATCGTGGTCAGATTTTAGGCATTTGAAAGATTTACAAAATTCATAAATGCCTTAAATCGTTAGATATACGACAAAGGGATAAAAGAGAGAAATAAAAAGATGTTTAAATTATTGCCTTGAAATCATTAGATATTTGACAAAGAGGACGAAAGAGGATTTTTTAGAAAGTTAAAAAATGGCTTCAAATCATTAGATAACAAAGGGGATAAAAGAGGAAAAAACAAGATGCCCAAAATTATTGGGCTTTCTTCTCCAACACAATTTGACAGAATTGAGTTACCAAAATATAGAATAATTTATACTTTGGAATTCTGATCATTGTTCTGAACATTTTAAGCATCACTGTTTCATCATAGAACACAAAATTAGCAGTGAATAAATCCCACAAAATAGACATCCCACAGATAACAAATTACATGCATTCAATTTGAAGTATTGGTTCTTAATTCTTCGACAATGTGAAAGCAACTAATTTAAAGGTTTTGCTTATCAACTAACCATCAATTATGTCTAAGGTATGCAAACATGTGATTGCTGAATCAATTAATCCATCTGAATGAGAAACCAAGCCCCCCAAGAATGCAACCTGAAAATTTCAAATTATGAATCCTTGAAAATATAAAAAGTAGCAAAATTACATGCAATTTTTATGTGCCAAAAGCTGTCATACCTACCTCTGCAGTTTCTAGAAAAAGATCAAATTGCCTGTGAGCAGAAACAGAAGGTATTGTGACTTCACTAAATGTAACACATGATTTGAAAAAACTAAGATTTTTCTTAGCACATTTCAAAGCTTGAATTGCTAGAGAATTGCAAGAGTGAACAAGAGTTTCCTGCAAGAAAATATGATAACTTTATGACTATGTTACCAGGTCTTTGGCCAACAACTGCAAAGAAAAACAAAGACAAACCTTAAGTTCATTGAATCTACCAAAAGCTCCTCGACAATTAACCAAAAAAGCTAACTGTTGTTCCATCTCTGCTCCATAATCTACCTAGTAAATAGAGGCAGTTAAGTGTCAACTAATCAATCATGACAAAGCATTACTACCACAACTAAAGAAAGAGATCATAGACCAAAATAATATCAAAAAGGATCGTGTTACCATGTGCACAAAGCGAGATATTGAACGTGACACTTGGCCATCATCATCTTTCACATTCATAAACTCTATATTATCATGCAGTGTCTGAGCAATTTCAAAAAGCAACTGTATGCTTGTTGGATCACTAATGTGATCATTCCTGTTTGACAAATAATAACAGATTATTACATGGTAATGAAGTGAATACCTAACAAATTATATTAATCAATCAGAAGGATAGAATCAAGAGTATGTTGCGGGAAGCCAGCATATCACGAAACAAAAATTTGAAAATGCAAAAGTAAACTCAGTAAACATGTAAGCTTTGATTCAGGACCAGAATAAAATTTCCCTCCCACTAACTTTTGTAGTGAAAATAATATCCCATTAGTTTCGTTGTGTTGGAATGACCTTACCTAATGTTACCCAATCTGACTTGATGCCTTACCCTTATATATTAAATAGTATATATTTTCAAAATTAGATCTAAGATAGTAAACTGGGATATTTAAGTTTGTATAAGTTCTGTGTTGTTAACAATAATCTGTGTAGTGCGTACACTTTAGTCCAGTCTCTTTACATCAGCTTTTATGTCCAAGTACAGGGGATTTAGGAGTGGAAAGCAGTGAAAGGTTATACGGAATTTTGCAATGTTAGTAGCTATTTGGTGTATTTAATGCAACCTAATTGTTCATTATTTAAATAATAAAAAATTCATAAATGATAACAACTAATTGCTTATTATTTTATATGAAATTGTACAATTTTGGAAGCCAATTTTTAAATAATGAAAAATTTAAATGATTAATCATTTTCATATGATTTTTTATTATTTAAAAATTGGATAATGTTTATTTATTATAAAATTTTCAATTGAAATCTTAATTTTTTAAATAAATGTTTAACATGAAATATTACATAGTGTGGAAATTAAATTACACAAAATTTGTAGTAAAAAGAATTTGAATTGTTTATCCAAACAAAGCATTTTGCAAAGGAATTGAAAACATTAAATTTCCATACATTTTAAATAAGAAATTCAAAATTCTCTGTCCAAACACTACTTTAGAGAGATTTACTTCATTGATCAGTACATTTTCTCCTCATACAATTAGTATTTTCAGTTTTTCTTTTTCCAACAAAGAAAAAAAGAAAAGAAAATTTGATGTGTAAAACCTTGAAATTCGAATGAGGTGATTTAGAGATGATTCAGTAGTACTGCCTCACAACTCAAAATTTCCTTTGGGAATTGCCATAGAAGTAAAGGAATTTGTCAAATACTAGTATAAAATTGTTCATTTCACTTCACCTAATAGCATAAATTTTTGGTATAGTTGGCTCATCATAAGATATCAAACCCTCCGACCAAGTTGTCTAGAATTTAATTCTTGGCACACCAATTCTTCCAATAAATATTAAACTTCCAGCAAAAGATAAGTGAACTTTCACCTTCATATACAAACTAGTATATGAGTCAACAAGGGTGATATGGATTGAAAGGAGTAGAATAAAACACAATACTTGTTATAAATGGTACCTTGTCACCATATTAAGGATGTGCAAAAAGACAACATCCTGTGACTTGCCATACAATACATCTAAGATTTCAGGAAACTGAACCTACATAATAATAACAACAAAAGGCCAAACCATCACTAATGCTTCTAGCACATGTATTGAAGAATGAATGATAGAGACAAAAATTAAAAAAAAAATATGATTAAGTACAAGATATTATTGGAACCTACCAGACAAAAAACATCTTCCAAATGCTTAAAGTGAGACAGAAGCTTCACAATGAGAGATTGCAAGCTTAACATTTCATCCTCTGTAACTGTTTTATTCCAAGCTCGATTTGAAATGCCTTCCAAAATGGCATTCAAATGGTTATCCTGGAATAATTTATTGCATTTAGAGGATAGATTACAGAAGGAAGTAATAGTACTTTGAAAGTGATAGGTATATATATCAATTCATACTAAACTTTGTAATTGGATAACAATTAATCCATCAAGGAAAGAGTTTAAATCTCAATGTTTTCTATAGATTTTCTTTAAATTATCATATAGGCGTCTGCCTTATGATTGTCTACTTAAAGAACATACTAAGACATACCAATAGATAGAAAGAAAGAATGCAAAGAAAGGGGGATAGCATATCGTGCAAAGGACTTACAAACTTAGTTCCAGAATTTAGTAATAGATCTTTTGTTACTTTTGGGGAATTGCTTGCATTCTTAGCTTGCTTATCATTTCAGCTAATAGCCAATGAAGACAAGTATTATTGGTAATTCAACAAGACCTTTGAGATTCTCATCTTGTCTCATCATTTTCTTGTAATTTCCACCTCCTTTCAAAGTCTAAATTTTATTCAGCACTAAAAAATCAAACTTAGAACCTGCCAACATCAATCTTCATTTTGAAGGACCATGTTCAATCTCTCATAGATTGGCATTAAGCAAGTTATATACTAAAAACTTTAAAGCGCAGATTGACCAAACGGGAATTACTGGTAAGGTAAGGAGAGATGGGCATTAAGCAAGTTGTAGATTAAAAAGTTTAAAGCCCCAGATTGACCAAACTGGAATTATTAAAAAGCAACAAAAATTGCAACCACGCCCAACCAACCAACAAATCTATAATCTGTCACTATACTGTTCAGATCTAGAAGATGATGATACAAATGAAAAACATTGGCATTGTAAAAAACAGTTGGGTGACATAGTGTTAACTGCCTAGTCAAAACAAGCAGTAGTCACTCCTAAAGAGTTTAAGACCTCAAGGTCTACTTGTTGCAGACTTACAATTACTCCTAATACCTTTTTAGCGCTTAATTTTGTTAAAAGAATTCATTGAAAAGATTAGTGCCAAAACAGGACACGAAGGATGGTACCGTTTTAGTATCATGTTGAGAAGAGAGAAACCAAGAATGAATATAATGAATTTTGTGTGCTAAGTACACATATAAGTATTCTTATTTATAATGAAGAAAAGATACAATAATAAGAAACAAAATCAATATCTAATAATGAGAAATATTTGGTAAGATATTTTCCTATCAAATCATATTAATATCCCTATTTAATGTGATCAAATCATATCTCTAACACTCTCTCTCAAGCTAGAGCATATGTATCATATGAGACAAACTTGTTACAAATGCCATTAATACTGAGCCTTTGAGAGAATCATGTAAACCAATTGATTGTTGGAACTGACAAAGTAAATAATGACAAATGGTATCTCTAAAAAAATTTATTATGAAGAAGAAGGAATATGACATGTAACAATAGTTCTTTCCTTCAATTCTTCTTTCCATTTTTTATTCCTGTATCAAATTTACATTATAAAAAATAATTACTGAATATCTAAAAACCTTCAACAATTTAATATTTTAACAGTCATAGAACTAAAAAGGTTATTACTAAAATTGCCTAAATAAGCCCAAATCATCTACGCCATGTAAAATGGTCAACATATTAGTGCATCCAACAAAAGAAGATACATAATGGCACATAGAGAACTAATAACAGTCTGATTGTAGTCACTCACTTGGACTTACCATCTGATTCTGAAGAATAAGATCAGTATAAGCATCTACAACCTTCAGGTATTCATCAAGGCTATCATACAGAGCAATAACCTAAAGTTGCAGCCAAATTAGAGACAAATGAAATACCTGGAGGAAAAAATGACAGTTGAAAACATGCTTACAAATGAAGCTCAGACTAAATCTCAGAAAGTAAACATTTTTTTACTCAGGTAAAAATTACCATATACTCAACTTGACCATGAGTGTTAAGCATAGATGTTGAATAAACTAAAACAAAACTTTTCCTTAACTGATTAGACTTTCCTTAAAAGTCAATATCTAAATATAATAACATCTGACCTAACACAGTTAGGAAACAGGTGTTAATGACTTACCCTAAGCCTCATAATCTAGTAACCTAACCAATAAGGAAGCGTACAAACCAAGAATAGAGCAGAGAAACAGATGTAGAATATAATGTGGCTCAACCAACAGTTTATACATGCTTTTACATTTCATGTGTCATTTGATGGAGACACCGCTCCAAGACCTCCAATTTGAAATGTTTATTCCAGAAAAGGTGTTGTATAACAAATGGCAATTATGCCCAGCAGTATTTGATGGTAAAAGTGTGTGCGAAGTATGCTTTGAGGTGAATAGCAGTTATTGCATATAACATTTTTACTTTGTAATGTTTAATTTAGTATTACGGTGTGGGAACATTTATGGTGTTGTTGTATTTGTAAGTTTCAGAACAGAGATATTCTCTGTAGGAGTAGTCTCTTCTCTGGACGGTAATAGCATTGCAGTAGTGTGCAGTCTGAGTGTTTTGTGTTTCAATAAATATTCCAATTAGTCCTGATGTTCTGTAGTTATTTTACAAGAAAAGGTCAAGGGTTATCTTCATTAAGCATCCAAAGGATTAGATAGTAGATAGATTGTACTCGTACTTATTTTTTTGGGGTTTCTAGGATAAAGTGAGTATTTTTTTTTTCTTTCACTGTCTATATTTTGCAGATTTAAGAGAATTCTACATCTTCAGTATATACTTCCTTCTTCAATACTTGTTTTGGTGACATTACGCTCACAAAATTTATTGGAGAAGAGAATATATTGAAGAAAAGAGCGCAAGGCCTCGCAATACAATATCCTCCTAGAAGAAGCAAACACTAAAATACAACAACAAATACAAAAACACACGAAGTTTTGCCCAACTCTTACCTTTTTCTACTCCTTTCCTGCACTTTATAGTCTATGACATTTGACATAATAAGAGATGACACACCTCCGATTTGTTCGTCATTAACATTTTTCTGTTTTAAGGAGATTTCCTATCATAAGATACAGACTTCCTCCTCCTATATTTGTATGGTAAAATTAAGAGGAAGAGGGAGGCATTGGAGAACAGAATGTATTAATCAAAGAAACTAAGATAATACAGTTTCCCTCAAGGTGTAGATAGACAAAGAGATGGAGATTTAAGAGGCATATACGTCATTGTGAATGTAACTCTGAAATGATGCAAGATGGACTAGAATTTTATAGATACCTGAATAACTTTATCTAACACATCATTGACAATATGAACAGGGGATTTTCTTTCATGCATCCTGAATCCTAGCAGTCTGTAATTCATGTGCTGTATCACCAAAAAGAAAACAATAAAACTGCAAATTGGAAAAACCAAAACAAAGATGCTGCTAAATTCAAGGGATCATAACAATTTTAAAAGCTTACCTGACCAAAGGAATTATCCTTGCTAAATTCAATAAGATGAAGGATGTGCACAACGTTGGAATTAACTACTTCAATAGGGAGCTCCTTCAGTAAATGATGAAGAATGATTGAAACACATGAAACACTCCCCAATTCCTGTTGATTCTTCATCAATCCAAGTTCTGACAGAACTTCATTGACTTGTGTCTTTAGCAAAGACATACTTAGATCAGCATAAAACACAGGATATATAGAGAAGAAAAGCAGAAAATAAATTAGCAAATTGACTTTCTTTTTTCTACTGTCTGATGGAGTATATAGATGGCATATTAAAACTTGAGTTTTCAATATTATAATCAGAAAAAACCCAACCACATTTAGCTTACTATATGTGCCTACACAACCTTCATTTCACTCACTTGAAATGCTCATGCAAAAATCAAAATAAAAGAGCAAATATACCAACCAATCAATGAAATTTCAATTATACACTTTCACATAACCCAGATATGTGGAAATATGATTATATATAATATCTCCCAAAACAAGTATACTAGTGAAGAGAAACTTCATTACGTACCTGAGTCAACCCATTAAATACACACTTCATAATATACTCAATGGTTGGTTCCATCAAACTCACTTGCAATTTTATGTTGAGTTTAACATTCTTATGAGATCTTTCATTGGCTGACAAGATTTGTATCAAAATAACTCTGATGTCATTCACGCATGTAACAAGATAGCCTGTTCCAGTTGCATAACATATGAAATAAGTTGTATGAAAATACACACAAGAATCAATTTGCAACCCATACAGGAGAAAATTAATTAGAGGCAGCACTGCTATAGAGCACAAAAAATCATATAGGAGAGTGTGAAGCAGTAATCCAAATTAATTGTTTCTGTTTTATCTGAATAACTGTTAAATAATATCTTTACCAGCTGACTTTTCACATTCTCAATAGCTTTCTAAATTTGGAAATTTTTAAAAGAAACACAAAGGCTTTTAAACCAAAGTATGTGACTGTACTGGCACCAAAAGTGTATATAATATATCACACCAAGGTCTTGGATTGCCAATTGTGGGGGTGTTAGAGCGTTATGATGCACAATTGTATATGCAAGTATGCAGATGTAAAGGTTAGACCAAAATATGTCTGGCAACATACAGATTTATTTTAACAATTAAAAGGGGCCCATCTGTTTCAGTCTACATGTTCTACACATCCTAAGGATAGATATTACAAAAATACCTATATCATGCGAAGGCAGCTTCTGAGCACAGTGAGCCATATAAAGACGGCAATATGCAGATGCCACAGGATCTCCTAATCCTCTTGTCATCATTACCAAGCGTTGGAGGCTGTCTAAAGGTTGGTCAAGCAGAAAGCGCCAGCAAGGCAAAATTGCCAGCTCCAAGTAACTAGAACAATTTCAGATAAGCATTCAGCAAACACCCGTCAGAGAGAAACATTCTTCAGTGCAACAGCCTTTCAAATGTTATTAACAAAACCTTTCAAGAAAAAAGGTCTATACTTGATCAAATTTCCATGCAATATTGACAGACAAAGTGTTTGACAGTTGTCATGTTAAAGCTAATCTTCACTGTATTAACATTATATAAGAGGTTCCAAACATGTTGAAGGAAATAAATTAAAATAGGAGTAGGTCAACCCACAATAAAACAGCTATCTGCAAATTAAAGGTTTTTACATATAACAAGGCTGTGCTTCATCCAAAAATATAGTTTTTGTAGCCTAATTGTACCAAGGTGACTTTCTTTGTTGAAGTGGATTTAGGATTAGCTTTGAGATTATAGAAATATAATTATAGATGGCTGTGATTCTTGTGAGATCACAGCAATGTGTCTCTGAAAGTGAATTCAAAGAAAATTATAACTGTGATTATGAAGAAACTAAAGGTTATCATGGCATCAGAAAGTCTAAAACCAACATAAGCGGAGAGAGAAGACAAATAACTTTAGGGGAAAAAATATAAGGAATAAATTAAATACAGGACAAAGGATAAGGACTTCACATGCGTGGAAGAAGCTCTTGCACAGCACCAATTTTGCTAAACCAGTTATAGCAAGTTTCTTTGGCATCAGCACAAATATCCCTTGCTTGAAAGTTTTCTACAAGATTCAAATAAATCATTTAAGAAAAAATATGTGACTTTTAAATGAAATCCATCTATCTCATGCAGATCATCAAGCTTGTATGACATGTACAAATTAGTTCCAATAAACAAGATACAAAATGAAAATATTCAGTGAGTTCTGATGTTAGAGACAGTGAGAACCATTTTGCAGTTAGGATATCCCACTGAACATATTTTCAATCATTCATCTTATATTTGTATGGCTATAATAAATTACTAATTATGATGTTCCCATAATGCATCAACTTTTCAATGATGCAAGGATACTCCCAGATGTTTGCATATACAATTATATATTTATCTGATGCAGATACCAATACTCTAATAGAATGGCATTCACATATGTGGTATATCTTTTTTTTCTCTATCCGCTATGCTCAAAGTGTGGGCCAACCTCAAAATTATTACCCAGGAACATGTAGAAGAAGTACTGATGGAACTTGTGATGGGAATATATTCATCCATAAATACATTTCATTTTAATTTCTTAACAAATATAATATGCATATTTTATTTAAGATAAATTGGCATACCCATTGCTTCATTTAAAAAAGAATTGCATTTGCATATTGCATCAGGTACCTGTACCCGATCCCACGCAAGATTGGTATTTCTGCCATTTAGAAACAATTAGGCCTTGCAACAAAAGAAGTTCTTCATAAATTATAATAATAATTTGTAAATATTTATATTACCAAAGGCTGGTCAGTGGTAGAATTAATTGGTTTTCTGGTTAGTCTGGTTAAGCATCATGCCAGCAACAGTTCTGTTGAACCAGATGCAACCTGGCTGGAAGCATCTCACTCAAACAAAAACTCAGTGGTTGACTGTATCCTTAAACCAAATACCTGACCATCCATTATTTACATGAGCCGAGAAACTACCATTCACTGTTTAACATGCACAAAGTATTTTATGTTATCTGTTATATAATTCCTTTTTGTAAATGTAGTAATTTATAAGGATTAAATATTTAGACGTATTTCAGGGCAAGCCTTGGCACAACAGTAAGGTTGCCTCCTCCCCGAATGAACATCAAGAATCAAAATCCTATGTTGTGTAGTAACACTTTCTCCTAGAATCACCTTGCCATCCTTACAAACTCTTTTATCAGCCTTTTAAGGAACTAACACGCATTATTAAGTTAAAGCACAAAATCATTAGTCTTCAAAACATTAGCATGAAAAAAAATGTCACGTTGAACAATTATTAGTGCAACAGTCATATGAATAACTACAGATTATGGAAGTAAACAGCATTTTGTGAGTGAGCTTCAGATTGACAAAGGACCTGCTAAGTTGCAGCGCAATGTTCCATCTTCAGAAAACTCAGCTTTCCGCTTTATGCGTTGCCAAACCAGGTTCCCAACCATATCCATGATATCGGTGACAAGAACAAAAAGTGTAGGATAAAACTCAAATACTGACGTATCCATAAGAAGCTTAGCAACCTGCAAACAGAATAATCAGTTTCAGACCCAGATAATCAATCAAAATCAAGACAAAGTTAGACAATAAATGAAAAAAAATCAGTATGTTTTCACTCCCACTTCAAAACTAAGTATAAAATTATTTAAATTTCAAATGGGCAGACCCTACTCTCAAAGTCCCTTATATTTAAAATACTGTTAACCAAAGAAAGTACAGGAAGAAAAGAAAATACAAACTGATATCCATTAAAGGGCTCTTAATCCCTAAACTATCTGATAAAGGGGAACCATGTGCAGAAACCAACAAGTCTACAATCCAAAAACAAAAACCGTAAATGAGAAACCTGCACAAATCCCAAAAATACTTATTTGAACACTGAATATGACCACTTTTTGCTCCTCTAGACCAAGCATAAAGTTCTCTTGAAAAATGGCAGAGAACTCACCAGAAGAATACAAGTTACTAAGTCATTCCATATCTTGCCAAAACCTTTCTTGGTAAGAATCATAAAAATCAAACATGTCACTTTTTAAAATATAATTTTGCAACAAACTCTATGCTTCAAGTAACATGATCAACAACCTTGTTAACAATAAAAGCAACATCTAATATTTTCCTAGATTCTAACACGGCACCTAAAGAAACTAAATATCATCCAACAAAATCAAATACCAATCAACCAACTAGATAAAACCTTCAAGATAATCAATTAAACAACTATCATACATAAAATCATATCTCAGCTGAATGAAATAACATAAAACAAAACTGTTTTTTTCATGAATTCAAAAGCAAAAAGGTATATATCACTAATACAAACTATAATGTTAAAAGTAAATTATTAAATACATTGAAGTTTACCTTTATTGATAACTTTAAGGATGTCACCCGGTCTTCAGCTAACCAAGAACGAGTAATCTCATCTTTGAGCTCGTGTAGTCGAGAAACGTACTCCTGCCATGTAATAGTCTTGACACCCTCATCTGCAAATTTTTGTGGATTGTCCAATTCCTCGAAGTGCATAGTTGTCGAAGATTTCTCATGTACTGAAAATTGGGATGTCACATAACTAAATGTAGATAAATAAAAGATATTACAAAAGTAAAACAATGTAAAAGGTATTGACATACATTTCCCACTTCTCATTAAAACATCAGGCATCTGTAATTTAAAGAATAAATAATTAGATAATTATAATGAAAAAAACTGAAAGGCTTAAAGATAAAGGATCAAAACAGTTTTTAGAATACAAAAGCTTATTTTCCAACTTATATTTGCTAATTGCACAATAGAAATTACAGATATTTAGAGTAATTAACTGCTATATCTTACACTTCATAAGAATATTTCAAAGTTCACGAAGATTTTCCAACACAGTATCTGGTAGATGGCTAGCTCATATGCAGTGTTATCTAACAACTTGCATAGAGCCCTTCTAATGCAAAATCACAACAGTGTCCATACCCAAGCTCAATTCATTATCTCTATAGCTGAAGGTGAAAAAAACAACTAAGGAACCCAAGGTTCGATATGAAGTGTATTAATAAATGGTTGAATAAACAGTAATATCTTGGTCAAGATTTCTACTCCAGCCAGATACACCTCTTCCTCAAAAATATTTAATAATTAATATCCACCAATGCAGACAATCAAACAATGTCTTAATCGCTTGGAAACCAATAAAACAGTATCATACAGTTCTACAGTTTTTCAAATAGAAAATATCCAGCCTTTCCCCTAGCCAGCCACAACAAAGTATGTAAATTGTTGAATTTCACATCTATTATCTAAACTGATCTGCTGCTAGTGACAATTAAGAATTTTCAAAGCCAATAAGAACTGTCTGCAGTCTCATCACAAAACATGCTTCTAAAGATACCACAAAATATGTAGTAAGCTTCTTATTTAAACCTGAAAAGAGGAAAATACTGTAAAACTTACTGAAGAAACTGAAACCATCTTGGAGACAGGAAACCGCTGCATTAGTAATCTCCTGGAAGAGGTCCACTCCTTCGTTGGCTGAAGATCAGCAGCTTCATTCAGGTTTTCATGATCAGGAGGAGCAGCATTTGCATCATTATCAGTTCCTCTCAGTGGATCAAAGAAATCATTGTTCCCACGATCTACAACATCAACCTAAATCGAGAAAATTAACAAAGAAGTGAATATCGTCAAAAGTGAAATATATGTAAACTTTTGTGGTCACAGGCCAACTTAAAAACAATAACCACGGAGCTTTAGAACACTTTCACTTTAAGCAAGTCAACAGAAATTACTAAGTCCTAAATTGTAGTAACTAAACCAAACTCTTCCCGTCCCCGCCTTCAACCTCTTTCTCCTGCTCTTAGTGCATTATTTTAGTGTTATACATGCTAATAACTTGCAATTCATGACTAAGATCATTTAAATATTTATCCAGATTACATCATATTTTAGTCACATGATCATATCACTCAGCTCAACAACTTCAACCATTGGACGACATTAAACTGAATAAAGGTTTCTAAACTAGGAAGGATCGATAGAAGTTAATTTAACTGACCGATTCAAATCCTAGACATGTTCTTATTTCAGGTTGATAGAACTAAATCTTATATAGTGTGGTGCATTCAGAACAGTGAAAGCGGCACCGATTCTGTATAGCCACGATCATTTTTTACCGCTGTCAAGGTACCGTAACTGCTAATAGAAAAAAAATGCGAAAGAAGTTGCGATATGAGAGCAGGACCTGGGCGAGAGGTGGAGAGGGAGGTGAAGCAGACAGAGGATGAGCGGCGGTGGAGACGCGACGAAGGGCGTGAAATTCAAGCTCGGCACTGTAATTGCGAGGTCTGAACTCCATGGAAGCATTCAACAAGGAGAGAGGGAAGAGTTGTTGGGGTTTTGTCTTTGCTTTCTGCAGTTACTTTGGACAAGGAGAATGCAAGATCAGCGTGACTAGCTTAGCCAGGTGAAGCTGGCTAACAAATTAATTATGTTTCAATTTACTTAATTACCCTTTTTCATTCTATAAATTTTTTTTTATATTATTCAATTTCCACAAATATTATTACATAATATAATCCAATTTATAATCTACCCGTGAAAACACACAGCATTGTATTCATTTCATTTTTTATGATTAAAAAATAAAATTATTCATTAGTATAATAATCATTAAAATAAAAATATTAAATTATAAAAGATGTGTACATTATTTAACATAACAGATATACGTAATATATCTAAAATCTAAAATGTAAAACACGAAAATTAAATTATATAAATTGATAATAAAGATTTATGTGTTTAAATATGTTTCAGTTTTTTTTAGCAATAAAGTATTTTTCAGGACTAGTTCAAAATAGTTTGTTCCTTATTTTTATA
>Ga0123341_1001858_pt1 | contig 16623 bp, 11 predicted proteins | sample Turbeapinknodule_FD_89959 | JGI IMG/M metagenome (GOLD analysis project Ga0123341, IMG submission 89959) | Root nodule microbial communities of legume samples collected from Mexico - Turtle bean Mexico pink nodule | ecosystem: Host-associated > Plants > Roots > Nodule | place: Mexico: Nepantla...
ACTTTCTTATATTCAGGGAAAGTCACATATAATATAATACTTTATCTAAATTTTCTTACTACACTTATTTGTTTGTATTTTAAATAATCAAAAAGAGAAAATATTATTATTTTATTTAATTATAAAAATAATACTTTATATATTACATGTAAGAAAAAAATTGAAAGAAAAGGGGGTTGCATAACCATTCATACCATTTATTCCGTTCCTTAAACCATTGAAATTCAACTTCAAATATTAGAAGAAAGAGATCCCTAAAACCCTAATCTTCCAAAACCCTACACTCTCTCATGGCGTCGTCGTTAATTCGCCTCCGCCGAACCCTCAGAGCACTCTCCGGCGTCACCCACTCCATCTCCGCCGCGCATGCGTCGTCCTTTTCCGCCCCTATCAGGTGCGCCGTTCCATGGAGTTCCCACTCTCCGAAGGGTGTGGTTCAGTCCCGTTCTTTCAGGTCATCATCAGCTTCTTTTCTCTCTGTTAGATCCTCGCAGAGCAACATCCCCGACGAGATTGGTCCCGATACCATTCTCTTCGAGGGCTGCGACTACAACCACTGGCTCTTCGTCATGGACTTCCCCCGAGACAACAAACCCTCTCCCGAAGACATGGTTCGCGCTTACGAGGAAACTTGTGCCAAAGGCCTCAACATCAGGTTCCTCACTTCATCTCTCGTACAACTCTTCCTATCACAATGTTTTGATTATAACTCGTTCGCATACACCAAAAATAAGTTAGATTATGAAAAAAATATCGATGAGTGCGAGCAACACACTCTATTATCGATAACTACAAAATCATGTGTGGAGGTCGTTGATTAAAATTAGAAACAGTGAAATTTTGTGATTTTCAGCCAATTTTAGTTGAGAGCGTGTTGATGTGTTGGTACTGGTGGTCTTTACTTGAATATTTGGGTTTTTTTTCAGTGTGGAAGAGGCGAAGAAGAAGATATATGCGTGCAGTACAACAACTTACACAGGCTTTCAGGCAGTCATGACCGAAGAAGAGTCTAAAAAATTTGAAGGTATTTGTTCCTGCTTCCCACTCTCGAATTCCATGATCAAGTCGAGAAAATATAATTTGGTGTTTGATTTGTTGCATCTTAACAGGTCTTCCTGGAGTCATCTTTGTGCTACCAGATTCCTATATTGATCCAGTGAACAAGCAGTACGGGGGTATGGTTATTTTTTTCTTTTCAGAAGATCTGTCCATGATTAAGAAGTTTGATTGGATTTATTCATTACTTGTTCAAATGTCAATATTTGCTATATCATGTGCACTTCAACAGTTTGCTACCCTTTTGATTGCAAGAATGTTTCTGAAAAAAAGTTTCGTGGTTGATATATAGGAGATCAGTACATTGATGGAACTATTATCCCTCGACCTCCACCAGTACAGTATGGGAGAAATCAAGGAAGACGAGACCGGAATAGGAGTCCTGGTCAGTACAACCGACAAGAGAATCCCTCTTATAATAGTCAGGAGTCCATGCAAGGGGATGGAAGGAACTATGGACCTTCACAAAATTATCCACCCTCACAGAACTATGGTCAAGCATCACAGAATTATCCACCTCAGCAGAACTATGGTCAATCATCACAGAATTATCCGCCTCAGCAGAACTATGGCCAAGCATCTCAGAATTATCCACCCCAACAGAAATATGGCCAGACCTCACAGAACAATCCTTCCCAACAAAGTTATGGCCAGACATCACAGAACAATCCTTCCCAACCAAATTATGGCCAGACATCACAGAACAATCCTCCCCAACAAAATTATGGCCAGACATCACAGAACAATCCTCCCCAACCAAATTATGGTCAATCATCTCAGAATTATCCACCACAACAGAGATATGGCCAGACATCACAGAACTATTCTCCCCAACAAAATTATGGCCAAGCATCACACAATTATCCACCCCAACAGAATTATGGTCAGGCATCACGCAATTTTCCACCCCAACAAAATTACGGTCAGACACCACAAAATTATCCACCCCAGGAGAACTTTAATCAAGCATCGCAGAATTATCCACCACATGCTCAGCAGCAGGGCTTTGGACCTCCAGGACAAGGGGAAAGGAGTTATATGCCACAGCAGAACTTTGGACGACCGGGACAAGGGGAAAGAAGAGATACTGTGCCTAGGCATGGTGCTTCAGATGTGAGGGATGATACTTTTATACCGTCATACATGAAGGAATTTGAACAGGCTGAGCAGCAGGGGAATCAACCTTCTGGACGAGGCAATTTTACTGGAGAGGTATTGTAGAGAACCAAAATTGAGTACATTCAAGTTTCTGAGTCAAATTAGTCAGAATAGAGATTAAAACTGATGTTAATATTTAGTTCAATATATTTTATTGCGGGTCTGTATTCGTTGAGGCTAGATCTTTGCTATTGGAAAAAATTTCAACTTTGTCTCTATCAATACAAAAGATAACTTGCTTTTGTTATTGTTTTGCAGGGAAGATATTGAGAGTAGTCGGAGACATGTGGGCGGCTTGTATTAAAGTACTAATCACATTCTAAGCTGATTTGCATGTCCTTTCCATTTGGTGGAATATTGATTTATTGAGCTGTCGGTGTGTATCGATTAACTTTTAGTTCATGCACTGCTGTGACAAAGTTGGATGTGGTATGTAATTTAGTACTGGCTGCTACCTTGTTTTTTGAACATGGTTGAACTCTGAATTTCACGTGGTACTTTGCTCTCTTACTCCTCTTTCTCGTTCTCATTGTGACGAACGAAACAGTTAATAATTGTGAATTTGCTCTGTATCATGTGGCAAATTGGTCAGTTTCCATAGGCAGCCTAGTGCCATAGCTCACACCCAACGTCCATGTCTTACTCTTTTGTTTGATATCTTAATTTGGCATATATTTCAAGTTTTGGAAGATCTAATTCTTCAGATGATAAAAGTTGTTAGTGAGAAGTGCGGTTGAAGGGATGGGATAAAAGGATTATTGTGCTAGTGACTGAGAATAGTGGGCATTAAAACATATTCAAAGAATGTTCTTGGTCTGGCTTCAATGTGTCTGAGGCTTAATGTTAACACAGTAAAAGGGTAAGCTTGAGGCTCCCAAGGAAAATCAGACTTAAGCTGAAATGGCATGGATATATGAACTCCTTCCACGTATAATCACTGAATTCTAATGCTTCTTTACACGAACAACAATAAATATTATTTTTAACATCAATTTTAGTAAAACAATATCACTCTTTCAATAAATGTACTAAAATAATGCTTTGTTGAAGAGTAAGAAAATAGATAAATTGTTAAACAAAAGTATTAAGACTGTTGGCAACACACTCGAAAAGGATCTACTGAAAACAAAAGATTTGCCTGATTGAAAAAAAAAATAATCCAGAAAAGGAAGGGATAATAACATTTTTTTTTGCCAGCAAATAAATTTTATTTACAAGTAGAAGTTGTACCACACCAAACATAAAGTAGTCATATAAGAAAATACTAAAGATAATCACATTAAATTGCATTATTACCCATATGCTCAATAACAAAATTCTTTCTCCAATAAATTCCAAAGACAGATAATCCTTCTAAAGGCTACTAACATTGCTATCGTAAAGGTCTCGATTAAAGGGCATTACTGACATGAAATTATAAATCTATGTATATATATATATATATATATATAATTTATAGAATTAAAAATAAAATTCAAACTAAAACATGAACTAAATTTCTTCTTTTCAAAAGAAAATAAAAAAGAACATTAACAATTGATTACAACAAAAAATTACAGAGAGACGAATAAGAAAACTAGAAATTGAAATTTAATTGAATATTCTAACAACAACGCCAAATTTAATCAATGTCATACTCAACCAAATTAAAAAATTAAAATATAAATAGCCGACTTCACAAAAACGACAATAAAATTCAATTATAATAGTTGATATGTTTTTTTTACCTATTAAATTAAGCAAATAATTGTATGGAATTAAGTAAATTAAACATAAATAATAATTAACAAACAAAATCAAGAAAACGCGTAAAAAAACAATTCCAAAATCAAGGATCAGAAGTAAAAAAAAAAAAACATATTATCTAGTGCAATCTAACACAGAAATTGATGAACAGAAATCACACGAGAAAACATAATATGTTACATATGCCAATTAGGTTAGTGCACTTAAGAATATAAATTCAACCAATAATTACAGTTAAAGTCTAATTAAAGTACATTATATGAATTCCAATTGAAACTAAGTGAAATATTTTCAATCAAAAAATAAAAAAAATAAAAAAAATAAAAAAATTCAAAAGTTAAAACAAACGACCACAGTGGGAGTCGAACCCACGACCTTCTGATCCGAAGTCAGACGCGCTAATCCACTGCGCTATGCGGTCTTTGTTGACTATTCTACACTCAAAAAGTGTAAATAAATTATTATTCTCCCCTTTTGGTTACAACTGAACCATTGCTATAACGTATTTTTGTCAATACAAGTATTGTGGGTAGTTATTTTATGCATGAACTCTCACTGGAAGCGACGTCGTTTCAGATAAAGTGAAAAAATAGAATAAAGCGGGAGTTAGGGTTCGAGCACAACCTTGTTCTTGTGCGACAGAGAGAAGAGAAACGAATCGGAATGAGCGGTTGGGTGAAGCGACGCGGCGACGGTGTCGTCGGGAGCAGCAGAGAGGAAGATCAGCTCATAGTCACTCCATTAGGCGCCGGAAATGAGGTTGGCCGTTCCTGCGTCTACATGTCCTACAAAGGCAAAATCGTCTTGTTCGATTGCGGCATTCACCCTGCTTACTCCGGCATGGCCGCTCTCCCCTATTTCGACGAGATTGACCCTTCCACCGTCGACGTCCTCCTCATCACTCACTTCCACTTGGACCACGCCGCCTCCTTGCCCTACTTTCTCGAGAAAACCACCTTCCGTGGCCGCGTTTTCATGACCTACGCCACCAAAGCCATTTACAAGCTCCTCTTGTCCGATTTTGTCAAAGTCAGTAAAGTCTCCGTCGAAGACATGCTCTATGACGAACAGGACATCAACCGCTCCATGGATAAAATCGAGGTTCTCTTCTCATTTTCGCCTTTTCTGCTTCTCGCTACTTAAATTAACTTCTCTGTTACTACTAGTAGAAGGAAAATTAACAAGGTGTGATGAATTCGGTTTTTCGTATAAGCTTAGCAAAATCAACTTCCAATTTATTTATCTAGGGTTATGGTTTAGTTTATCTTTAATGTTTGCTTACGGAAATTTGTGACTGCAGGTGATAGATTTCCATCAAACATTGGAAGTGAATGGTATTCGATTCTGGTGTTATACTGCAGGTCATGTGCTTGGTGCTGCTATGTTCATGGTTGACATCGCTGGTGTCCGAGTTCTTTATACTGGAGACTATTCGCGCGAGGAAGATCGGCATCTCCGAGCTGCTGAGACCCCACAGTTTTCCCCCGATGTTTGTATTATAGAGTCCACCTATGGTATACAGCACCATCAGCCTCGGCACACACGGGAAAAACGCTTCACTGATGTTATTCACTCCACCATTTCTCAGGGGGGTCGTGTGTTGATTCCAGTATTTGCCCTTGGTCGTGCACAGGAGCTCCTCCTGATTCTTGATGAGTATTGGGAAAATCACCCAGAACTCCAGAATATACCCATCTATTATGCTTCTCCTCTTGCAAAAAAATGTTTGACCGTGTATGAAACATATACCCTTTCCATGAATGACAGGATCAAGAATGCTAAGTCGAATCCCTTTTCCTTCAAGCACGTGTCAGCTTTGAGTAGCATTGATGTTTTCAAAGATGTGGGACCGTCTGTTGTGATGGCAAGTCCTGGTGGACTTCAGAGTGGGTTGTCACGACAACTATTCGAAATGTGGTGCTCTGATAAGAAAAATGCTTGTGTTTTACCAGGGTATGTTGTTGAAGGGACATTGGCAAAAACCATCATCAATGAACCCAAGGAAGTTACTCTCATGAATGGACTCACTGCACCTCTTAACATGCAGGTGCACTACATTTCCTTTTCTGCTCACGCTGACTCTGCTCAAACAAGTGCATTCTTGGAAGAGCTCAATCCACCTAATATAATTCTTGTTCATGGGGAAGCTAATGAGATGGGCAGGCTCAAACAGAAGCTTATGAGTCAATTTGCTGATCGCAACACCAAAATTCTTACTCCGAAAAACTGTCAATCTGTTGAAATGTATTTCAATTCCCAGAAAATGGCAAAAACCATAGGGAAGCTGGCTGAGAAAACACCGGAAGTTGGCGAAACTGTCAGTGGTTTACTGGTCAAAAAAGGCTTCACATACCAGATAATGGCACCTGATGATCTCCATGTCTTTTCACAACTATCAACAGCAAGCATCACTCAGAGAATTACCATTCCTTATTCTTGTGCCTTTAATGTCATTCGGCATAGACTAAAACAGATATATGAGAGTGTTGAGCAGTCAGTGGATGAGGAATCTGGAGTTCCTACATTGCAAGTCCATGACTGCGTTACTGTGAAGCAAGAATCTGAAAAGCATATCTCCTTGCATTGGGCAGCTGACCCCATTGGGGACATGGTATCAGATTCAATTGTTGCTCTGATTTTAAATATCAGCCGTGATGTCCCAAAAATAATGGACGAAGCCGATGCCGTTAAAATTGAGGAAGAGAGTGAGAAGAAGGCAGAGAAGGTTATGCATGCCCTCCTCGTTTCACTCTTTGGAGATGTGAAGAAAGGTGAAAATGGTAAATTGATAATCAGCATTGATGGGAATGTAGCAGAGCTCAACAAAGAAAGTGGGGAAGTGGAGAGTGAAAATGAAGGTCTGAAGGAAAGAGTAAAGACAGCATTCCGCCGTATTCAGAGTTCTGTGAAGCCAATTCCTCTTCCTGCACCATAGTTTATTCCTTTTCTTGCATTGTCTTGGGAAGGTTCAATGCCACCAAACACTTGCTCACATGAGACAGTTATCATAACATGTAGTTACTGTATCTTTAGAATGACGAGCTTGGAGACAACATTCTCTGCCCCATTTTTGTTATTCATCGAACATTTAATCATTTAGTCTTAAAATGTTTTATTAATGTCTTTAATTTTTCTGTCTGTCATTTTCTAGCTGATAGCGATGGTGCGCATGATTGAATACTGATCTCCTTGTTTCTAAAGCATACTGATTTTCTTTTAATTCATGAATGATTAAATTTTGCTTACCATGGATCTTGTGCTGGGAAATACAGTGTTCGACTTTTAGGTTTGATGTTCTCTTTACCTAAAAACTACCAAATAACTTTTGATGTTCGGAATCTTAATAAATGAAAAGAATCTCAATAAACTATTTCAGGAAAGCTCTTTACTTTGCTTAATTTTTAGGGTTTAGGGTTGCTTAATTTTTTAACAGAGTCTTTGTAGTATTATTTTATTTTAATCTAATAATGTTATCCCCTCGCGAAATGATGATGTTAAAGAGAATATTAAAAGTTAAAACACTTTAAATTTATAAGAAATCTTTTATTGAAAAATATAATATTTAAATCTAATGATTTTGAATAAAAAATATTACTTACCAGTTTCTTAATTAATATCTAAAGATACTCATTGGTAGGATTCTTTAGAATGGCAGTATAAATATCATCTTAGACACTTCATCTTTTTTGCAACATAATTTTACATTTTGTTTAAATCTTAAAAAAATTAAGTTTTTTTTGTCTATAATTTAGTAATAAAATTGTAATAGTGAGTGACAAATTAATGTTAAAAAAGGAATTTAAATAGTTCTAATTGACAGCTAATCATAAAAATAAAATAAAAATACTAGTTTTCTCTTAAATTTCTTTGATGATTACTATAAAAGAATTTTAAATTTATTAAATAACCTGAATTATATTAAAAAACACGTCCTCTTTTGATCAGAATGCATAAAATATTGTCATTCTATTGATTTCCTCATTAATATTAAACAAAAGTTAAAGATGCTAATTTTCTTGAAACAAATGAAAGACAAAAAAACACTTAATAAAATAGCATATTTCCATTTTATAGTTTATTTAAATAATTACTTGAAATATTTGTTCATTTTCAATTGCAACAGCTAATAACAAGATGGAGAGAGCAGTAATAGAATATTGGATTTTAAAGGTTATAGCAGTAATGGAGTATTAAGTTTGATGAATAACAAGTAAATGTATTAATTCCCAAGTTCAAAAGTATCAAAAGCGATGAGATGAATAATAAGATAAGAAAACATAAAATATGGGGCTCATAAACTAGTATATGGATATTTAAAGGAATTTGAAACTAGCCTATACTCTTGAAAAAAATTTAGCAGTAACATCTAAGATGTCACATGACATTAGACTGCAGTTTTCTTGTTCCTGAAATTCTCCTTCATCATTGCAAATTTTTTCTTACACTGATTCACAGTCTTCCCAGGTACAGCTGCTGCAACTCTCTCCCACCTCTGGCTTGTTTCCTTTGGAAAGGCTTTTAGAGCTTGAACCAGTGCTCGTTCATGCACTGCAGACCACACATCCTGTTCTGAACTGGAAGAAACTCCATTAGCAGATGCAGAGTTCTGATTATCTGTATTCTTGCTGTGAGAATCTTCTGTGTTATTGGTTGAGGCAGGAGTTGGAGTTGGAGTTGATACCCCTTCTAATTCTTCTCTGGTTGTCAGTGGAGACTCAATTGATTGTGCACCAGGTTTCCTTTTCTCAAGAAAAGTGTCAAAAGCTTTTGATGAATCAGGTTTCTGGAGGAGTACAGTTTTAGTTGCCTTCATTATTTCTTCAACAGATCTTCCAGTACCAATGTATTCTGAAATAACCTCCCATCTCCTTGAAGTTCCTTTGGGGTATTTCTGCATTCCTTTCCTCAGTAGATCAATCTCTTCTTTACTCCAAGGTTTCTCCTCCTTCTTCTCAACATTGCTTCTCGAAGCACTGCCATTAGCCTTGATGGAACCATTGGAATTTTGTTGATTGGTTTTCTCATCAGCCTTGGTGGTTTTGTCATCTTTCTTAGAGCTCAGAGCATCTCTCAAAACACTTGCTTGCTCTAATAAAACCTGCCTGCCTTCCATGCTCTCACATAGACTCCTCATCTGCTCAATATCAAGTGACATGCAAAGCCTTTCCACATCATCATCAGAAATATCAAGCAAACGTTGGGACAGAATAGGTCCTGAAAGAGTCCGGAGGCGAGCTCGCTCCTTTCGCAACAGCTTTTTCTCTTTCTCTTTGACCTTCTTCTGTTGTAAGGCAGCTTCTGCAGCTTGTCTCTCTTCCTCCTCTTTTCTCTGCTTCTCCTCCTCTGCAATTCTGGCTGCTTCTTCTTCCTGCAATTTCTTTGCCAGGAACTTAGCCTCCTTTTTCCTTTGTTTCTGAGCTTTTTCTTCTTCCTTTCTTCTAGATATTCTGGGGTCCCTCTTGTAAGCATTATCAACAAGAGTACGAATCCGTGCATAGTCCTCCTTCCTAGCTTTTTCTGTCAGTTTTGCATTCTGCCTCTCCATCCACCTCTTGTGGTCTCGAGATTCAGCTTGCTCGAGATCAAACTCATCAGCATGTGGAAACTCCCTCCAACTTTTAAAGGAGTACCAAAAATTGTAGAAATTATCAACTTCTTTTAATGGAGTATTATCATCACCTAGTGTAGGAATAGGTTGATTAACCGACCATCGTCCGTTCCTCATAAAAGCAGGACCAAACACCTTAAAGAAATCTTGTGGAGCACAATCAGTGGGAATCTCGTCATCAAACTCATCTGTGGAATCATAAATCCTTCTCTTCACAGAATCAGTCAGCACTTCATATGCTTCCTGGATTGCCTTGAAGTGACTTTCTATTTCATCCTTCTTTGCTTGTTTCGCAGCTTCAGTTTCCTCAGCCAAAAGAAGGGCAGCCTGCTTGTCAGGATGAAACCTCAAGGCAGTTTCACGATAGCTTTTACGGATTTGATCCTCAGTAGCCAGATACCTTAGATGACCCAGACCCAATAATGCATAGTGATCTTGTTGCTTGTCCCCAGTACCAGATTTCTTTTTGCTTTTGCTGCTATAAGAATCAGATGGAAGGTACGTTTGTTCCTTATCATCAACCACCTTTTTGTCATCAGCCTCATTCTTCTCTTCCTGAACACCACGAAGTTTAAGTGCAGCAGAATGGAAAGAATGACCTGCAGGTTCATATTTCAAAGCCTTCGTCGGAAGACAGTTTGAAGAGACAAAAATAGGTTGTCCATCTACAATCTCTTGTGAGTAAGTAATAAGACGGAATTTTGTATGTACAGCCATAATGGTGGCCTTTCAGAACAAAGAAATATGTCTCCCCTCAAATTTAACACCGCAACCTGCATTCAAATAAAAACTCAGTTAGACAATTCCCAGTCCCTTGACTTCAATTAAACAAACATCTAAATCATTATTTTAATAGAATGAGATATTTTCTTTAAGAGAAAGTGGACTACAACTACGAAGTGAAGGGAAAAAAAGGCCAATAATGCAACAAGGATGCCCAATCTCAAAGCATATTAGATACAGCAACTCTCTTGATGCAGCAATGAACGGATTAATAGAACACCAAAGATGAGCACTCTGTTAAAAACTTTTAGCTAATACACCACAGAATTTAAAACAAGCCAAAAACTGTTTCAGAGTAGACCTAAACAACTATTGCTCCTCCAAGCAGCATTATCTAAGAAGTAAGGCCAAAATTCAGCCATATAAACATGTCATTGCAGCCTATGCAATTTGGCATCACCAGTTAACAACATTGCCAACAGAAGGCAATCGAAATATTTTATAATGGGAAAGTAGCCATCTTACAGTGAAAAAAGAACAAAAACACAACACACTGAGCTTTGTTTTCATGAAGGTGGTAGAAGTGAGACATACAACACTGAACAGAAAAGAAGTAGCTTATTGGCAAGTTTGCACTGTACAAAGATGAAAAAGGCAACCACTGGCCTCTCAGAAAGAGGCATATTTTTTAAAAATAATGTTTTTCCAAACTAAGACGAGAAAGGGTTACAGATACATTAAATAGGTATTCAGTTACTGCACCTGGGCTTAAAATACACGCATTGAAATACAATTAACTAGATATCAAAGAACTAAAAACATGGGTAATTAGAGGGAAAGTACTGTGTATGACCTCCGAAAGTAAATATCGATTCAGCTTCACATTAACTGCAAACATACCAAAATTCATTAAACTCTCAAACCTAAGGCAAAAAACAGTTTAGACAAACATAGTTCCGCCAATTCTTCCCACTTCCCTCCCTAACTTCATCAAACGAATAAAATAAAATAAAATCACCCCATTCAATGAAGACAAAAGGTAAAGGAAATAACACATCCAAAACATCTTTAGTTAAGTAAAAAACAGCCTAAAGCTACCATTATGTTAACATAAAATTCATATTGTAACAGTGGTCCTGCAGAAGAGCCTTTTTCTCAAAGCATGAGAACGAAAATCCGAAAAACATGAAAAAATGAGGACAAGAAACATTGAAAAGGCATAATAATTTTTTTCTACTGAAGATTGTAATTAACTGAGTGCATGTTGGGTTCCACATCTGGGATCGACAATTAGGGTAAAATCACGTCGAAGACAATGCAAAAGCAACATGCTCCAAGATACACAGTAACAAGATTTGTGGATTTCCTTTAAGTAGTATCCAACACCAAAACTAAAAAAACTTCAACAAAGAAACCGCAGAAGATGAAAGAACAATTATAAACGAATAAACGAAAAGCACACAAATTCAATCAACCATGAAGAAAAGAAAAAAACCCAGTTAAACAAACCGAAAGGGCTGAAGCTAAACTGAAAAGGGTTTCAGATATATGCAGAGAAAGGTTACAGCTGTACCCAGAAACCGAGAAAAGTGTAGGTGATGCAGGAGGAGAAGTGGAAGGAAAACAGATCGTGATTGGCATGTGGGGTGTGTGATGCAGAAAGTGATGAGATGGGAAAACGAAGAGGAAGAAGAAAGATGAAAGCTTTACCAAGAAAAAAGGAGGGAGGAATCACGGAATGAAGGGAAGAAGAAGCCGACTCTGAAGAGCACAACACAAGAGAAGGAAAGCTTTGGTTTTGGTTTGGGCATTTTATATGTGGCAACACCCACTGCCCTATCTCTCTCTCTCTTTCCAAAAATAAATCAACATTATATTAAGAACCCTAACAAAATATTTCTTCCTGTCAATTTCCTTATTTTGCATAGAATAAAATAATATAAATTTAAATTAATTGGTTATTATTTTTAAAATAGATTTGAAATTTTGATGTAATATCTATCATATCATTTTAAATATAATTTGTTATAAATCATAACAAATTTATCGCGTATGTGAACAGATAATATTTACATTAACTTCTCTTTAAATTTTAAAGTAAAAATAAATAAAAAATGTTGAGAATGCTATATTTTGTGAAAAAACTAGGTTAAGAAAAATATTTCAAGTGTGTGAATTTTACCTGAATTGAAAAAAGTCCTTAAGATGGATCTTTGTTCCTCAAATTGGACCCAATTATCATGAGAATACTTATGATTATGATTGATGAAAATAATTTTCTTACTCAACACCATATACATAAGTATATTTAGGTCTCGTGCAAGTGTAAAATAAAATAAAATAAGATAAAATAAAATAAAATAAGATAAGATAAAATAAAATAAAATATTTGTTTCTTCGACGATAATTTTCTTCTCTTCTACATTTCTTGTTTCTTGCAATACATGCCAAAAACGTTTTGAACTTTTACCTCCAATAACAAAAACTAAGACAAATGTGGGGAAAGTAAAAGATTTATTTCACACCTTTGAAAACATATACTTATACCACATTATAATAAATAATAATATTTAAAATTAAAAAATAAATTATCTAGTAAAATAATATAAATACAAATAGAATTCAATTTTTAAAAAGTAAAATAATATAAATACAATTGAACACAGTTTATATCTATTTGGTTTAGTACATAATTTTTTTTAATAATCTTAACGTTATCAAAGTTTTATTATTTAGTTCAATAGGAATTTAATCACCACCTTAAGGCTCAAATCCTATCCAAAACCAAAACAAAATGGTGTTTAAGTTATGAATGCATCAAAGAAATTTGAAAACCTTGCATGTTTTCTCCATATTTTCAAATGATAAGAAGAGATTAAAATTGTAATTTCACTTCTATGAGGTGAGAAAGAAGACATGGAGGTACAGGAAGAAATTCCCTATAAGGCATTGGTTAAAGCCTCACAATAGCCCAATAAATTTGAGGTCCACAATCAAATTATTTTCACTCACTAATATATAACTATTCTTATCCTTTTACATTTATACATCCACCTTTTCATCACATAAATTCTGAACATAACTTTAAATAAATTAAAGTTAAATATACATTAAATTTAATTATCACTTGTACATTATTTCCATACTATTTTTAATATACAAAAACACAAGTGGTTACAATAGAAAATAACACATCTGAAATTTATGAAGAAGTTATAACTTATCTTAAATATATATACATATGATGTCCCTTTCAATGCATGTTGATATGTTGATGAATATATATAGCATATGGTTTAGGTTAAGAGAGAGAGAGAAAGAATGAGCATGCGTTTCCATTACTAGAAATAGTGTTATATGGTGAGTTTGGTGAAGACTTAGAAGCACTGAATAATGGCTACCATTTTCATCTTCATCTTCTTCTTCTTCCTCGTACCCTCTTGTAACCACCTTAAACCTTCTTTTTTTGTTTCTAATTTTTCATTTCTATTGTCACCATTCATATCTCTTTCACTGGGAATGCAGATGGATTCGACTCGTTGGATCCTCTTGGCAACATCACCATTACATGGGATTATTTCTCCGACAACGGGAATTCAGTCGACGTAACCATTTCTACTTTTTATTTTTCTAACTTACGTATTCTGTTCTGATTTACCCTTTTTATGGGCTCTTCATCATCGCCGTCTAAGAAGATATCAAAGTGACTTAGTCAGAATGTCTGCGGAATTTCGATATTCTTAAGGAAACAGTGAGATGCGTACGCTTTGTTTGTTTGTTTTTTAGGGTTATGTTCGGTCTCTTGTATACTTCCAATCACTTCATGCCACGTCAGCTAAGCATAGTGCATTTCTTTGGCAATATATGAGGCCATTCTATTAGTTCATTCTGTCTGAACAGTCTCGTCTATCTGGGTTGCTGGTCAAGTGTATGTAACAGTTTCTAAATTTCACATCGAATCAAGATTAAGATATATAAGTGTGCATAAAACTCAATTTATAAAACTTAATCTAGTAATTATTTGTTGGATTTATACAACGCGAATTGATAAACTCAATGTGAGGATGTGTTGGAGACACACATTAACTAATAGATGTAAATCTGACTTTATAAAACAGTTTTATGAGATTGAATTAGACTTAAAGTTCATTACATATAGTTTCCTATAAATCCTGAACTGCAATAGCATGCATGGTAACAAGTGCGATTTATGGTGTGTTTGGTTTACTTGGTAGGTGAGGGTATCACTGAACAACTTCCAACTATTTCGTCACGTGGAGGAACCCGGTTGGAATCTGGGTTGGGCATGGAAAGGTGATGAGGTGATTTGGGCAATGTTGGGAGCAGAGGCAAAGGAGCAAGGGAATTGCACAAGATTTAGAGGACAACAGAAACCACACTGTTGCCAGAAGGAGCCTGTTATCATTGATCTCATGCCTGGAACCCCCTACAACATGCAGACTGCAAATTGCTGCAAAGGTGGGGTCCTAACATCCCTAAAACAAGATCATTCCAAAGGTGGCGCCACCTTCCAGATGAATTATATCAAAGCTTCAGTCTCCGATTCAGGTGGCAGTTTTAGCATGCCTGAAAATTTCACCCTTGGAGTTCCTGGCTATAGCTGTGGGACACCCTTTCAAGTCCCCCCAACCAAGTTTACCAAAGATGGACACAGATGGCAACAAGTCTTGGGTCAGTACTGCTTCTTAATATCACTTTTATGCCTCACAAAGTTACCTAAGGATCATTAATAACTCTACTTATGTATATGATAACATGGTCAAAATTATTCTATACACATCAATCTTTTCTGCTCTTGTTTTATCTCACGTGACAGTAACAGTTATTTTGTTGGAATTATGTGCGTTATATATGCATTCTTCTGTCTGATAAGTTGTTTCTGTCATATGTATATTTTTTTTGGTGGATTACTTGCAGAGACTTGGAATGTGACTTGTATTTACTCCCAGTTTCTAGCATCACCTACTCCAACATGTTGTGTCTCTTTGTCTGCATTCTACAACAGTACCATTGTTCCTTGTCCCACATGCAGCTGTAATTGCCAAGGACTACCAGGAGCTACTAATTGCGTCGAGTAATTCTTCTCATCTTCACTTAATTTATGCTTCAAAGCTTCTTTCATAGAATAACCAATAATCTATTTGCAGTTCTGATAAGACTTCAGCGTTGCAAGTACCACAAAGAAATCGCGGAGAAGCATCAGCGGCAGTGATCAGGTGTTCACATCACATGTGCCCCATTAGCATTCACTGGCATGTGAAGCAAAGTTATAAAGAGCATTGGCGGGTCAAGATCACAATCACAAACATGAACTTTGTCAAAAACTATTCCCAGTGGAATTTGGTGGCGGTTCACCCTAACTTCCGAAGCGTAACCCAAGTCTTCAGTTTCAACTTCCAAACCCTATCAGTTTATGCAAATTTCAGTAAGTTTTACTGCATTAATGTCACCATTAATAATACTGTAAGAGTATCACACCTCAATCTAAGAACCACATACAGTCAAATGAAAAACACTTGCTCATACACTTCTCTTAAATTACGTATTTATCTAGTATAATACTTGTTAGACACGTATCGATATTAAGTATCGATGTCAAATACAATTCTAGATAAGTTATGAGTATTTTGATGGTGTATGGATTTCAGGTGACATAGGGATGTTTTGGGGGCTACCTTACTACAATGACATGTTGCTGACACATGGAGAGAATGGGCATGTGCAAACAGAGGTGTTACTGCACAAAGATCGAGGAGAGTTCAGGTTCAAGGAAGGATGGAGTTTTCCTAGAAAAATTTCATTCAATGGCGATGAGTGTGTGATGCCATCTCCTGATGCATACCCTACACTCCCCAACACAGCTCATATTTCCACAACAATCCTTCCCACAATTTTCCTTTCACTGTTACTGCTCTCAATTTGTTCTACATCCTTAGAATGAAGGATTCTTCTAGTTTAGTATTTCATAGTTTAGGGTCACACTGTATTTCTAGTTATTTCTTGTAGTGAAAACCTCAATAATAACAAATCAACTGTGTTATAACCTTTAAAATTGGTCAAAAGGGAAAACCAGTATACACATCCTCTCTATATATATTAGAAAAAAAAATAATTTTAAAAACTAAAATATTTAAGTATTCACTAAATTAGATGAATTAGAGACTATTTTATAAACTAAATTAAAAAATTATTAGTATATAAAGTATTTTCTATCATTAATATAAAATTATAAAATAATTTTTAATTTGATATGTATTCATTAGGTATCAAGATTTTAGTTGCTTAATATTTTATATTCTAAACTATTAATG
>Ga0123341_1001859_pt1 | contig 16619 bp, 4 predicted proteins | sample Turbeapinknodule_FD_89959 | JGI IMG/M metagenome (GOLD analysis project Ga0123341, IMG submission 89959) | Root nodule microbial communities of legume samples collected from Mexico - Turtle bean Mexico pink nodule | ecosystem: Host-associated > Plants > Roots > Nodule | place: Mexico: Nepantla...
TATGGTTATCTGAATTTGATTCTAAAATATTGGTATTTAGACAAAGAATTAAAATTCACTTTGATCTCCTTTTATTTACTAAAAAAACAAGTTTATTTAACAATTGAATGACTTGTAAACAAATTAAAACCTCAATCTTACAATTTGCTTATATTTCTATTACACAAACAATTCGGGTACAAAGCATTTGTTTTGTTTTGGGGTGAATTGAAACATTTTTATATTTTACCCTAAAATATAAAAAAAATGGTCTTTTATTTATTTTCTTCAGTTCCCTTTATCTTTTAATAAAAAAACTCAATTTAGTTTCCTATATTTTAAAACTTTAATGTGATAAATTTGTTTTCAATTGAGATTGAAATAAATGAGGTCATCCATTTGTTTTATTATTTCAAAAGTAAAAATTGTAATAAATTTAATTTGGGTTTCAGAAGTAATAAATTTATTTCTTCAAAATGTTGTTTATTTTGTATGGATTTGGTTTACTCACTCATAGCTTGTACTTTTTATGGTTTTTACACAAGATGACTGATTGATGATTTTGAGGTGTCAGCTTAACTAAGATATTAATTTACAAAAGGACTCACGAATTTCAATGTACATTTTGACACAACAAACTAAACTTTTATTAAGAATGTATGTTAAATTTGGTGTTGGTAGTAGCAAGTTGAGTGCAAAACATAAAGTTGTTATAAAAGATTTTCAATCTCTGATAAGAAGATATTTATGTCTAAATGATAACCAACTAAATGATTTACGTTGGATAAAATAATGACTGTCAAGAAAAATATGTAGTATCTTTTAGTACCTAAATTTCAGTTAATCAACTAAACTTTTATATGAGTAAATTTTGTATAAATAACTTTTGATCTATCGTGTGTGTGTTTTTTTAACTTTTGTTTTATTTCTTCACAAGAATATGATTCATTTTTATAGTTATATGAATTTGATTATGAAATATTTGGTATTTAGAAAAAAAAAATCACTTTGAATTCTTTTTATTAAATAAATAAGTTTATCCATAAGTTGAATGACTTGTAAACAAGTTAAAACCTCAATCCTATCATTTTCTTAAAATCCTATTACACAAACAATCTGGGTAGAAAGCATTTGTTTTCTTTTTGTTCTTGGATGAATTGAAACATTTTAACTTAATATATAAAAAATGGTCTTTTATTTATGTTCTTCAGTTTCATTCATCTTTTAATAAAAAAAACTCAAATTAATTTCTTATATTTTAGAACTTTAATGTTATACATTTGTTTCCAATTGATACCGAAATAGGTGAGGTCATCTATTTGTTTTATTATTTTTAAATTAAAAATTAAAATAAACTTAATCTGGTTTCAGAAGTTAGATTTGGTTTATTTGGTTTCTTTATTTCTAAAAATGTTAGTTTGTTTTTGTATGGATTTAGTTTAGTGATTCATGTGCTACAAACTCTCTTCTATATAATATGCATAATCATTAGGAAAAAAATATTTTTTTCTTTTATTCCATAAATATTGTACATAATTTCTTCTTTGTCTCATAGTACTGGACAATGTATTACCTTCTTCTAAAAGCATTTTATTAAAAGCATTTTATTAAAGAACTCTAACAATTTAGTGAACTTTTAATAGTCTACTAATTTGTTTGCCTTAATATTAACTAATTTTAATATTAAATGCATAAACTTATACCATCCATATACAACATGTTAGTTAAACACATTCTTGTCCAACCTCATTAATCATTTCTTCAATTGATTTTCAAATAACCAAATTAAAATGTTATAGACATTCGAATAGCCTTGGAATGTTTAACAAATTTAGCATGCTAACTCCACTTAATACAACCATTTTAAATAATCATTATAGAGAAAATGTTCACCTATGTCACCCATTCAAACAATTAACATATGCATAATTATATCTTCTATTAATAATTTGCCACAATTCATTTATGTTACTATGTAACGAAAGAACTTGATTTATAAATTAATATCTCACTTTTTTTTAAGTTTATGACTCTATCTTATTGAGGAAGATTATCTTCTTTACTTTATAAGTACATATATTTTAATCAATATTTTCTTACATTTTACAAAATTTCTGAAGCATTTTGCATTGGTCTTTAAATGATACAAAATAAAAATAGTGACATTAAGTAACCACAATAATATATGCATATAGAAAGATTAATACAATATAAATTCATGATAAACCCACTTATTAATATTCTCAAATTGTCTAGATAGACCGTTCAGATTCAAATAATAAATATCAACATTTCCTCTAGTTTCCTCTAGTTTTATATAAAAGATATCATAAGAAAAAAAAATTGAAATACTTAATCTTCATATTAAATCTTAAACAAAATGTTAAGGTTGACTCAGTACAATGTCACACATCTTTTGAAATTTCAGCAATAAACGTTTGAAATTCAAACTTTTCTAAAATTTAAATATTATAAATTTTCAAGAGTAAATGAATTCTACATTTCATACCACTACATTCAATTCAACCTACTTATATGTTGCTCATATGAAAGTTAAACATAACTAATTTATCAAAAGCAAGGAAAGTTTGATTCTAAATAACTAATAATAATTTTTTTTATTAACAATAACAAATAAATAAATGTGAATCACTTTAGGAGTGGTTCAACCCTTATACAAAAGATACAACAAAGAACTTCTAAATCAAAGTCATCAAACTAACAAACAAAAACACTAACCGTACTAAAAAACCTAAAATACATCAGGAAATCATTCTCATACATTTCAAAAGTTCCAAACACCAATTGGAGGAGGAAAACGAGACAGAACGAGATTTTGCAGAAATCCAAGACCAACTTTTGTTTGCACTGTTGGAGATCCCACATCGACTAGAGATGAGAGCCTTTCATAGTATATAAGTGGGTGCAAACTTCACCCCATTGAGTCGGTTTTATGGGGTTGAGTTAGGCTTAAAGTCCACTTTGTAATATGGTATCAGAGCCATTTTGAGCCTATCCTAGCAAGTATTTGTTGGGCCTATCGTGCCACCCGCTATCGGACCACCCAAAATATATAGTCCCACGCACGAGCTTCTATCTATCACTCTCGGCGTGAGGGGGGTGTGTTGGAGATCCCACATCTCTTAGAGATAAGGAAATTTCATAATGTATAAATGGGTGCAGACCTCACATCAGTCACACCCTATTGAAAATGATCATATTAAAAATGATATAATTCCTGTGATTCCAAATTTCCTGCACAACCCAACCCAAATAACTAATAATGATAACAATAATATTTAAAATCAAATAAGAAAATCGACCAAGATTTTGAATTCAAGTAACAATTACACAGAATCCACAGAAGTAAATTTCAGTATCAGTATATGTTGGTTCTAAATTATTAATTTGATATGGTTAAACTTAAATAAATAAACCAAATTCATTAACTGTATTAGTTTAGTTAGATATTTTTTTAGTTTATCGAGTTGTTCAAAATTAATGGACTACCTCCTTATGCCAATGCTTTACGACCATTATTTTCTACTAGGAATACAACCTCTAAGATTTTGTTATAGGAGTTTAGGAAAGTAATTAATATTTAAAATTTTACAACAAAAAAAAATTATATAAATTTCATGATAAACCTTTTATCTCTCTGATTAACTAATTGTTCAGTCTTGAAAATGTTTAATGCATCTCTAATTTTATAAAATTATAAAAAAAAATAGAATAAATTATCTTTAACACGCCATATAAAATAGAATAAACTATTTCCCTAAAAACATAGTATAAAAATGGGGTGGAAGAATATTTTATAAATTAATAATGCTAAGTACCTAAACATCATTTAGTATCTCTCACTATGTCATATTAAATATTTGGTATTTCCTAAATACTCTCCTTTATTCATTTTTTTATTTTTTTCATTGCATATAAATATATATATATATATATATACACTTTTCTACTCCAATATTTTAGCCATAAGATAGAACTAAAATTCACTAATATTAGTAAATAAGATAAGAACTAGTCCAAGCTAATGCAGGAGATTAAAATAACGATGAAGCTCATCCACAAACATGTTGATCAACAACAAAGGCATGACATGTGCCCTTGAAAACGCATTTGAAGGAAGAAAATGTGAATCTCAATTTCTGCAACAAAACATGATAACAAATTATGCAGTGGATTCAGAAACTATATAAGTTACAACAGAGAATGGAAAAAAAATATATCAGCATTTGATCAAACCCTAAAACAACACTTCCTTTTCACAAACAAACAGTTTAGTTTCAAGAATCAAGATGGACTCCCAGAACCTCAACTACCAAGCTGGACAAGCCAAGGGCCAAACTGAGGTCTCTCTTTAACTTTCTTTTCATTTCAAAATCATCCAAAATTTCTTTAACATATGAAACATCATTACTACATGGTTTGGTTTGAGACATGTTCATGTTTTCTTGCTCATTTTTAAATAGTTGTTTTAGCTTTGATTTTCTTACACTGACACAAGGTTTTTGGTGGCAATGCAGGAAAAGGCCAACACCATAATGGAGAAGGCTACCAATGCTGCTCATTCTGCTCAAGAATCCCTGCAAGAGGTCTCTATTTTCCAGCATTTATCCTAATCAAATAAATTTATAATAATTTACATGCAATTGTTAAATTGGAAACCCTAAAAGAAAGTGTATTTGTTATGCATAGGTTGGAAACCAAATGCAGGCTAAAGCACAAGAAGCTTCTGAGGCTGTGAAGAATGCAACAGGGATGAACAACAACAGCAACAGCAACAAATGAAGATGAATGGATCTTTAACTATGCTGGACTTGGTTTCCCTTCCAATAAACCCTGCTCTGCTGATTCATGTATTATGCAGGAACATTGTTTCATTCTTTTTCAAATGTAATTATTTTTTTTATTTTCTATTTTGTAAGTTCAGCTATATCAAATATTAGTGATGTTTCACATTTCTATGGTTCTAATCTTCTCTCCATGCTTAAAGTAGTTTTTTCAATAAAGATCAAATCATATTTATATGTTAATGACTTAGAAATATTTATTTGAAGGAAAATTCAGAATAAAAAAATTAAAATATTAATCAATAACAGCTACTATAACAAGAAGAATACAAACTTTGTTAATGGTGGAACAAAGATCAAGCTACTCAATACATGTGTCTCATTAAGTTTAAACCTAATTTTAAATTTTAGTGTATCTATTTTGGGTTTAATATGAGCCACAAATATGAGTGGACATGTATGTTCTAGACCTTTTTAAAAGCATTTTCTTAATAAATTTCAATGTAGAGTTTGGTATCAAATTTAATAATTGATGGGATATATATATCAAATAAAAAAATAAAATATAAATTGTAATGTGACTTAGAGATGTATTTTATCAACCATATTATGTCCATAATCTTTCACACAAGTTACAATCTCAATTCCTTAAACTCTCTTTTTTTCCTTTTAAGCATGTCAGAAAATTTATAACATTTATATTACTTTATTAACAGTGTGTTTGTTTTGGTAACTCGAGAAAAAAAAATAGGAAGAAAAATTTTAAATAGATATTGAGTAATATTCTATGTTAAGTTTGGAAAGGAATTTTAAAATACCAAAAACTTTTAATTGCTTTAAAAAAAAATCAAATATTTTATTTCAATAAATGAATGCAATTTTTTTTTTAAAATTTCATATTCTTAGTTTTGATGCGACAATTGAATTTATTTAATGTGCAAAATATATTTTTTAAATGTATATTTAAAAACTGAAAAAAAGTCAATATTAAATTTTATGAAAATAAAAATCAATCAATTTTCCAATATTTGATAATTAAATATTTATTAGATAATATTCAATATTCAAAAATACAAATGTTGATATTTTTATATTAATATTGCTAAATAAAAGAGAAATAATATGTGAATAGAGAAGAGAAAGGAGAAAGAAGAGATTAAAGGAATGGGGAGAAAGAAAAGAGAGAAAGAAAAAAAAAATAGAAAGACGAGAAAAGAAAGAGGAAAGAGAGAATGAAAATTCAGAAAAAAAAAATAGAGGATACCAGAAAAGTAAATTTTTATTTGTTTATGTAATTTGAATTTCTTTTCAATTTTAAGTAACTAAATTTTGATTTAATTATATCTTTACTGCTTATATTTAGAATAATTCTGATTTTACTTACTCATATTTTAAAAAAAATGTCTTTCAAAGTTAAAAAAATAATTTTAATCCCTTAACACTAAATTTAAGAGACTAAATTAATTCTTTTTTTAACTTTTTAATTTCTCAAATTTATTTTTAGAGACATGAACAATATATTTACAAAAAATTGATAAATAAAGATATTTTTTTAATTTGAGAGAACTAAAATTTAATTTATTTCAAATTCAGGGTTTAAAAAAATAATCAAACTTTAATGTGTTCTAATCTATGTAGCATAGACACTTACACGGATACGAAGATAAGTATCATCTCTAAAATATAGGATACGAGAACACGGATCTTTATACTATATAATTATGAATTATATAAATTGACAATAAAGATTTATGTGTTTTAATTTTTTTTTAGCAGAAAGAAGTTGGTTCAAAAATATTTGTTCTTTATTTTTATAATCATGATAAAAATTTATACAATAAGTTAGATTTTAAAAAAATTAATGTATTTCTTTTTTTTAAAATTGTGTATAGAACCGTGCTAAAATTGTCATAAATTCAATAAATATTTTTTGAATTGAACATTTCACCGAAACATGTTCTACGAATATCGTACAAGTATTTGTATGCGATATAGGACACACCATTTAAGAGGCGTGTCCGAATCTCATATATTCTAATAAATGTCAAATTCTTCTTAAATCCTTTAGCAAGACATATATTCATAGTAAAACTTTTTAAATTTTGGAAAAAATAAATTATCTCTTACATTCCTCGTCATGTTGCATTTTCTACTTTATAATTTAGCCATGATTTTGAATAATAAGGATGTAGTTGTTAAAACTAAGTTATAAACTAACTAATAATTAATAAATTAGTTTATGGTTATTAAGCTAGTCACTTACACATAAACTCTTACAAGTTCCAAACTCTATTTCTATATTTTTATAAGTTGTATATCTTTTCACTTGAACAAGTATTTTATTTAAAGTAATTGATAAATTAAATATAACTAAATTTGATTTTTATTTATTTTATAAAAATTAAAAAATTATTTTTAAGTTAAGTTACTTTAAATTGAATTTTTAATTATTTTATTATTTATAATTTTCACATAACACCTTTGTAATGAAGCATTAATGATAAAAAAATAATAGGTCAAATAAATAAAAAGATAAAAAAATATATTAAAATATAAAAATAATAATATAAGAAAATTAAATAACTTAAGTTATAAACTAATTGGAGTTGTTATTTGAAGTGTCAGTCTAGCTGAGATGTCAAATTGCATAATAATATCTAACATGAGAGTTTTTTATAAAAAAGAATTGACACCTAACTGAAATGCCGAATAGTGATACCATGAAAGCTTTTTTTTATGAAGGTAATTGGAGTTGTATGTGACTTACAACATAAATTACTTTTAAAAAGTTTACTAATACATTGTGTCAGTTAATATTAAATAAACTAATTACTACCACTATTGTTAGAACAAAAGACAAATTAAATTCCTCACAATTTTGATTCAAGAAACAAAACATGAAGTTTTTCAAAACAACATTAAAAGTTATGACAGAACAACAATAGTTCAATTATTAATAGTGGATTTCATTGATAATTAATTTATTAAAAGATTTGGAATTTGACAGTTCTTTAACACACCTCCAATTTTACAACATAATTTACTCAATAACAAATAGTAATTCCCCATTATCTCTATTCGTGGCTTTTTTGGTGAGCAAATACTCCTCTACCCAGACACTTGAAAACTGACTCCTTTCTCAGTTTCACTCAAACAGACACAATGTCTTACATATGCAATAGATTTTCATCATCATTGAAACCTCTTTTAACACTGAAAGCAACTAATACAACTGTACATATTATGCAACATATATGGTCACAAATCACAGCATAGAATTTGAGGGCATGAGTGAGAGACCTTTACTAGGAGGTCCTGCTCTCAGGTTTACCAATAGTTCTACATGTCTAACAAATGTTGTCTGCATATCCTCTCACTTCAGTTGCTCTCACTAGGAAGTGTTGGATTTTCAGAAAGCTCTCCAGATCGTCTAACCTTTCCATTCTTCTTCTCATACTCTTGTTACAATTCCTTCAAACGCTTTGATATCTGATCATGAGAACCATAATGCAGATTTTTATACACAAAAACTAAACAGTCTAATAGCATCACAGCCATGTAATATTGTAATGGCCATTATTTAGTGTGCAATAATTAGTTACTTTTTACTGGTATTTGAGAACCAGAATTATAAACGGGTGTGGAAACAGAGTTATATGGCTTTGACCAAACAAAAGACTTGCTCTTAGGGGAGTAAACTATGTGTCATGCCTCATTCAATTATGCATCATCATATGATTGAAGAACAGAGTAAAAAATTTAACATTGTTAAACAGCACGAATCATATTGTCATCCATTCATTCTGGTTTATAGCTATGACTGCTCTAAATTATTAGGTGACACAATGATTTTGGTTTTAAAAGAAAATGTAATAATCCTTTAGTCACTAAAGCATTGTTTTCAGACACTAAATTTTCAAGAAGCCTACGAAAAATCCCCAAGTGACAAAGACAATGTAGATTTTGTTTTAGTCACCTATAAACTATCAAAGAAAGTCCCTTGCATCCTCTCCATCCTCCAGGCCATTCCCACGGTGATCCAGAAAGAGAGAGCATATGGGCCAACAAATAAGTTAATATAAGGCTAATCCAACAACCCAAGTATACTATCCAAGTCCTAGAGTTAAGCAAATCTTATGAATCAGAATTACCTAAGGTTTAGGGCTCTCAATGCATTTTCACTCTATCTAAATCTTCTATTTTCCTTTTACATCCCAAAAAGCTACCATACAGCCGATTTTTTTATAGGAATTCTGACAAGTTTTATTACAATGATTTACCATCGATACCTAATTTAACATAAATTTGCCTATATTGGCATAGTATAAGGTTTGAACAGCAGACAAACAAATTAAAAGGAAGTAACTTTCGTCCTGGACTCATGCCTAGGGTTAGGGTTTAGGGTTTAGGGTTTATGGTTTAGGGTTGCCCTATTTAGTAACTATAGTAGTTGCTGGGAAATAGGGGATAATTTTTTTTTAGAAAATAACTAATAAGTGAAAAGACAAAAATAATTAGGGAGGGTGAGTAGAGTGGTGTTGAATAAAAAGGAAATTGAAAGAAAAAAAAAAAAGAGGACCTGCATTCGATAGCCGCAGCCGCGGAACACTTAGCAAAAAATTAAGTTGGCTGCTGGGTGGGATACCTTCAAGTTGGGTAGGGTGCCTAGGTTAAAATTCTGTTCTAAATGTTTGGTTTGGGGCCGTGTTGTATGCCTGAACCCCTTTTTTTAAGAAAAAGAAAACACTTGGTCTGACTTGTATTGTAGTCCGCCAAGGAAAAAGAAAGGAGAGAATAGAATATAAAGGCTTCTGCTTCATTTTGCAAAGTAGCACAGAGCATCCAAGCCACCACTCCATGACCCAATGCAACCGCCATGAGCCTCCATACGAAACCCGATTCGCCACCATCATGTTGTGGCTGCCGGATCCACCACCAAAATCCGCCATGGCCACTTTTCAATAACACTACTCTCAATATATTTTTATAAAGGATTTTTGGAATTCACAATATTTTCCGTTATACATATCAATAACACCACTTCGTACACTAGACTTTCAATCTCTGGTGTTGCCAGAATCCTTTCTAGTATTTTTTTTCTGAAATAACAATCACTATCCTTCATTTCATCCTAGATTTTGAAGTTAGTTTCTTTTCTCCTTTCCTACTCATGGCCCAGAACCCCATGCCAGTTACTTAGGATCTCTCTTTGGTATGAGTCATGACTTTACAGTCCTCAAACCTTTTGTCTCTATTCCTCACTGGTGTTTCTGTCATCAGAAAGGCTAATATCAATTTTATTTGATAGTCAATTTATGAAAAATGCTAGAAACCTGAATAATATGCATTATGGTGTCAGTCGAGAAGCATAAATTTATCAATTAACAACTATGATATGATGACATGGAAACTGCCAATTTAAAAGTTTTTTAGACCATGCTCTGCAATTGAGCTTTATGTGCAAAATAATAAATGCCAATCCCAAGTTCCGCAACTATTTGGCAAAGATAAAAGGGTAGAGACACTGGTCAAGAAATTTGATCTAGTAAAACCTTTTTTCTTCAGACATTGCTGAAAACCATATGTAGACAGATCTTTTCTACACCCTGATTTGATGTAATTTGATATTTTGGAACAAGACAAGACCAACTTTAGAGATTGTATCAATACTAAGATTATCATCACTTTATCAACCAAATCAAGAAATCAGAGATCTAAGAGTAACAGACATTAGAACATTTAAATAAAATGCATGTTAAAGTAATGAAGTGAAGGAAACATAACAAGGAGGCATATCATTCATAGTCTATGACAAAGAGGAGAACATGTGTTTTTGGGTCAGTAGAACTTAAAGAAAATAAAAAAGCTCAGAAAGGAGAGAACCTTGATGGAATAAGCAAGTGGTAACAACGTGTCTGGATTCATTGCATCCTCAGGGAAGTTTTTCAAAGCATGTATGAGTTTTTCAAAAGGTAGTTTAACCTGATAAACAAACACAAACAGTGAGTAGAAATTTGCTTTGATTTATAACAGACACAGGTCACATGATACTAACCAAGTCATCATGGCAGTACTTTAATAGGGCCAAGCCAACTTTAAAGACAATTTTAACACCCTGAAGGAGAAGAAAGTTATCATTATAGGCTCATATTTCTAACCCACATATGGTTCTTCAGATGGAAAGCACTGCTAACCTCATAGAGAAAGACATCCCAAATTCGAAGAGCCAAATGAAATGGAAAGGAATATGAAAATACAGTTATGAACCACTGGCTAGCATACATGCTAGGATTTATCATTTCGTTGGAAAAATGTTCACCCAACTTCGGTAGAAGCTCCCTCACCAAGCATTCAAATTGAGAGAGGTATTGTTGTACCAGAGGCAATCCTGCCTGCAATCAATATAACATCAGTTTTGCTTAGAAAAGAATTATTATCATCAAAATAAAATTTAAAAATAAACATGCAGTTTTCTACATATCCTGTCCTCTCCTCATAGAATATCATGTATCTTATATAAGACAGGGATATACACTGACACCATCAATAATCCAAACAAATAAATTCAAGGAAAGCAGTTACCAGATACAAGCCTTCCATTGGGGCATGAACAGCTCCTTTCAACAATGCCACCAACAACCAAAATGCATCCTCCTCACTCATATAAAGAAGCAAAAGCCCTGCTAAAAACCCCATTCCCTGGAGTTTTAAAATGATCAATATTATGAATTACTTCACAACAAGCATAAAAAGGTGATGAATTCCTGAGTAAAACCTGAACATATCCAACATCTCTGTCAAAGACAGAGTAAGCTTTAAGAACATTGTAGAGAGATCGCTGCCCAGGTCCATGTCTCTGTTGGAAGAATACATGTGAAGGAAAGGTGCGAGAAATGTCTCGAATTATATCCAGTTCAGAGGCTGATGTCTCATATATGACAAGTTGCTGCAATAGATGCAATGTCTTGTCAATGCAAACTCCAAAAAATGGAACGGTTGTGTAATAAAATTCAAGATAATTTCATAAAAAAAGGAGGAAACCTCAGTATAAAAAACCACACAATTCAAACTATCTCTTCAATTTCATACAAAATTGTTAAAGATTAGAGAAAAGAAAGAAGAATATTTGAAATTGAGTAAAATTGCACTCAACAAGATACAAAAGATAAGGGATCAGCAATATATATAGCTGTGTAACATTTAACAGAGGGTAACCAATATCTAACTAAGAACGAAAAACATAACAGATTGTAACAGACTTTAACTAAATATACAACAGTTCAATTATTACAGAACATAAAATACTAACCATTTTCATAGTAAAATACTACTCTAATAATAATAAAAAATGATTCTTTAGGAAGACAACTCCAAAGTAGGATTTCCATTGTAGCAGTCAAATAAAAATTGATCAAATAACTTCAAAATATCTACACATCCATATTTAAAATAGTACTCCAATAATAATAAAAATGATTCGTTTGGGAAGACAACTCCAAAGTAGGATTCCCTTGTGGCAGTCAAATAAAAATTAATCAAATAACTTCTCTTAGAAAGTGGACTTTAAATCTAATGCAACCTCATAAAACTAACTTGTAAGATGAGATTTGCACCCATTTCTATAATATAATTTGATCATATTTATAGTCGATGTGAGATCTCCAATACACCGCCTCACGTCAAGGACTGAACATTTCAAGCATATGACTAGATATTTTGAGGTGGTCCAATAGCATGATGCATAATAGGTCCAACAAATTTTGCTAAGATAGACTCTAAAACCATATTAAAAAGTAAGCTTTAAGTCTAACTTAATATTGTAAAACTGACTTATAAAGGGAGGTTTGCACTCACTTATATACAATAATTTGGTTATATATCTAGTTGATGTAGAATCTCCAACAACTTCAAATATCTACAAATCCATATTCAAAAATAGTTCGTAACCTATATTACCAAGAAAAATATTGTTCAATTCAAATATATCTACCAGACAACAAGCCCAAATATACAAAGTCATAACAAAAAGATGTGCAAATAAAAATGGAGAATATTCTTTAGTTCATATTTATTGGAGAACTATAACAAGCAAAAGTGAAACAAGCACTGATCACAGGTTACACAATACTCTACAAAATATATCATCAATTTTCATCAGTATAATTTAACTTGATTACCTCATAAACTCCAGGGTTCATCAGCAATAGATCTCGACTTCCAGAAATCAACTGCCAAACAAGGCCCCTTAAACAATCCGGAATTCCTTTCCTTATACGCCTTTTAACAACATGAGGCTTTCTCCTTAGATAATGCTTCCAATCACTGCCACCAACCCCAATCATCTTCCTCCATTTTCTAACCCTTCTCTCCTCCCTATATCTGATGAAAGATAAAGGTAATATAGGTAAAAATCACTGGCAATTTATTTTATGCTCATAACACAGTAGAAACACAAATCAATAGGAGAAAAACAAAATACCTTGCATACTCGTAGGCTGATCTACTTCTGCCTAAGCCATCAGAAGTACTAACATCCTGTTTTACAAATCCAAATCTATCTAATGCTCTTGGTGATGGAACTGGACCTGGTTCATAGTCATCTAATCTTTTCTTTTCCATTCAAAACTCAGAAAGCTCTCTCAAACCAAAAGGCAAATGGCTTCCCTAAACACCACAATGAGGAAAACCTGAAAAATAGACGCATACAAATATTGATGTGTCACTATCAATTTACAAATTTTATTGGAAAATAAATAAATAAGTTTCTCATACACATAGTTGCAGTATTTGCTCATTTAATTTTAAAGCATACACTGCAAGTATATAATAACCAGAATATTCAGTAAGCTGTGCCATAACCCACAACATAAGCATATAGTAAACAAAGCAACCGAGAACCTAATCAAATATCTTTATATCCTAATCCTAATTACCAACAGAATCATTAATTAAGGTGTCAAACAGATTGAGTAAACAGTCTATACACTAACAATGTAAAGAAGTTTCACACTGTCGTCCAATCAAAGTGACAATCACAAGCTGACATGTATGTAAATTTGATGACTTTTATAACAACTATCTTCCAGGACATACAAATAATGATTTCTAATGGGTCAGAAGTACAAAATCTTTTACAATGACAATGTATGTCTACTAAACTCATAAATTAACTACTGAATACAATAAAGTAAATACCCCAACTCACGTGCACACAAACCAAAAAAAACTCAGGAGGAGCAAGAGAATATTGCAAATTCATTAAGATCATAAATGCAAAACGCACTTATTTATTCTTCATTCAGTTACATATAAGTGAATACCTGTTCTACACAAAAGAATATCTAAACGATGTGCTCCCAAAGGCATATTATCTGTAAATTTCATTATATTTTTCATTCAACATTAATCACAAAACTCAGTAGCAAGAGAACAGTTACTGTGCCAAATGTGGAAATTAAACTTATACAGTGGAGAAGTAGCTAGAAATGATGATGTAATTTAAGAATTTAAACAGCATTACTATGCCCATCACACACAACACAACATAAAAGCATAATTTTTTCATTTTTCATCATCCGTACCATCACTCCGCTCGAACCCTATGCCCATTGCTTTCAATTTGAAGAAACCACAAATTATTGGACCCAATGGTTAGACAAGAAACAGCAGGGGCACCCAAATTGAGAATCGCCCAAACAAAGAAGAAAAGGGTGAAGAGATCAAAGATCAAAGGTTGAATTGGCGAAAATTGGGAATTGTGGAATTTTGAAGGAACAGAGAAACAAGAAAGAGGAATTGGGGTGGCCGGCAACAACCTCGGAAGTGGGAAATGATAGAAAAATTGGCGTTTTTAACAAGAAGAAGAAAAAGAAGGCAAGGAGTAATTATTATTTTGATATTTTCTTTTTTTCAGTTTTCAACAATTTTTTTTTATTATTATTATAATAAAAGTGTCAAAAGAAGCTGAAAGAGAAAACAAACACCTATCTCAAGTGAACTACTGTCTAAGGATAAGGATAGAAAAAAAATCATGACATTAATTAATGAAAAAAAAAATATGACATTGTTTATAACCAATTACACTTTCATAAAAAATATTTATCAAATTATAATAAAGATTAATATGCATCATATTAATTAAAAGAGAATGTTGTGTTATTTTGTCTCATATGAGTAAATTAAAAAGAATACAAAAAAAAAGATGACAAAAGTAAAATTAATACAAAAGCAAGAACATAGATAGAATGAGACAATATTTCTTGGTGTGTTTCAAAATTCAAGATATAAATCAATCCATTATGTGGTGTTCATCAATTAATATGAGGACAATTTAGAAAGAAAAAAACATTGATTTGAGGACAACTTAGAAAAAAATAATACTTCACTGAAATGTAAAAATATTAATCAATTTCAAAAGTTTATACAACTAAAACTATAGTAATTATGGAATAATTGGAGTGAAGAAAGAAGTTTATAATAAGTAAAGTCATAAGAAAAAAAACAAAAAAAAAATAAGTGGATGAGATTCATATACACATAGTAATCATAGATGGCAAATGTAGGCCATGAAGACCATTAGGTCACTCAAACATTAGGTTTAGGACACTCAATTATTTAAGGTCTCATTTTTCATATCTTTAAATAATTTTTATTATTTAACTATATTATTAAATTATAATATTAATTAGGTGTTTAAACAAAATTTCATAGATAAGAAAAATGCAATTATACAAAGAGATTCGCAAAGGTTTATCAATCGAGTATAATTGCTTTTTATATTAAAATTAGGTTATATCTTATTACGAAGTGGACTTTAAGTCTAACTCAACCCCATAAAACCGGTTCATAGGGTTGAGGTTTGCACCCACTTATATACAATGAAAAGCTCTAATCTCTAGTCAATATGGGATCTCCAACACATCTTTAATTAAAATTCAATTTAAATAAATTTTAAAACATGAAATTTTAAAGTTCTAAAAACTTCTAACCAACTAATTAAACTGGTGAAAGAACAAAAAAAATAAAATATATATATATATATAATTTAAATATTATTCTTATAATTAATAACTTTTCTAATTTTGTTTAACTTGTTTGTCTGTTACATATTATCAAGTATGATTATACTAATTTACATTACACATACGCTAAACTAATTTAAATATTATAATCTCGAAGCAATTTAATTTTTGTATTAAATAAAAATCTAATTGTTACATCAATATCATTCATATCTCATACTGGAGTATCACACTAAAAAACAAACACCTTAAATTATTATTGAATCATTTATATTCAAGATATAAGAAACTTAAATTGCATCTCAATGATTTAAAAGTAATTTTTTACACTTAACATATTTCATAAAAATCCATATTAATCATGTATTTCAAGAAATTAACACTTACTCATTAAAGTCATCATTGATATAAAAATCAACCTTAGAATCTTATCTTAAGATAAATAATTGCATATGTTATAATAAGCATTAATTTTTTTTTATAGTTTTTCACCACCTAATATCTTATCCGTGTGATTAAATCATGTATGAAGTCAAGATATCTCATTTTCGCAAGGAGTTTTGTTATTAATACTACAAAATATAATCACAAGTGTACCGATCAGGTAATCGGAAGTGGACGTGGCAGCAAGCAGCGATAATATAGACGTGTTGAACGGGACACCTGGCTGACAGAAGGGAAGTACATCGGAAAGTCTGTGTAGTCGCCAATTGTTGGCTTGGCGTTCTCCGATCTCTAGTATGTATAACCGGCGGTCACCAGGCTTGCGTCATAGTCGCCGTATGTGAGTTTTAGGCGATCAAGTGGTTAGAGA
>Ga0123341_1001860_pt1 | contig 16619 bp, 14 predicted proteins | sample Turbeapinknodule_FD_89959 | JGI IMG/M metagenome (GOLD analysis project Ga0123341, IMG submission 89959) | Root nodule microbial communities of legume samples collected from Mexico - Turtle bean Mexico pink nodule | ecosystem: Host-associated > Plants > Roots > Nodule | place: Mexico: Nepantla...
AAAAATATTTTAAATATAAATAACTTTCTAGTTTATAAATAATCTATAATTTAATCAAATAGTAATAAATTATTTTGGTTTCTAATACTTTTAACATGTTGCTAAAGTTAAAGCTCTTCAATATCATGCTATAGTTTTTTCTTATGGAGTATTCATCATATTTGTTGATTTTTTTTTATCTCAGTGCTCCAGGAGAAATTGTGGTTGAATAAACAAAAATCAAGTTTTTCTACTTAAATATAACAGAAACTGATGGAACTTTGTGAAAAGCTACCCTTCAACAAATTTGCAGTGACTGATAAATTACTGTGACTGATCTGTCTATACAAAAAGTGTGGCTGCACAATTAGAATTGCTAAAAAAGAAAAGGACATGAAATGAGTCTGTCTGATGTGTTTGTTTTTTCTTGTATAACATGGCTCAGACAATGGTGCTGCTGTTAGTATTTACACTCAAATCTGTGCCGTCTTCACCTGTTGATTTAGGCTTCGGTGAAGGCAACATTTGCTGCATATTTTCCTGAGACCCTTGCAAATTCAATGATGTGTAGATTGACATTCCAGAGAGAGCAACAACAGCACCACCAATGCTCACAACCCCAGGATCTGACTTGAACAATAGGTACCCTCCCAACAGAATCACACAGGTCTTAAACTGTCCTAAAACAACATGAGTTGTAGCAGAAGTGGCCCTGCAAAGATTGGTTCATGATGTGATGTTAGCAAACTAATCTTGTCCATGCTCCACCAAGGAGCAACAATACTAAAAGGAATGACATAGTGTTTGTGTCAGAAAAGAGAAAAGTTTTGTTAACACCATGAAAAAAACATACATTTGACACTGTTTATATAGTATAATAATATTTTTAAATTAAAAAATAAAATAAAAATGAATAAAATATTAATTTATAAAGGTGTGAAGGGTATGTTTTTTACTATTGAGAGTATTAATATATCAGCACCAGAAAATGGTGTTGGAAGGGAAATGCAGTCTCACCCCAATGCCAAGGCTCCTGACCATTGCAAGAGAAAACCAAGGAGAGCAGACACAAAAACAGCAGTTGAGTTGTTCACATCCCACTTGAAGGATAGCACTCCTGGTGGATCTATCCATGGCATCAATGCCCCAAGGAAGAAAATTGTGACAGGGGTTGTCTTCCACATCAACCTACAATGAAAAAGTTTCAAGCTGGTGCATTGACATACTTTTTCCTAAGAGAAATTTGGGTAGTAAGTAAGTAAATACTTAAGTGTAGCACTTCAACAAATACTTACGTATGAGTTGTTCAATTGAAGACAAAATAAGATCAAAATGGTATCTGTTTTCATAATCATGATCAAACCATGAGTTTTTTGGTACACTTGAATAAATGTTTGTCATATTTCTGTCAAATTCTCAATCACTTACAAAAATACTCGTCATAAGCCTAAATAAGTTGTGAATAAACTCCTCCAAATGCACCCCTAACAACTACTACTTACGCCAGAGCTGTCCAGTTTCCCTGCTGTTGTAAAGTAGACCATAAAATTTTGTTAATGGCACTTGGGATTATCCATGCAATTGCAATTAGAGCACCAAATAAATTGAACTCCAAATCTGTTACAGTTGCAATTGCTACACCTGCTGACACCACAGCCAAAGCCAAAACCTGCATCATTCCAATGACATGATTAGTGCATTAAAAACAAGGGAGTGGAATAGTTCTTTTTCAGATATGTTCAATGCTTTTCAAAAGAGAAGAAAAGAAGGGAAGGGTGTGTGTGAGTGTAATTCTTCACCTTTGTAAAAGAAATGGTTTTTCTAAAAAGAATGAACTCTGCAAGAACAATTGTAGGGGTGACAGCAATCTTAGCCATTTGGTAGAAACCAATACTGCAAAAGCTGGATTGTCAGCAAACAGTAAAGCTCTGAATATTTTATTACGAAGATGCTAACTAATGCAAGAGCAAGAACCTGTTATACTGGAGGCTAGTGTTTGCAAGGCCAGAGGCAAAGGCCATAACAGCACCAAGGGCAAATAAAGAAGAGAATGGAGTTGTTTTAGATGGAGGAGACACAGGAAGCACTGATAGTGTCTTGAAAATGGCAAGTAGAAGCCATGCAGTGATGTAGTGTACAAATGTGAGAAAAATTGGGAAGTTGAAGCCAACTTTACCCATCACCTGTTAACATAATTACACACAATTCAAGTGTAAGGGTGTTTGATCAATAGCTGAACTTCTAGAGAGGTACTAGTGTGATAAGTTGGGGCATTCAGATCATCAATCACAATATAAAACTGAAGCAAAAAAAAAAAAAAATGCAAATTGTCCTGACCAATTTGTTTGCCATGATAATCCCAACAGCAACCATAAAGTTGAAGGACAGTGCCACCACTGGTCCACAATATTTTTGCTGTTGTCGCTTGGCTCCTTCTGAGGTTCGGATTTCATTGTAGAGTGAAGCTCTGAGTTCTTCCAGTGCTCTACCTGATAGTTTGTTTCATTAGAACTGGCCAGGTCTAGTTTATTTATATTGCTATTGGAAACACACATTAACGATAATGAGTAATATTGAACGAGTAACATCTTTAAAATTCGTGCAAAATGGAAACTTAAGACATTGAATAAGCCCCTATTATTACTCCAAACAGGGCCTTAAATTAGCTTAAATCATCATGGCTCAACAGAGAAAGAAGAATGGAGCAGAAGGGCCAGATGATGCTAAAGAAGAAGGAAGGAAAAGAAAGATGAATATATCAGAGACAAATCATGCATCTTTATTTCACATTCATTTCATGTCCTCATTAGCCAAACAAAGGTCCAAACAATTTACAAAGTTGTTGTAAAAAGGAAGATCAAGGTGGTGTAATTTTTTTGAATTGGCGAGTGAGAACATCAATCAAAGTTGCAGAAACATAAACACAGCAGCATCAGTTCAATCAAAATGCAAATTGGTGTTAGAAAGTTTCCATGATAAGAAAGACCTTCTGATGCAACCATGATAAAGCATAACACAAACTGCGGAAAAAAACAAAAGAAAAGAAAAGTAACGTAACAAACTTATAATCTTCCACCGCCAAAACCGGAGTATCCAATGCTTTTTAAGCGATAAAATATCATTTCACACAAAAAGGGCTGAGGAAAATAAGATCATGCAAGATGAACATAGTTGAGATCTATCCATTACATAACAAATTTCAGAAAACCAATCCCAGAAAAAACAAACACACATGAATGAACATAGGTAAAAGCGAAAGTTTATATATATGTATATATATACATTACTGAAATTAGATAATGCAATAAAACTAAGATGGTATGAGATGAGCTAAGAAAATCAGAAAAGACCTGCATCACCAGCATCACTGTCTTTCCTTTTAATAAACCTTCGTCCTCCTCTCCACAGTGAATCCAAAAGCCCCATTACTAAGTGGCCTATTCATGGATTTGGATCACATATGCAATGAAAATGCAAGGCAATCTTTGCAAAACACATGCATTTCTATCATTATCTATACCAATCAGATGTAGAAGCCAAAACCGAAAGGCAGAGAGAAAATGGTGTTGATATAAATACGAATTAATAGGCCATGTTGCTTAAAATACAATCAACGCAAAAGGGTGGGGAAACAGAAAATTTACATTGTGAAAGGAGGGGTTTTTGAAATGCATGAAAAGAAAAAGACAAAAGAGAAAGTGAAGGGAATTTACTTTCTTCTCCAAAGGAATATTGCATCTGATGAGAGTGCCAACAAAAGGGCACCACGTGTTTGTGAAATGAACCTAGTAGAAAGTGTAGGTGAGGGTAGTAGCAACACCTGTCTACCTCGTACACTAGGAATTGATGTAACTGTTGATTTACGGGGAAGTTAATGTGACATCATGAAATCAAATATTGTTATATATATCATTATGAAATAGTCAAACACTTGTTGCAACCACCACCATGCACTTTTTTTGTTTTTAGGTATCATTGCCTAATCTAATGCCTTCAACACTACAACCTCTTCTTTTCTGCTTTCATATCAGCTTAACTTGATGCAGAAGTTTCATCTCACTCACCACAAATTCACCTTTTCCTATTCTCATATTCCACCAACTGGTTGGTACCATTAACCATTCAACTCATCCAAACTTTCTTTTCTTCTTTCCATCACAAACAAACTACTGCTATTCTGCCTTCTGCATTCTGCAAGGAAAATGCTTCCTTTTTTTCTGCAATATAACTTGTGTTATTGTTAAAATTCACGACCCTAAGATTTTCTCTGCATATAAATTATATTTTGTATCTGTGTTAAATAATTCAGTTTGCTGTATATTTTTAAATATTATTGAAAAATGAATTTGAGAATTAAGATAAGAAAGATTGAAAATGTTATCAAAATATCACTGTATCACCGTACAATTTATATGCTTAAAAATATTTATTTATTATGATTTCAATTTTTATATAGTTTATATATTGAAAACATGTATATTTATAGAAAAATGGAGTTATGAAGAAATTGAATGCTTAATATATAAGATTAAACTAAAATTGAGAACAGAACCAATTATAATCACTTTTTAATTAAATTTAAGGTTAAAAAATCAATTAATCGAACTACCGTAAACTAATTTAACTATAATCCAATAAATAACACCCTGTTAACAATAGTTTAGAAACCCAGAGATGATGCTATATCCAATTTCCAAGAAATCAAATTTGTTTGCAGTTTTAAGGAAAGAAAAATAAATAAGAATGGATGACTATATTTTTTTTTGTTTAGCTAAATAAAAATTAAAAGAATAATATAAAAAATATTATTTTTTTATTTTTACTTTTGTTTAGTATGATGATATGGGTATAAATGCTCTATCTAAACTCAAACGCAAAACAAAATATATTAATTTGCACTAATTAGAATATTAGTTAAATTTATTTCACTCTCATGATTTAATAAAAAAGAATTCTAAACTCGGATCAAAACATAATTTAGTAAAATATTAGATTTAGTTTTAGTTTTGATTGATATTATAAGTGTGAGATTTAATCCATTAGATTCTAATGTAATAATGGTACAATTTTAATTTTCAAACATGTAATACATTAATGTCACCACAATATATTGCAAATAACAAAAGAATTAAAATTGAAATTTTTTAATATATGAAGGATACAATTGGCACCATTAGAGTTATTTAGAGACTAAAATCACATACTTGTATATCCCTTTAGTACTTTTAGGAATTCAATTTCTACTTTGAATTTATAAGTCCATGGATATGTGTTGTGTGATTGGCTACCAGGATCGCACACGCTTCTTAAATGGTACACGACACTCGTATGACACGTATATGTGAAATGTCAAATTTAAAAAATATTTGTTGAACTTTTGATAATTTTAGCATGTTCTTAACACAATTTTTTAAAAAGAAGAAATATATTAATTTTCTAAAAACTCAAACTTATTGTATTAATTTTTGTTATGATTACAAAAATAGGAACAAATCCATTTAAATCAGCTATGACAAAAATCTTTTTGCTACAAATTTTTTTTGAAACATACTTGTACACATAAATCTTTATTATCAATTTATATAATTTATAATTATATAATATATAGATCTATGTTCTCATATATTTTCATGTCCTACATTTAAGAGATTACACGTATCTTCATGTTCATATCCATATTATATCAGTATCAATGTTACATAAGTTACGCATGTAATTTTGATTCCATTAATTGTTCATAAGAAAGGTTAATTCAGTCAATGATCTGCAAAAGTGTATAAAGAAAATCTATTCAGAATGAGCACTGCTGATGTAGACTTGGTATGAGAAATCTTAAACGTAACGTTGTAATAAATTTTTCGTTCAAAAGTTAAAACATATAATAGAAATATAGGAATGGTAAAATGAGGAAATTGGCTATGCCATTAATGTGAAGCTTTCATATTAACAAAAGCCACTCACTGGTTTTCAACCAAAATCTAATTTTTCTGCTCACTCCATGAGGTGTTAGTTGCATAATTTTCTTTTTTTATGCTTCTCACAAGTCACATCTCACATGTTTTCCACTCATATTTGTTTTTGCATATCTTATGAGAATTGATTGATATCATGAAATGCCCTGTTATCTCTCTATCAGTCAATTTTCTAAACAGTGCATATTTTCTAAAATTTAGAACAGTTGTATTAAGTATTCTTAACGGGGTTGAAATTAAGAGAACTATTATCTTCTTTTTTGGTCGGTTAACTTGCTCTTCCTTTTTTTTCGGATGAACTCCTTCTACTTCTCTCACTCCTCCCTCCTCTTTTTCGTGAACTCCGGATTCGGATGGTACCTGCAAAAGGCACTTCGACGCTCAAGTCAGACTCGACATTCAGTATGTTTAGTACTAGATGACGAAGTAGATGATCCTTTGAGATCTGTGCCTATTTATAAAATTATCCTATACCCTTTGTTATTGGGCCTGATTAAGAATTTAACCTTATACACTATTTAATGTTTAATCTTTGATTAGTGTCACTAGTTCTATGCTTGCGTGTAGTGGTTCATTCGATTCTGACCGAGTGTTGGGTTTCCGATCGTACGATTCCGACTGGTACATTAAGTATTGATAGTTAAAAAAAAATATTTTTCTTGAAATTATGGGACCAGAAATCTCTGTTAAATTTTTAATCAAGAAATAATAATTTTTAATTCCTTAATTCTTGCCTTGAAGTAATGGGTAACACTTAACAAAATCAAAATTTGAATTTTAAGGAATATTAAATATGATTGTATCAATATTAATCAGACAACTAACGTGACTAATTAAGAAAAGATATCACATATCACTCAACCAAACATATTCAACAATGAGCATAATAAGATTGGGCTGAAAACAACAAGGTGTGTTCAAATTATACCTGTTATCCCACATGTTTTGTGAGTAAAAAGTATGCACACCAAATACTTGAAAAAGAAAAGTGAATCTGCAAAATGGAAATGACCTTTTTGTTGAGTTTTCACTGTAAAAGAAGTATTCCATTTTTTTTTCACATCAATCTAATAAACAAGAGATTGAAGACATGCAGAAGTGTATTTGATAAACGTTCAGTTACTTACCAAGCCAATTTATTCATGTTCTTGACATGTTCTAATGACAAATCACAATGGTTGAATTCAAAGCATATGGGAGAACAACATTCATACCTTTCATGGACCAAGAAACTGCCATGAAAAGTATGTGGCCCACCAACCAAAATTCTGCCTCCATACATGATATATAGGCAACCTCTTGGTCTGATACTATTACAATACTTGACTTCAACAAGTTCTCTTTAGCTTCCAAGATAATGGAGAATGAAAGAGAAGAAGAGATTGAGGACATGTCAATGTCACCCCCATCTCTTGGCTCCATGCAATTTGCAGGGAGCAATGGCTTTGGTCACAGCATGGAGTTCATGTCTCAGGCTTACCTTCCGAATATGTACACAGAGATTGACATCAAAATTGAGGATTCCACTTTCAACCAAGACCCCCCCTTCCCCATTTATCTCAAGGTAGAGAAAAATGGTTAAACTCTGCAACTTAATCAGGATTTTCTTTCCCCCTACATCACCACATATTATTGCATGGTTAAAAACTATGTATAAATAATTTTGGTCAAATTCTATGTGACATGTAACTTACTTTTTCAAAATATGAAAAAGAGTTAATAGAACTCAGCTAGACAGCTACAAAAATTGGCTGGAATTGTAGATCATATGATAATTTATTCTATTGCATTAGAGCAATGTTTTTGTTTTTATCAGAATCTTAGTTCTTCCTGCAATGCACTTAGAGGGTCTTGATGATTTTCCACTTACTGATTTCAATCTGTCAGAATATCATCATTAACAGTGTTTTGTTCCTGGTTGTATAGTTATTGTGATTGTTGTCATTTGCCATAAACATTCTCAATAATATGCAGTTTGAAGATGTAGAGTATAAGGTGAGAGGTAGCCAAGTGGCTTCCAATAATCCTGTGAAGTCAGTGATGTCAAAAGTTGCCACACAACACACCATGGAAGAAGATAGATACAAGAAAATTTTGAAGGGTATGACAGGAAGCATTGGCCCTGGTGAAATTCTTGCTTTGATGGGTCCTTCTGGTAGTGGAAAGACAACCTTGTTGAGAGTTGTAGGGGGAAGATTGGTAGACAATGTAAAGGGAAAGATAACTTACAATGATGTTCGATTTAATCCTGCTGTCAAAAGGAGGTTTGAAAATTTCATAGGCATCAGCATCCATGTCATGACATGTGCTTAGATATTTAACAAAATTTCTGTTTGTTTGTGTTTTTCTGTGTTATAGGATTGGCTTTGTTACACAAGAGGATGTGCTTTTCCCACAACTTACAGTAGAGGAAACATTAATCTTCTCAGCATTCTTAAGGTTACCAAGCAATATGAGCGAGCAACAAAAATATGCAAGAGTGGAGACCACTATCAAGGACCTAGGCCTAGAAAGGTGTGTCTAGAATAGGTGTACATGTGATTATTGAATGCAAGACTCAGACACTCCTCTTAAATGACGTGATACATATCGACACTCGTAGAACATATATTGGTGAAATGTCAAATTCAAAAAATATTTATTGGATTTCTGACAATTCTAACATTGTTCTAACACAATTTTAAAACGGAGAAATACATCATTTTTTTAAAAACTCAAATTTATTATATAAATTTTTAGTATGGTTATAAAAATAAGGAACTAATCCTTTTGAAACAACTATGAAAAATATCTTTCTACTAAAAAAAACTAGAATATACTTATGCACAAAAATCTTTGTTGTCAATTTATATAATTCATAAATATATAATATATAGATTCGTGTTCCCGTGTTCTGCATATTAAAAATTATACGTATCTTTATATCCGTGTCCGTATTCATGTCGTATCACTGTCTATACTACATAGTTCAAAATAGCTACAAGTTCCTCCAAAAGAAAGAAACAAAACTGTTTCCCTAAATAATCTCTTGTATAACCATAGATGTCGCCACACAAAAATAGGTGGAGGATATCTCAAAAGCATCTCTGGAGGAGAAAGGAAGAGAACCAGCATAGGCTATGAAATCCTTGTTGATCCCTCACTGCTTCTACTTGATGAACCAACTTCAGGCCTTGATTCCACAGCAGCAAACAGACTCCTTGTCACTCTTCAGGGACTTGCCAAGGTATCAGTAACCATATTTAATTGTCATTTTGATAACACTCCAAGAATTTGGAATATATGCTGAAAATACTTTTGATTTGCCTAAAGGGTGGAAGAACCATAATCACAACAATTCACCAGCCATCCAGCAGAATCTTTCACATGTTTGACAAACTTCTTCTTATATCAGAAGGATACCCCATATACTATGGGAAGGCAAAGGATGCAATGCAGTACTTTTCATCGTTGAGGTTCACCCCAGAAATACCAATGAATCCTGCAGAATTCATGCTTGACTTGGCAACTGGACAAGTGAATAACATAAGCTTTCCACAAGATGTTTTCAAAGAACAAGATTCTGCTGACAGTTCAAAATATGTTATTGAAGTAAGACTCTGCATTATATATCTTGTATGCATGTTCAATCTCATTATACACCACCTAATAACCCTTCCTTTGTTCTGTTAGTATCTACAACTCAAGTATAAAGAAACACTGGAACCAAAAGAAAAAGATGAGAATCATGGAGCAGCAAACACACCAGAACATCTTCAGCTAGCCATTCAGGTTAAAAAGGACTGGACAGTGAGTTGGTTGGACCAATTCTTCATTCTTTACAAGAGAACATTCAGAGCAAGATGCAAGGACTATTTTGATAAATTAAGATTAGTTCAAGCACTTGGCATTGCTCTTTTGTTGGGCCTACTTTGGTGGAAATCTTCAACCAATACAGAGGCTCAAGTTAGAGATCAGGTAGTTTCATGAATACCTCAACCCTTATACAAAACCCTTACACAAAAGACCTATCAGAGACTCTCTTATACTAACATTATAATGGACCACTATTTTTCTGCAGGTTGGTTTAATGTTCTATATCTGTATATTCTGGACATCTTCATGTATTTTTGGAGCAGTCTATGTCTTTCCTTTTGAGAAGATCTACTTGGTGAAAGAAAGGAAAGCAGACATGTATAGACTGAGTGTATACTATGTAAGCAGCACTCTGTGTGACATGGTGGCGCATGTTTTTTACCCTACATTTTTCATGCTCATCTTGTACTTCATGGCTGGCTTTAAGAGAACCGCTGCTTGCTTCTTCCTGACTTTGTTCGCGGTGCTGTTAATAGCTATAACAAGTCAAGTAAGCCGTGTTGAGACATTATATGTAAATGAACCATCATTGGCTTGAAGCTTTAAAGAACACAATGTTGTTTACAGGGTGCAGGAGAACTATTTGGAGCTGCAGTTATGAGCATTCAAAGAGCAGGGATAGTTGCTTCTTTGGTACTAATGTTGTTCCTTCTCACCGGTGGCTACTATGTCCAGGTATATATCTATGCTGCGAAAAACTATCACGCTCGAACACGTCTCTTAAATGATATGCTCGTGTCAGACACACCTTTTAATTGGTATGTCCGTGTCAAATATACGTATCGGACATCGACACTATACGTATCAGTGAAGTGTCTAATTCAAAATATATTTGTTGTATTTCTGACAATTTTAATACAGTTCTAACATAATTTTAAAAAGGAGAAATACATTAATTTTATAAAAAATCAAACTTATTGTATAAATTTCTATTATGATTATAACAATAAAAGACAAATCTTTTTGAACCATCATGAGAAACATCTTTCTGCTAAAAAAAAAACTAAAATATACTTGAACACATAAATCTTTATTGTCAATTTATATAATTTATAAAGTGTCATTTGTCCTACATTTTAAAGATTATACATATCTCTGTGTTTGTGTAATATTAATGTCCATGTCTGCATCGTATTAACGTCCGTATCTGTGTCGTATCAATGTCCGTGTCTAAGATGAAAAGTAGTACCAACATTGAAATTTGTAGCCTTTATCACAGTTCTGCATCCCCACTTTCTCAATTTCACGAATTTGGTCTCCCAAAAGAGCTTCAATGAAAATGCTCAAGTCACATGTTAATAAACATCACCTATGTGAAATATTGATGTGACCCTTTTATGATTGAAATAGCTTCTAACAGAGAATGGTTTGCATGCAGCACGTACCGAAGGTGATGCAGTGGTTGAAGTATTTGTCGTTCGTGTACTATGGGTTCAGACTTCTTCTAAAAGTGCAGTATTCAGGAGAAGAACTCTATGAGTGTGAAAGCAAAAGAGGGTGCAGAACACTGCAGAGTTCACCAACATTTGACACAGTAAACTTGGAAGGAGGCTTAACTGAAGCATGGGTTCTCATAGCCATGGCTCTCTGCTTCCGTGTCTTTGCCTACTTCTGTCTCCGCAGACGAATTGATGTTCGCAATTAGTCTCACCAAATCAACTTCTCTTCTCACTTCTTCTCAACCAAGCACCAACATCTCACAAAACATTCTAAGAAAAAACAAAACACTGTATTCAAGATCTACACAATTAGCAACAAATTTCATAACTCTGTTATGTAATACTTCAATCTTCAACTAAAAATAATATGGTTGCTTTTTCTCTCATTGTTTTATTACTTATTATGTAACAGTTGGTTGGTTGGTTCCTACTTTAACAACCTTTTATTAACAATGAAAACACTGTTATTTCTAGTCCAGTGCCAGATAGTTTATTTATTTATGTTGTTGCTAAATATAAATTAATTACAATATCACATAGAAACAAGTGTCTATTGACTTATTTATTTTATCAAAACTAAGTCATGATCATGCACAATTTAAAAGTTTAATTAAAAGAAAAAAAAATCCTTTTGTGAGTAGAATAACTAATCTGGTTATATTTTGCTTTCGTGTACTATTATTATTATGTTGGTGTCTTTACAAATGAAACAACAAAAATATTATCTTTTTTCAATTCTATTCTGTATGTTTAATAATGGGTCTAGTTGGTGATAACATGATCATTAAACTTGATTTAAAAAATTGAGTCTTTAATCATATAAAGTTTTCTTCAACGGAGTTCCAAGTATCAAGTATGAACACTTAATTTTTTAGTTTAGAATTTAATTAAAAGTATACTATTTTTAAGAACCAAATTGTTTATCTAGCAGACTTAAATTTTGACTTGAAAAATACTGAGTTCAAAAACCAATCATCACTTGTTAATAAAATATATATTCATTAATTTAATCTTTTAGAATAAAAGTATTTATCATTACTTAATCAATGCTTACCAAAGCTCATAATTTAGATATGATGAAAGGGTGAAGATTGGGATGACTTGTGGAAAAGGGAACAACACAACAAAAGACAGAGTCCCATGAAGACAAGTACCTATTCTTTTTCACAACTTTTCACTTCACTCTTCTTCCTTTGTTGTCAGTTTAAAAGGTTGTGTTCTTTACTATTTTTACCACAAAACAAACCTTAGAAAATCAAACTATGTATCTCTGTTTCTTTTCTTAGCCATTCAAATCTGACACAAGATATGTTTAGTCATTAACATTCACAAATTGTATCTATCCATTGATTTGCTTTTGCAGTTGTGTTTGTGTTCTGTTCCACTCTTCATGGACCTTGTCCCTTACTCTGATCCTAACTCTGCCACGTCCACGCCGGCGTGGCACGACATGTTCCGATCCGCCTCCCTTCGAAAGCCCTCTTCCGATCCATCGCCGCCGCCACCGCCGCCGCCGAATGCCGACAAAAAAGTCAACTCGTCTGGCGACTCTCAGGCGCGGCTCGCCCTTTACATAGCCATGGCTCACGCCGGCCTCGCCTTCGCCATTCTCATCCTCTTCTCTCTCTACAAACTCCTGCAACAGTACCTCAAACCCCTTCAATGGGCCATCCTCTGCTCCATCCCTCTGAGACTCATTCACCAAGCCATCGTTTCGTTTTGGTCTCACCCTCTCAAACTAGGTCTCCTCCACACTCTCCTCGCCCTTCCAGTCACCGTTTTCTCGCTCTTCGTTACCAGCCTCGCGGAGATTCGCCAAGCTTGTCTCACAATCCTTCTCCGGAAACCAAAGCCCCAGAATGAGGACTCGCGGAAGCTTAGTGGGTTCTCCACTCTGCTTCGTTTGCTCTTGTCTTTTGGGGTCTTTGTTGTTGCTTATGAGAGGCTTGGTGCTGTTGGGTCTCTGTCACTTCTCGGATTAGGCTTCGTTTTCAGTTCCAAAAATGTAGCTTTCAGTTTCTCTCCCTTTGGGGCGTCTTTCACCAGAGGGATATTGAAGAGGTTGAAAACCGTCGTGGCTGTTGGGTTGATTGTCGGCATGATTGTCGGGTTCTTGAGTGGGGTGATTTTCTTCTCTTATAAGATTGGAGGTGAAGGGAAGGAAGCAGTGATCTCGCTGAAATTGCGTGTGGAAGAGAACAACTATGCTGAGAGAATCGGTGTGAAGAAGTGGATTGAGGAGAATGACATTGCTGGAGTTGTGGATAAGTACACTAGTCAGTTTTATGAGACGGTTTCTGATCAGATTGATGGGTTGGCGGCGCAGTACAATATGACTGAATTTGTGACGGTTGTTAAGCAGTTTGTGATAACTGCCCCTGCTAGTGCTAACTCTTCTCAGCCTTCAACGGATTCATTAATGGTGGCTTCACCGCTCGCGGAAAGGATCTTGAGTTTGAAGGGCAGGGTCAGGAACAGAGAGTGGGGGGAAATTTATGCAGAACTTAATACCCTTTTGCAAGAGCTTGTATTCACTAGGGAAGATTTGGTTGAGAGGGCAAAAGGGTATGCAGTTAAAGGGATAGATGTTGGTCAACGTGTTTTGGCTGGTGGTACAAGTGTGCTTGGAAGCGGTGCAAAGTTTGTGTTTTCCATTTTGAACTCTGTAGTCTCTGGTGCTGCAGAGGTTTTCAATTTTGTGTCTCAGACAATGGTTTTTTTCTGGATTTTGTATTACCTCATAACATCAGAGTCCGGTGGGGTAACAGAACAAGTGATGCACATGGTTCCAATTTCAAACTCGGCTAAGGTAAGATGCGTTGAAGTGTTGGATAAGGCAATTTCAGGAGTTCTTTTGTCCACTGCTGAGATTTCATTCTTCCAAGGATGCTTCACTTGGCTTTTATTTAGGCTATACAGAATACATTTCTTGTATGTGTCAACTGTTCTTGCCTTTATTAGCCCTTTGCTTCCCATATTTCCTTCTTGGCTTGCAACAATTCCAGCAGCACTGCAGCTAGTGCTAGAAGGAAGATACATAGTGGCCATTTTCTTGTCTGTTACTCACCTTTTCCTCATGGATTATGGGGCAACTGAAATTCTGGAAGATGTGCCCGGACACAGTGCATATCTTACTGGAATGAGCATCATTGGAGGAATTGCTTTGTTTCCATCTGCTGTAGAGGTAAATTTTTACCCTCCATCGTTTGATGTTCTGATCTCTTTCTGTAGAGTATTGTTTCTATGCATTGTTCATGTAAAAAAATTTACAAGCCAGTCAATAAGAAATCATAATATATACGTCTTTTAAGAAGATAGTGATGATAAAAGTGGATGAATGACAGTATAAAAACACTTTACACTGTAGTTCATATAGACTACATACAATTTGAAGTAATAGTCTCACATGCATTGTCATTGTTTAGATTAAGTGATCACATGAAGTTTCAATCCAACCCATGCTTGTTCTAAAATTTAGACTGGTTTGGCTGCATACCTTGATTTGATATTGTAGTCTTCTTTTGTAAATTGTGTGTGAACATGTGGATTCAATGAATATGTGTAGTATCTAGGGTCTGCTTCTTCTTAGAAGTGAGCTTGTATAGATTTACTTCTCTTACATTCCATAGCATTGCTGAAGGAATTTGTTGGTCTGCAGGGTGCTATTATGGGGCCATTAATAACTACAGTCATGATTGCTCTGAAGGATTTATATGCTGAATTTGTATTGGGGGAGCCTGATGATAAGGTGAAGCAGAAGGAAAATTAGGCATCTATGTGTGTCTATGATTGTATATATATGCAGTTGAAGATGGCTGCTGGTACATTGTTTGTTGTTCTATGCCATTCTAGCAGTGGAGCTTGTGTCAAGGGCTCATCATTTCTTTGTAATTATTTTTTTATTTATATCATTTCATTGTTGTAATTGACCAGATATAGGACTTTGTTTTCCTCTCTTTTTTTCCACCATTTTAGGGGTCATGAAGATTTACACTTGGTGGCAGTGTTCGATGGTTGTAATAGTCCTGTGTTGTATCTCTGAAAGAAATTTTCAGATTCTTTGTACCAGAAGAGAAATATGAAATAAAGAAGAGAAAAAAATCCACAAATGTTTGTTCGGCATAAAATTTTCTGTAGTTTTCTATTGATTTAGTCATTGTGATAGGTTTCAGTTACTGTTTATTTTCCTCCCAAGGGAAAACTCACTCCCCTGAAGTGGGTTTTTGCAGAAACCTACAAGATACTCAAGAAACCACATATCTCTCATTGCATGTTCATAGTTTTAAAAATTGTGCTAAATAATAAAATTATTATTTGTTCGACTGGTTTCGGAGACTTGATCGTCGGAATATTGTCAACAGTTCCTTTCATGTGATCTCTAAACTTTCAAAGTTGCGGTTATAAAGGGATCATCTCGAAGATCATCTTTCAATTCTTGATCTCTAGTTTACATTTGACGTTCATCGTGAAGCAGGTAAAATTAATCCTTCTAATCACTGAAACATTATTACTATTAGTATTTGATTACAAGTGTCTATTTATCTAAAATTAATTAACTACCTCTTTTCAGTTGTGGAGATTATTGGATATACTAAGAATCAAAGGCTACTATCACTATCTGCCATAAGGTAATATTTTTTCAAATGGGGCTGAGAAAATATGTGTGCAGAAGTTCACAAAGTATACAGAATAATAATTTCTAAGTTTGTTTTTATGCAAAGAGAGTTTAGTTTTGGCACATTTTAGTCAAAAGGCTTTCACTAATTCAAATGATACTGCACAGTATTTGACTTTGTTGTAATTCTAAAGAATAATTTTAGGGGAATTTTTAATATTTAAATATATATTTATATGTTCTTAATACATGGGGTGAGAGTGAGGAATCTAAAACATACACAAAATCTTCAAAGGGAAATTTGAATCAAATCAAGAGTGCACACACTGGCTTACTTTTTGTCCTCTTATTTGATGTATTATGCAGAAAATTCTACTTGAAGTTATTTCTAATTTTTTTTTTAATTTTACATAAACTAGTCATTTTATAGTATATAAGTAGGTACAAACCGTTTGTATCTTATAAGTCGATTTTATCTTATAAGTCGATTTTATCTTATAAGTCGATTTTATCAGGTTAAATTAGATTAAAATACAATTTTAATATATCTCAAGAATTTAGCAAATTTCATGTAAAAAAAATCATAACTTTCTTTTACTAGTACATAAGTTTTTCTTTTTACATATATGAAAAATGGACTATGTAGTAATGTTTTTTATCTAGCTTAAGAATTTAAATGAGTTAAAAATTATACATTGATTAAAAATAAAAATTAAATTAAATATAAAAAAAATCCATACACATAGTTTTGAATAAGAG
>Ga0123341_1001861_pt1 | contig 16618 bp, 15 predicted proteins | sample Turbeapinknodule_FD_89959 | JGI IMG/M metagenome (GOLD analysis project Ga0123341, IMG submission 89959) | Root nodule microbial communities of legume samples collected from Mexico - Turtle bean Mexico pink nodule | ecosystem: Host-associated > Plants > Roots > Nodule | place: Mexico: Nepantla...
GCAAAGCAATAACAACTGAATTTAAATGAGTTTAAGGGAAGAAAGAGATACACAAACAGTTTATACTGGTTCACTCTTAAACCAAGAGCTACATCCAGTCCCCAGAAGCCACTGGGCAATCCATTAAGCAATCAATACAGATTACACACAAAACCACCAAAGAAGTGACCTTGAACCCTTTAAGAAACACACTTCCTTTGGCACAACACACACCAAGAATGTTGATCTTGACAACCTCAAGAGCACACAACACTCCTTGGCTACAACACCAGAAATTACAAAGAATTCAGAACGAATTACACTTGTTTACAGAATAATCTGAAATCAATACAGATGTAATCCTATTCTACTCTCTCTTGAGAAAACCAAAGCTGAAAAGTGAATGTTCAAAACTTGAAAGCAATCTTTCACAACTGAAAAACTCAAATATGTTTTTCTTGTTTGTTATAAAACATAAACAAACTATTTATAGCTTTCAAAGATTGTTCAAACCATTTAATACAGGAGCGTATTCAGTTGAAAATCATTTAAAGCACACTCAACTAACAAAACAGAATTCTGTTAGGATTTTCAAACAAACAATCGATTGTTTTGGTTTGACAGCAAGTCAACCAACCAAAGCAGTTTTCTACCTTTTCAAAAACACCTAAGAGTAAAACAATCGGTTGTTTCGAAAAACAACAGGTTGTTTTTCACTTAGTTTGAAAAACACTTTGATCTTAAAAGATTTTAAAAACACTTTAGCTTTAGATTCAACAAAGAGTGGATTACACAAATAAACTACCCAAATCCTATCTTAAACACAGCAGCAACTCCAGCCTTGCATCAAAAACTTGGATTTGAATTCTTCAAAGCCTTTGATCACTCTTGATCAACATAATCAACATGGTTCTTAAGGTTAAATTAAACCTTATGAAAAAAATGTAGAAAGTCATCATTGGTCAACAAGGACTTGTAGAAATCATCTAAGGAGAAGAAATTTGGTACAGATAAAATCATACAAAGCTCATAGTCTTCATAAAGGTTGTAGGACAAATCATTAATAGTTATATATTGAATTTTGTAATTCTTACCTAACAACTTGGAAAGATAAACCTAATGTTTTAGGGTCTAGATAATCTAAGGCATCAAATCTTTCATACTTTTGTAATTTGTGAGGATAATAAAATGTTGAGTCAAGAGATAGAATTCACATTTTTTAACTTCATAGTGATGGTGTGGAGTTCTCAAATATATGTGGAAGCTTGAAGGAGAAAAGAAGAAGCATTTCTTACTTAAATAAGCTATAAGATAGCCTTTGAGCATAACAAAACTCCCATGTCTAGTTTAAATGCATTTTTTTCCTAAATAAATGGCAATGAGATATTTGGAAGAGCCAGAGCAAGGACCTCATGTCATTGTCCTTTTAATTGAATAAAAGCATTTTGACCTTCCAAGGTCTAATGAAAATTATCAACATTAGAAGTTCATTGTGAAGGTCTGTAGCAGAAGCATACATGTAATAGAGTATAGTGCACAAAAGTATGTGAAGGTCTATAATGATGAGGGGATGGGAACCATAGCTTGAATTTTGGAGGGTTTAACATACAAATTGCCTTAAGTTTAAGGCCATGGAACCTCAAAAATAAAAACAAATAAATTTACAATTCACTTGCCACCTTATTCAATACTTTGTACTTATGTAGCATAAACACTGACACAGACACTGATACGACACAAATACGGACACAAAGATACGTATAATATCTAAAATGTAGGACACGGAGACACAGATCTATATATTATATAATTATGAATTATATAAATTGAAAATAAAGATTTATGTGCACAAGTATATTTCAGGTTTTTTTGGTAGCAGAAAAATGTTTCTCATGGCTAGTTCAAAAGGATGTGTTCATTATTTTTATAATCATAATAAAAATTTATACAATATATTTGAGTTTTTAGAAAATTAATGTATTTCTCCTTTTTAAAACTGTGTTAGAACCATGGTAGAATTGTTAGAACTGTGTTTGAATTGGACAGTACACCGATACGAGTCGTACGAATATCAATATCCGATACGCGTGTCCGACACGGACACACCATCTAAGAGGCGTGTCCGAGCCTCATAGCTCTGTACTCACTACATCAATGGTAACACATAAAAGCACGAATACAAAAATATAATGGTGCAATGATGCAATGAAAAAAAATGTCTATATGATAGTAACAAAATAAAGAAATAAATTAGAATAAAAAATGTTTATTATATTTTGAATGGGCTTTACAATTTTCTTTTTGGTGTTTTGTTCCGCACCCGATCAAAGTTTTTCCTACACCTCTAGAAATAATCAAATGTCTTATCTAATTCGTCTTCATTCTGAAAAGTTTCTTCTAGAACATATACTTTGGAAAAGTATTCCGAAAAATATATTCCAAAACATTATTTTTTATCAACAATGAATTAATAGAATAAAAATGAGACACTTTAGGGTGTCTCAACCCTTATACATAAGAACGCTCCTAGTTTAAGCATACAACAGGCAAAGCATAGTTCAGTGCCCCACCACTAACTCAGAAGCTTAAACAAGAAAAGAAAAAGAACCTAGATCCAAAACCTGGTTCTGCAGAAAACCAGCAAAGTCCCAAACCTAAAGGCAAGATGGCTGGAAAAAGAAGGTAACTTCCCTTCCTGCCCAAAACTCTACCTATACCCTTCATAGGCTAACGAGGGGGTGATATAAGGTCATGCTATCTATGAAAAAAGCAAAACCAAACCAATAGAAAATTGAAAGAGGAGCTACTCCTACTAAGAACAGAGATCTATACCATGTTCAGCCTAAAACAAACCCATCACTTACTACACAAACGAGTGTTTATCCTCCCACAGAACGCCTCAATAAGGGATCACAGCCGCAGCCTCTACTAAGAACCTCTGACATGGTTGCAGCACAACTCCACCGAAAACCATACAACCCTGCGCTCAAGAAAACAAAGCGTGCCAAAACCAGGCCAGCAACCCAGCAACCACTTTAACGTTTCCTCCCCTGCATCAACAAAGACAACTGCTATATAAGTTGGATCTTGACATCCAAACATTACACACTTACAGGTAGGTCTGCAGATATGAGAATCTCCACATGAGCTCCAGCTGGTTTAAACTTACTCAACCGTAACCAGAAACAATGTACATGCCTGACTTTTTCGCTTTTTCACTACACCAAACCCGTTTGGCTCAGCCAAGCAGAACATGAAGAGCACGAATTGAGTGAGTAACCTGCATAACCACTTGTCCTGCTTCCAACAATTAGCATCACTCAAACTTACTGACATCAATTACTCCAGCAACTTCCTCCTCCCTCCTCTATGCTTTAATTCCTTCTAGGTCCCCCTTACTTGTAGCCTGAGGCTAACTCAAAATCCCTAAGGATAGCCTTTAGGGTTGCCACATTATTAAAGGAGTCCTCACATAAAAACAGTGTGTCATCTGCGAATTGGAGAATGCATATCTCAATCTCTTTTCTACCGAACTTAAGACCAAAGATGAGATTAGCCTTTATAACTTGCCTTACAATCCCGGCCAAACCTTCAGCTACTACTAGAAAGAGGAAAGGAGCTAATGGGTCTTCCTGCCTCAACCCTGTTTTTGGTTTGAATTCCTCCGTCGAACTCCCATTTACAAGCACTGAGACATTGGCACTTTCCAAACAGCCTCGGATCCATATAATCCATTTACTGTGGAAGCCCAGCTTATGTAACATGTCATAGAGAAACTCCCATCTGATCGAGTCGTAGGCTTTTTAAAAATCCACCTTAGGGCACAAACCACTTTTCCCACCCCTTCTTAGATCCTCTACCACTTCATTAGCCATAAGCACACTGTCAAGAATCCCTCTATCCTTCAAGAATGTCATTGACACTCGTCAATAATCTTGGGCAATACATTCTTTATCCTTCCAGCCAACACCTTGGATACAGCCTGTTTAATGAAAAAGGCCCATCATTGCCACAAACTCATCCTTTAAGAACTCCCAGCCAACACCTTGGAGATAATTTTGTATATGGCTCATACTAAGGAAATGGGTCTATACTAATCAAGGTGAACATGGTTCCTAACTTTAGGTACTAATGCTATGAATGACGCATTGCAACCCTTCGGTATACAGCCTGTTTAATGAAAAAGGCCCATCATTGCCACAAACTCATCCTTTAAGAACTCCCAGCTATTCTTTAGGAAGTTGAAATTGAACCCATCGGGTCCGGGACTTTTTAAACCTTCACTTTGCCACACCGCATCCCTAATTTCTTTTTTAGTGAACCCATCTAGCAAACTCAAGTTATCATCCAGTGATAATGACTTGAACTCAACCGCATCCAACCTTACACCTAGATCTTTTGTCGCTTTAAATCTGCTATCAAACAGCTTCTTCGCTTCTAGACGTAATGTACTAGGTTCCTCGCACCACAAGCCCCCAACCTCAACACCCTTAACTTCCTTCCTAATTCTTCTCCATCTCAAGGAAGAGTGGAAGAATTTAGTGCAGGTGAACCCATTCTTGAACCAGCTTACTCTGGCCTTTTGGCGAAAAAGAGATTCGAGCTTTTTATCAGTTTCCTTCAAGCAACTTACCAAATCAAGCCTTTTCAATCTCTCACTTTCCATTAAGACACCATTGCAATCTTGACGATCTAGATATTCAATATCCTGCAAGATCCTCTTCTTAGTGGTTTCAACATTATATACGTTCTGGAAAATTTACTCAAAAAATTCTTTTCTATAAAATGTTTTCCAGAAATATATTTGTTGAATTTTGTAATGTATATTTAAAAAACTTCTAGAAAAGATAATTTGGAAGTTATTTAAAATAAGGATAAAATAATGTTTTAAAAATTGATGGGTGCAGAAAGAATTTTGATAAGGTACGAGAAGAAACACCCTTTTCCTTTTTATTGAATAAAAAGTAAGAGATATTATAATGAGATTGTTTTTTCTAAATTTTTTTAAGTATTTATTAAAGAATATAATGAGTAATATCAAAAGTAGTTGTTATTTGCTGATTAAGAAAAGTAGTTGTTATTTTTTTAATGACAATTGAAAATAATTTATAGGAAAGAAATTTGAGAACACTTAATCAATTATATTTAAGAGTAATCGATTGTTTTGTTCTTTGTTTCTTTTAGAAACACAACACCAATACCTTAATGGATTAAATGGACATCTTGGGAATATTTTATTTATCAAATAATATATTAAGTGTGCATGTATGTTTTAAAATAACGATAAGATAATTAATTAGCTATTTGATTTTTTATCAAAGATATTATTTGACTACTTAATTGCTTACTGATAATCAATTTTATTAAGTGATAATTGATAATATATCCTAAATTTTTTTTTATCAGCAAAGAATTAAATAAATTAAAGGGGATACTTCAGGGGTATCTCAACCCTTATACAATCACCCACTTTCAATCTACTAGCTAGAGAAGAAACCACTCAAAGCTGTAAAACCTGTCTATAAAGTATCCAAACCTAAACTTTTATAATGAGCTGAGACCTCAAAGTGGAAAACAGCCCCACAACTCCACACCAACTTGCTGAATCAGCTATGTCTACACCTAACCCAAATGAACCAGCCAAGACCATTCACAACTGCTCCAAAATATAAATTCTTGCGTAAAGATCCCCAAACAAAAACCAGCAACAGTACTCATGACAACAAAAACCATCACTACACAAAAGATTGTAATGCCACACTTAAGAGCCAAACCATGCAGTGCCATAAGCCAAACCGTGCACACCTCTCACTCTCCACAGACATCTCGATTTTAGAATCTGCTTGAGTGGATAGCCTGTAGACCCAAATGGTGCAAGGGGTGGAGGCATGTTGTCTCCAGTCACAGTTATTTCATGCCGGTGTGGCTACTACAATATCAGCTCCACGGTTAGTGTCTCTGGGTTGAGGACCCTTCAGTGCTCCTCCATACAAACATGCGCAAGAAGTTTCCAAACTTCAGAGCCTCACCTTGTACTTGTGTTGCCAACTCTCTTGTTGGTGAAAGAACCAATGCAGTGGGACCCATTTTGGAGTTATTACCACAGCGCTTGAAGTGAATAAATGCAAGAATTAAATATCCCAAGGTTTTTCCTGAACCTATTTTTGCAGTGGCAACTATATCTCTACTTTGAAGAGCAATGAGCCATGTTGAGTCTGCAGTGGCATCCACACAGAAACATGACAAACAGCCAGGCATTAGACCCTCCAGCACCAATCCACCTCACTCGTGGCATGAACCACAATCCCTGCAGGTTGTAATAAATCCATTTTCGTAGCACATTTGCCAGAGAACCTATGTCAATGTATTGTTTCCCTGCATCCAACATTTCAACTACTCTGTCAAACCACACGAGCATCCAATGCTTCACATATTCATAATGTGGTCCTAGACACTCATTCCTTCGAATGTAAGCCTGCCCCAAAAACTGCACTCAGCCAGCTCTTCCCCTTCCCCTGATACCTTCACTGCAGAATAAATGTCTTCAACCTTACTCATTTGCAACTGGTGATGCACACCAGAGGGTTCATCACCCATTCAGCAAAAGAATAGTTGAAATGTTGTGCCTTATTTTTCAGCCATAACCACGATTTGAGTTGGACATTATGAAACACTTCTTCCGCATCAGCTACTCCTTGATTGAACACCACTAAGTTTCTATGCTCCCATAAGCACCGAACTATGACTGCCCACACTCCTTTCCAAACCTCATTTTGTATATTACTGCTCTGTATCAGGTGAAAACTCACAAAGTGGGCCATAATGTCATTATTTTGGACAAACAATAACCCAATCCATCTGAAGCACAAAGCTCATACACGTAGTGCAATATTACATACCAAAAACAGATGCTGACATGATTCCTCCTTTGTCTGACACAACGGACACACTAGTGTGTTTAACACAACTCCTCTCCTGCCCAAAGACGCCCTAGTTGGCATTCTGCCCAACAAAACCCTCCATGTTGTGATTAACACGTTAGGGAACGCCTTAGCCTTCCATAAAAGCTTGAAGGCATCATAGTGTGGTCCTCTATCAAGTTTATCAAGGCACTCATAAGCAGAACTCACATTATAACATCCAGATTCATCACATGTCCAAACCTGTATATACCTTTACATCCTTAATGATGATGGCTCTAGACAAGTGCATACCGAGCTCCTCTTCCATCGGGACTTCCCACTCAAATCTTGCACACCTCCACCTTAAACACCACCTCCAACTCGCGTCATCCCACATACCTACCTCCTCCACCTTCTGACCTTGGTTCAACGACACAGAATACAGTCTAGGAAACAAAGTCTTTAAGTTAACATTTCGAATCCATACATCCTCCCAAAACCTTGCTTTATCACCACTTCCTACTTTCCACCCCACAGCTTCTTGAAACCACCCATCTCCATCGCCCTCCCCACAAACCTTCCCAAGGTCTTTCCACCACCATGATTGTAGTCTCATAGGTGTATGGTTACCACCATGTTTCAGATCATACTTAGAGTCCAGACATTCTTTCCATTTCCCTTTCTCACTCGAAATACAACGCCATCTCCACTTGGCTAGAAGTGCTACATTAAACTTTCGAATGTCTTTTATTCCTAGACCGCCTTCCTCCCTCGGTTTACATATGATTTTCCAGTTTACCCATGATATCGGTCTCTTCTCCTTGCCCCACCCCCATAGGAACCTCCTTTGGATACTGATGATACTTTTGCACACCGAGTCCGGTGCTTTGAAAAGAGACAGGTAGTAGAGCGGGAGAGCAGAGAACAGATTTTATTAAGCATATTCTTCCAGCCATAGACAAGAATCGCCCTTTCCATACTCTAAGCCTCGATTTTAGCTTGTTCAGAACCGGCTCCCAAAACTTCTTCTTCCTTGGATTTCCCCCCACTTCTAATCCCAGGTACGTAAACAGGGTTCCCATTTGTGCACAATTCAAAGTCTTTGCGTAGCACTCCAAATCTCTTTGGAGAACATTGATACCCGCTATCTTCGACTTGTGGAAATTGATCTTCAGGCCAAATGCCAGTTCAAAACCCCTAAGGATAGCCTTGAGAGTGACTACATTGGCAAAAGAATTCTCACAGAGAAACAAGGTGTCATCCGCAAACTGGAGAAGACTCAATTCAATCTCCTTTCTTCCGATCTTAAGGCCCCTGAATAATTCAGCCTTCACAGCTTGCCTTACTAGCCCTGCCATGCCTTCAGCAACCACTAGAAAGAGAAATGGAGCTAAAGGGTCACCCTGCGTTAGCCCCCTTGACGGTTTAAATTCTTCCGTGGGACTCCCAATTACGAGTACTGACACCGTGGCACTTTCCAAACACCCCTGAATCCACATAATCCACCTCTTATGAAACCCCAACTTTTGTAACATATCATAAAGGAACTCCCATCTTACTGAATCATACGCTTTTTCAAAGTCAACTTTTAAACATAGACCGCTCTTCCCACCCCTCTTTAGATCCTCCACCATTTCATTGGTCAGGAGTACACTATCAAGAATTCCTCTATTCTTTAAGAAAGCCAATTGGCTTTCATCAATAACAGTCGGTAGCACTTTCTTAATCCTTTCCGCCAGTACCTTTGCTATAATCTTATACACAGCACCCACCAGGGATATTGGCCTATACTGCTCAAGAGTGGACGGATCCCTTACTTTAGGAATCAAAGCTATGAATGAGGCGTTACAGCCCTTTGGTATACAACCATTCTCATGAAAAAGACACACCGCTGCCACAATGTCTTCTTTAATGAAATCCCAACTCTCCTTAAGGAAATTAAAATTGAACCCATCAGGACCTGGGCTCTTTGTGCCTTCGCACTGCCACACTGCATTCCTTATTTCTTCCTCAGTAAAACCAGCTATCAAACTCACATTGTCTTCCTCTGAGAGGGATTTAAACTCAACCCCATCTAGTCGTACTCCAAAATCTTTTGTCGCTTTGAACCTCTGCTCAAAGATCTTCTTCGCTTCGAAACGGACTATACTAGGTTCCTCACACCATTGACCCCCTACCTCCACACCTTTTACTTCATTTCTAAGACGTCTCCACCTCAAAGTCGAGTGGTAGAACTTAGTGCATGAATCCCCATACTTAAGCCAGTTTACTCTAGCTTTTTGGCACATAATAGAATCCAACTTCTTATCAATATCCCTCAGACAACCAATCAACTCACACCTCTTGGCCCTATCACTTTCCGTAAGGTTACTGAGACAATCTTGGTTATCAAAATCTGCAATTGCCTGTAAAATCTCTCTCTTCTTAGAATGAATGTTACCAAAGACATCCATATTCCATGCTTTTAGATCTCCCTTCATCCGCTTCAACTTCTCTTTATACTTAACGAATTCACACCCCTGGACATTGTAAGAGGACCATTTTTCCTTCAGCATATCACTAAAACCTTTTTCCAACAACCAGGCATCGATTGTTCGAAAAGGCTTAGGCCCCCAATCTTTAGCCATAAATTTGACCACAATACAATCACAATGGTCAGATACTTCCCTTCGTTGTACATACTGTTTGCACATAGGCCACTGATCCAACCACTCCTCCGTAACAAGCACCCTATCCAGTCTACTTTTCGCCGAGCCATTAGACTTGAACCACGTGAATTTTTTACCCACAATAGGTACATCAAGCAACAAATTTGTATCAATGAACCTATTAAACCCGTCCATCTCACTTGTTTGGTCAACCCTAACCTTACTTCCTTTCTTTTCACCTCGGTTTCTAATGGCATTAAAATCACCACACATACACCATACCATATCCTGTGAAGACGCTTTAATATTAGACAACTCCTCCCATAGTATCCTCTTATCACTCAAATTACATGCAGCATAAACATTTACCACTACACATCTTATGTTGGTTTTTGAATAATTTCCAAACACAACAATGAACCCCTTCCCCATGATATGACTATCGTAACTGAAGGCCTCTTTATGCCACATTGACAGGATGCTACCACTTCCGTTATCACCTTCAAAATGTAACCACCCAATATTGTTATCCCCCCACAAGGAAAAGCACTTAGCATCAGAAAACTCCTTCGATTTAGTTTCTAGAATACAGACGAATTTCGCTCCTTCACTCCCTATGATACGTCTCAAATATCTTGTTTTGATATTCCCCCCATACCTCTAATATTGAAATTCACAATAATCATTAATCACCTTTTTCGTCACCCTTCTTATCGCATTTCACCACCTCTTCATCCCTTGCTTCCATTCTGACATGTTCATTTATGACTTCAACTTCATCTCCTCGGCATGCTATCCCAAAACGCTTTCCAGAGTCCCATAGATTGGTAGGATCATCCGCAGCACGATAGGAACACCAGCGGGAGTTGCAAAAATTGATGTCCTTATCAGAAATTGAGTCCATAGATACACCATCCCCACGAACCAAGGTTGCATCAGCCTTCCGAAGTCTCACACTAATCCTTGCTGACCGTCTCGGGTTGGATGACGAATCCCCTAACTCAGACAAAACTTTCTTCTTTCTCCTTCGTAAAGGTGAATTAGACATACTTCTCGCCTTTAGTCCCCCCTCTCCTAAAAGTTTTGTAGCGAATGCATGTAACCATGCCACTCCTACTGTTCCGTCATCTTCTTGAATTCCTTCTTCTTGCTCCACTCCTTCCCCTTCCTTCCGATTTTTCGGCGAACCATTCTCACGCATGTCTGCTCCCATTGGGCTGCCTCCATAGGAATGCTGACGTGAACAACGATATTCCCTTCTCATCGAGCCTCCTACAAGGCTTTCCCCATTTTTACCTGTATTACCGATGGCACCCCTACCACCGCTAGCCACTTCTATTGGCCATTTCGCAAACCCACTCTGTTCCGCTTCCACTTGGGTTGGGATACAATGGGCGGCCTTCATCTCCCTTGCACAACCCAACCCCACATTGGCTTCTTCTAAGTTATTACCACATTCAATGTCCATCACTAGACATGCCACCTCAGCTTGTGTAGGGGCGTTCCGTAGTACTGCGCCACAGACACCTTCAGAAAGGTAGAAGTCAACATCTTCAGACACCTTTTGCTCATTCCTTGCAACATTCGTTATAGCTGTGTGGCTTTTCCCCTGACATGTGATATTTTTCGCAGTGTAACCCCTAATAAGTAGTTTTGTCGTTAGCGGCTTTGTCGTTTGTGAACACTGTTCATCTTCTTCCTTTGCCTCCCGTCCTTCTTTCGCCCCATTTGACCAGTAGTCCTCCCCCTCCCACAGCCGGTACTCCTCCAAACCATTATTGGCTGTAAAATTTGTTTCTTCTACATAGGTTTCTGAAGAGGAAACGCTGTCGGATGATTCTGAGGGAGCACTTTTAATCTTATAACTATCTTCACTACACAGTGGTGCCTCCTCAATAAAAATATTGCATAACTGCTTATTGATTTGCACGCATTTCGCTAATCTCGCACTATCAACTTTCAAAATGCGAACTTGGAGTCGTGCATATGCCAACATCTCCCACGATTCAGTCGCCTTGTTAATGTATATAAGCGAAGCCGATGGAGTCACAATTCCGAAGCAGTCCCTATTCCAATAAGGCAGAGGTAGACCATAACATCTTACCCACACAAGTTTGTGACTCGATCCGCTAGATACAGTCCAAGGCATTATGCTAGCAAAAACATTGTCGAACCATTCACCATTTAGTTTAATAATCTCCTCCATACTCTCCCCTTCTCTCGGAGTAAGCATTATAAGGTTGTCCCCCATGGCCTTCAATCTGAGCATACCCATTCCCCCTTTCACTATTTCCTCCCCCAGTCTGTCAAGATCCATAGCGTCTCTAAGCTTCCCAATAACACTTCTTTTCATCCACAGAAAAACAGAGAAATGGGTTGTGATGCTCGGGCCCTTCCATTGTTCCGAGTGTTCTCCCATAACAGCTTCAGCGTAGGACCTTCGCCCCTTCTTCTCCACCCAAATCTCCTGACTACTCTGTTTTCCGCTAGGCTCAGCTACGATCTGATATCGCTTCCTATGTTTCGTTTGTTTCTCTGCGTTAGTAACCCTCGAGACCTTCGTGTCCAATCTGCGTGATTCGGAATGAGTTCTCTTATATTTTGGAATGTTAACATAGAGCTTCCTACTCCCTATGTACACCTGATCCAACTCTTTCTTCAACCGCCCTGCATTTCTGACGCCGAAGAAACTCACGAACCCAAACCTCCGTCCCCATTTGTTGAGTCTTCGTGAGATAAAAACCTCTTTCACTCTGGCCCATTTCTGGAAGATCTTAAGCATATCGATTTCTCCAAACCCTCTTGGGAAATTCGAGAAGAAGAAAGTTGTGTAATCTTGTGCAATATCGTTTCCTCCATGGTAGTTCAGGCGTCCTCTATCCGTGCGTCCTCTCATATAATCCGTGTGTCCTCTCATACCAATTTTTTGCAGTTTTGTGTCCTCTCATTTTTTAAAATCCTTTACTAAAATCAAGACTTTAAAACAAACAAATATGTTTCTTATTCTAGGAAAAATACATGATTCATACCCTTTCATACATAAACCTATAATACAATTATTGAACCATTAATATATATTTTTTTTTAAATTTATTTTTACTTAGCTTAGCATTTTATTTATTATTATTATATTTCTTTATCAAATCAAAAATATTCACAAGACCTCCAAATAAAATTGTTTAACCCCAAAATTCAAACAGTCTCAAATTTTTAGGAACATACTATGTGGGTTTCAGATTTTATAGGTAACCTCCATACCTAAACTTAAGGATAAAGTTGCTTTGAGACCCTTTATAGTAAAAATAGCATCTTCTTCACAACTCTTTATATATATTCAAGTTAAAAAAATTTAGTAAATATAATTAAAATATTAATTTATTAAGATGTTAATTGAATGTTTTAGTGTCTTAAACCTGAACACCCACCTCAATATGCAGTGTATCTATCCTAGTTGTGTTGTGTAGTGTTGCCTACTTCAATTTTCATGGAGTGTCTAATAGTGATAACTATCAGGAAACTCTGCAGTCAAAGCTATCTCTCTACTTCTAAAGAAAGGTGTACCAGAATCTAATATCATATTTCTAAACTTAGTAGCAGTAAGTCACTCTGGTTTTTTACTTCCTTGTCTTTACCCTTTTGTTCATGCATTTTCCTTGCATTGTTATTAACAAAATTTCATCATGCAGGCACCACAAGGAATAAATGCAGTCTGTGAGAGATTTCCACTGTTAAAACTTGTGACATCAGAGATTGATGATTCACTGAATGAGAATTCTCATGTGATCCCTGGCTTAGGGGAGTTTGCTGATCGTTACTTTGCCACTGATGATTAGCACAACAAGCAAATCCAAGATCCTTTCAATTTCATAATGTAGCTATCACTTGATAGAATCTATATGCATGAACATCTAGAACTATGAATAAAACTAAGAAAATATAACTTGCTCATACATTTTAAAACATGAACACAAAATGTTATATTTTAGTACTAATTAATGAAATTTTTAAACTTCTTTTGTATCAATGGCAAATTGTATTCAGAATTGTATAAGGTCATGGAAGTAAGTTCTATAAAATGGTAAAATTATATAGCCCAACACTTCTAAGTTAATTAATAAAAAGAGGCCACTAATACTACACTTTTCTATTCTTGATGGAATACTTATGTCTTATTTATAATTACTATTAGTTGTATAAAGAATGAATGAGATTAGCAGTATTTAAGAAAGAAAAACCTTAAATCCATTCTTATAAGGTATATGAAATGTCAGTGTAACATGCATTTTAACCATAGTTTGAGTCATTCTCGTAAAAATGACATAGTGCATAATTTTGTAAAGGTATATAATTTTGTTTAAATCCTCACTAAAATTCAAATAATTTAAAAACAATGACAATTTTTTTTAGACCTGTCATCATTGCCTTTTTTTTCTACATCAAAATATTGAAATTTGTGCGTGCTTATAATTTATATCTTTGTTTTCATTTCTTTTTATCTCCTATCACTGGAATTTTGAAGCTTGTTACTATCTTCATCAATCGATTGTCGTGTCCTCCCTTCGTCACTATTTGCATTGCCTCTGCTCATGTTTCATGTCATAATCCTTGATCTAGCCCCTGCCAACACACTTGCAACCCTCGTTGTGTCTGTTGTATTACCTACTACCACTTTCGTTGTCACCACGCTTTGTTCATATGATTAGTTGCCTCTATTGTCTGTGTTTCATGATGACGACTTTACATCAGCATGCCATTATTAAAAGAAGTTACCACGATGGTTGGATCTAAAATTATCATTGTAACCTCTTTTAACAATAACAAGTCTAACCATCATTGAATGATATAACTTTTAATAAAACTCTCTTTTAATTTTTGTTAAAAATCACACTCTTATGGTGTGTTTGGATTAGGGAGGGGATGTGTGAGAATTAGAGGAAGTGGATTTTGAGTGATTTGAAATGAACATGTGAATAAAGTGATGTTGTTTGGATTAAGGTATGTAGAGTGAATTTGTGAGGAGAGTTTATTGAAGTTTGTGATTAATATGATGGTTGTGAAGGAATTTTTAATTTTTTTAAAAGGTTTAAAATGTAAGTTTACAAATTTACCCTTCTCTTTAGAAATATTTAAATAAAGGGTTAGCATTAGTTTTATGGTTAGGGTTAGGGTTTGGATCACTGTTAAAGGGTATGGATAGGGTTATGGGCTTGGTTAGGGTTAAGGTTACTTTTTAGGTAAGAGATATGGTTATGGTTAGAGCCAATGTTTAGGCTAGATATTAAGATTAGAGTTAGGGTTAGCTTTTGGAATTGAACTACATTTAGCTTAAGCATCAGGGTTTGGTGTTACACTCAACTTTCATATTTTAAATATAAATATAAATGAACAATGTATTTATTAAAACCAATTCTATAACACAAATCAATTAAATACACAATCACATTGTTAAACACATATATTAACTTACACAAAATCAAAATTTCCAATTCATTGAACACCAATTTTGACATGCATACCACAGAAATAAAATAAAAAAATTCTACATCATCATTTTTTACATGCTTAACTCATAGATAATTTATCATGAAAACACAATTGGAAACAAAAGAGTACGAAGATAATCGATTAAGGTTCTGAGATAATCGATTATCTTTTTTTTTCAGCCATAATCGATTATGTCTTATGATGTTTATAAGGGATAATCGATTATGCTTTATTTTTCAGCCATAATCGATTATGTGTGATGATGTTTCAAGGAATAATTGATTATGTAAAAAAAACGTAGTATTGATTATCTTAAACAAGTAATCGAGTTTTCTCTGCAAAAAACACTATGACCATGCAACCATGCAAAGATCAAAGTTGGGCAAGCGAAAATGCACAACTGCCTACATGGCTTTCAACTACTTTCTCTACATGTGAGGGAGGGAGTGATTTCAGTGTCTCAGCACCTTTTCTTGCCTCTTTTTCCACGTAGATTAGTTGATCCAACCTCAATGCACTCTCACTTTTCTGTTTTGGCACACACTAGTACAAAAAATATCCCAACGACGACCAACGACATTTGACACAAAATCATCGTGAAAAAAAGGTGGTGACAATTTTCAAATTAAATGAACCTTTTTAAAGACAGTTATGCCATCAACGACGGTTTGTAAAAGAACCATTCTAAAAAAGTCAAAAAAGTATGAAACCACGACGATGACTAAGAACCGTCGTTAAAAATATTTTTGTAATTAATTGAATATTTTTAACGACAGGTATGACGTCAATCATCATTAGAAGATACCACAACGGTTAGACTCATAAGCACTAGAGTATGTTAGAACAACATTACAAAGTATTTTGTAACCATGTATAACACTTTATGTTAGATGACTGATTAGAACGACATTAAATTGATTGTTGAACTTTTTGAAATACAATTTGTAGTTTAAGTTATGAAGTTTTGTTGAGTTTTTTATATTTAAGTTATGATATTTTACAACACATGGATTTTTTTTTATATATTCAAAATCTGAAAAATAACAATATATAACCATAATTTAAAAAAATTTAAAAAACGACAACAATTGAAAAAAAAATATTCAATATAAAATTAATGAGAAACAATGCATTAACCATCCTTAAAATCATTAAAAAAAATAACCTTCTTTTAACGACAATTGATAATTTGAACTGATTGTCGTTAAAAATAGCGTAAAAGAATTTTGTTCTTAATTTTGTTTTTTCACAACAACTTTGTATAATAACCATTGTTAATTCATCATTTATCGACGATAGTAATGATCGACATTAAAATCGACTTACTTTTTACCAGAATAAAATTGTCTTTAAATATTATTTTTAAGTGTCATTAAAATTTATATATGCAATAGTGACAACGTTTCATTAAAAGCAAACACATGGCACATGGTTAGTGTCAAATCTTCCCTATATTGTTCCTAACCCAACTTTAAAACAAGCTAATAACATTTAATATTTGATTTTTTTTAACCATAAATCTACCCGGGAATAGTTAGAAAAGAATTGTAATGAATCCATAAAAAGAAATGTAAAAATTAAGAAAATTTCAGTTCACAATAAGAA
>Ga0123341_1001865_pt1 | contig 16608 bp, 10 predicted proteins | sample Turbeapinknodule_FD_89959 | JGI IMG/M metagenome (GOLD analysis project Ga0123341, IMG submission 89959) | Root nodule microbial communities of legume samples collected from Mexico - Turtle bean Mexico pink nodule | ecosystem: Host-associated > Plants > Roots > Nodule | place: Mexico: Nepantla...
GTAGTGATTTTTTTTTCCCCCAACCAGATAAAAGAATAAGATGGATTATATATATTATTTTTCCTTGTTGTTTAGGTAGAAATGTAAAAAGTTCACACGGAACTGGCCTCCAACTCGTGTGCCATATAATCTTTGGGATCTTCTTTCTCACTGTTTCTACAAAGATGGGGTTTCGTCTTCACAGACAGCGTGATTGTTGAAACCATATTTTACGACTTCTCTGTGAGACTATCTGTGGGAACGCGCTCGTGCCTATGTAGGCAGCTGAACATAACATCGTGTAATTTCTCGGAGTTTCCGAGCTCTGGTAATCCTCTCCGATTCTCAACGTCTGCTTCTTTCCAATTTAATATTTCTGAGCTTTTCGAATTTCGACCTGCTTTTTTCTGTTTTGGGAATTCCTCTGCGTTTTGCTTAGATTCGCTGATTGCGAACAGTGCCCTGTAGGGTTCGGCTTGCATTTGAAACTTTTAGGGGATTTTCATTGTTTCAGTGTCGCTATGCGAGTTTGTGTTTTTTTTGAGGAATTTCGTAAATGAGTGTTTTGTTTTGGGATGTGGAAGGGGAATGGGGGGTTATTGTGAATTATGATCGGCTTGGGGATGAATGGATATGCAGTGTTTGGTTCTGAAGGCTTCAAGGTAGGGTATGAGGGGAGAAGGTAGCGAGTTGGGAGCTGTTCGTTTCTTTTCCCAATAGATATGTTCCTTCATATGGTTATTTGTCCTTTGATTTTTGTCTCATATACTAAAACAGGGGCCCATTGTTTCATGTATCCACTTAATTAATGTTATTTCCTTTTATTCTTGGGAGCTTGGCTTAAAAGTTTGCCTTCCTGTGTTTATCTGAGTGCTATTGACACTGGAATTCTGTTGTCTTTGTGTCAAGTTTAGTCACCCTACAACAAAAACCCTTTTCCCACCAGGTGAAGTACGCAACATGTATAACACGATGCCATTTGGCTTGGTTTAAAACTAGATTTTCGGAGATGTCAACTTCCCCCAGTGCCCTTCTTGGTGGAAATTGTATCATTTTTAATTGCTGATTCTCATCTTTGGCTTAGAATGATAGGTTTGCTATCCTGGAATCTCCAGCTTGTCCAATTTTTTATTGACATCACAAACAATATTTTGGTTGTGCAGTTCAGAGGAGATGGCCTCTTCACAGAATGTGGAATTGGAGGCTGCAAAATTTCTGCATAAACTCATTCAAGATTCGAAAGATGAGCCAGCCAAGCTGGCTACTAAACTCTATGTGGTGTGTGTTGCTTTCTCTAATGATAAAATACTTAAATTTTAACTGCTTAAAAGACTAGGTATAGTTGTGATTAATTTGATTTTTGTTTCAGATACTACAACACATGAAATCAAGTGGGAAGGAGCATTCAATGCCATATCAAGTGATATCAAGGTAACACAATTTAGCACCCTAACTCATCCATATTCAGTTATTTACTTGTTTTTGTTTAGACCTGGTCTTTTTAAGTGAACTAGGATAACAAAATCGAATATCTGATTTTGTTTGTTCAACTGGGACACATGTTTACTTTTTGCTCTTCCTATCTTTTATCCCTATACTTTGGTCAAACCTGGTTAAAGTCCATGGCACATTTTCCTTAGGATATTAACCAGCATTTCCACGTGTGATGGAAAATAAAATAATCACAGGAATGGTTTGTTTAATTGCATCATGTATGGTTTAAATAATTGTGAATTTTTTTGGTACTTTGTACTCTCTTTCCATAAAGAAAAGAGGTCAGATCTATTTTGTTACTTAGTGTAATTTGGCTAGGGTAACATATGTTTGAAACTGATGGCTGCTCCCTTGTGATACCTTTATTTGATTGCATTTGCAAATAGATAACAAACAAAATTCCCAAGGTGATTATGAGGCTCATCTTGTGGATTTAATTTTGTTGTCATGCCTTATTGTCTATAATGAAACTAATACTTGTCATTATTGGCACCAAACCTTTGTTTGTTAGTGTTGGGAATTTGACCCAATATTTGGTTTCATGCTCAATGCTGTTTCTTCTGACTTAATGTTATGTTGTGTGTAATAAGGGCAATGGAGACTGTCATCAGTCAACATGGTCTTGATATTGAAGCATTGAAGTCATCTCGTCTTCCATTGACTGGTGGTGGTCCTCAAATTGGTAATTAATAGAGCATGCTTGCCTATTGCAGAAAGGATGTTTGTGTGATTTTGATTTCGATGTTTGATAATTTTGCAGGATCTTCATCACAGCCAGTGAATGTTACAAAAGATTCTAGAGTGGGCATGGTGGAAAATGAGGTGTCCAAAATGGACCCTTATGCTTCTGGCCGGCCACCAGTTGCCCCAAGTGGTGGAGCACCTGATTATTATCAAGGATCTGTTGCTCAGAGGAGTAGCCAGTCTTTTGATCAAGGGAGTCCATCTAGTTTGGATTCTAGGTCTGCTAATTCACAGTCACAGGACAGACGTGATACTGCTAACTGGGACAAACAATCAAATCATAAGGATGGTAAGAAAGCTACGACAAAGAGAAAGAGGGGAGATACATCATCACCTGTGGAACTGCATGTTGACAGTCCTCAACTGGATCCCCGCAATACTGGTGTTAATGCAAGGAAGGGGAAAATGACCAAGGCTGAATCGTCAGATGGTCTTCCAGTTAAAAGCGGTGAACTAACCAACTTTAACATGGCTCCAAATAGTGGTCAGATGGAAAATATCTCGACTTTGCCTGGTAGCATGAGAACAATGCTTAGAGCAAACCAAGAAGGTCATCATTTGTTGGCAAAGCAAACTGATTTAACAAAGATTGGCAATCCGATGGTGCGAGCACCTAATTCAAAGTATGCTGAAGACTCGGAAGTTTCCTCTGCACATATTGCTTCAGGAAAGCAGCAAGGTACTTCCTTAAGTTGTACACTCACTAGTGAGATTGGATGTGTGATTAAACTAAAGCTGGATTGCCTCTATTAAAAAATCCTATAGTTTCATTTCTTCTAATGTTGTTCCTTGTAATACAATGGCAGAAAAGTCAATGCAGCAGTTAGTACCTCCATAAGTCATGATATAACTTGATGAAACTGAGTTCGTGGGATTAAGAACTACAAACATTTTGGAATATATATAATACTAAAATACCAATGCCAAATATTTGAGTGGTCAGTGGTGAGGTTTGACACAAGACTTCCTAGAAGTGCTTATGTGTATATATAATTAATAGAATGGAAGAAATGATTTGAATAGAGGTTTTCTTGAACACACTAGTTCTTATATCAGTCATGCATAGCTGTGCCTAAATTATTTGAGTATTCTCTGCTGTTAGATCATCATCACGATTGGGTCATCATGGAGGAGAATGACTGAGGAAATATCAATTTTACCTAGAATTATATTTAAGAAAGGAAAATAAGCTATAATTTTTGAATTTCTTTCCCACAGTTATTGATGTAAAAGAATTTATATCAATTTCAGGAGTTTATGCAAAGATTCATGGAGGGATGGGAATTCCAGCTGGCGCATCTTCAATGGCTGAAGCTTTCTCAAATTCAATGCAATATGGTGGTGCAGTTGAGCGTGATGGGGTTAATTCTACTAATTTAGCTGATGGACATAAAATTTCTCAGGTACTTGCTGTTTACTAATTTTTTTGTCTCACTGTTTATCTCTAAGCTGTATTACCCCCTCCCTCCATCAGCTATAGTCATCGTACTTCAAAAGTTATTCTGCTTCTTTTATTCTCTTTTGACTACGTACTTGTATATAGTCAACTTGATTACTTGACCATGTAATTTTATTGACAGGTTGGCAGACAAAATAGTGGCTCTGAAATGACTATGCTTAGACAAGGTGTTCCTCCAAGAGACACAGGAAAATCCACTGTTCCTGTCATGCCTTTCAAAGAACAACAGTTAAAACAGCTTCGTGCTCAGTGCCTTGTTTTTCTAGCATTTAGGTAGGCAGTTTGGCTACCATCTATTGGTTTAAAAAAAATGGACTTGAATTATATTTTTCATTTGAAACTTTGTTGTTAAATGTGCAGGAATGGCCTAGCACCAAAGAAACTACATCTTGAAATTGCACTTGGAACAGCCTTTTCTAGAGAAGGTGACTAATCTTTATATTTTATTTCACACATTGACCATCTTCATTGACTAACAAGTGATGGTAATACAGATGGTTCTCGCAAAGATCTAATTGACCACAAAGGAAAATCACAATCTTTTAATGAATCAAGTAATGCATCTGGGGTCATGATGCCATTTGGAGGCCCAAGCAATGTGAGACAGACAGATAAAAACCCTTCAGGTTCGTCTTCAGCTGGAAAAATTGTTGAGGCTGACTCTTTGTCAAAGGGAACTGAGAGCCCAAGAACAATGGAGGACAAAGGTAATCTAAATGTCAGAAAAATAGATGTTGAAAGACGGATTCAAGAAAGAGTGACCACACAAGCTTCCTCAGTCACTTCATCTCAGCAGCAAGATTCTTCAAGTACAAGAGGTGCTGTAGTTGGTAATAATCATTTGGATGATGTTGACACCAGTAATATACCGGTAGGAAGATCTAACCAATCTTCTGTTGTTGGTCCAAATAGCTGGGCTGGTTTTGCTGGGGCTAATGAGGCTTCAAAGGGACCTCCACAGATCTCTACTATTCAACATGAGTTGCCTATAATAGAAAGAAGAGAGAATATTCCTAGTCAGTTTCAAAATGTTGGTAACAATTGTGGTTCACGGAATCACAATCTGTCTTCTTTTTCTTTAAAAGAGCAATGGAAATCTGTTCCAGGGACCGACAGCGATCCCCATGGAGCAACCATGATGAAGGATGGAAATGTGATGATAAAACATGTTTCTCCAGGTGTAAACCATACTCAATATAACTATGCTATTACAGTCAGTTTCTTTACAGCTTAATATTTTCTGTATTATTCCAAGTGTCAATAATTGATTACTTTTTGAATATGGATTGGTATTACTTTCAGATGGCTTCAAAACAGTTCCAGTTGATAATGCATCAAAGCATGGCATCTCTTTTCCTACAGAGCAAGATGGGAATGAGAGGTTGGTAGCAGGCGATTTGCCACATTCTCCAAAATATACAATGTCAGAGAGATGGATCATGGATCAGCAGAAAAAGAGGCTTCTAATTGAGCAAAATTGGGTGCAAAAACAGCAGAAAACAAAGCAAAGAATGGCTACTAGTTTTCACAAGTTAAAGGTTTGTTCTCTTTTAACTGCCACTTTTTAAGGTTTAGCGCTTACTATGTTCTCCTTGAACATTTAAATAATATTTGCACCCTGCACATACAAAATGTGTTATTCATAATGACTGCACAATGTGTAAACATCATTACCTGTGCTTCATTCTGTGTATTGTAGGAAAATGTGAGCTCCTCTGAAGATATTTCTGCTAAAACCAAAAGTGTCATAGAGTTGAAAAAACTTCAACTATTAGAGCTCCAACGACGTCTCCGGAGGTAATTTGTTGTGTGATTAAACTTGTTATTTTCTTCAAGTACCAGTTTGACAGTATATTCTCCCTTTGTGATCCAGTGATTTTCTGAACGATTTTTTCAAACCAATTACAACCGAGATGGATCAGTTAAAATCAATTAAGAAACATAGGCATGGTAGAAGGGTCAAACCTGAAAGGTTCGAGCAGAAAATGAAGGAAGAGCGTCAGAAACGGATTCGTGAGAGGCAGAAGGAGTTTTTCAGTGAGATAGAGGTTCACAAGTATGTGTTTTTTTCCATTTCTAACTGACTTTTCTACCTTCTTAATTTTCCAATGCATTGTAGCTGATAACTACGAACCAGTGCTCTCCTTACTCCTTTCTTCAATTATTACTTGAAATCTAGGGAAAAACTTGATGATGTATTTAAAATCAAGAGGGAACGGTGGAAGGGTTTCAATAGATATGTGAAGGAGTTCCATAAAAGAAAAGAACGCATTCATCGTGAGAAGATTGATAGAATCCAGCGGGAAAAGATTAATTTACTGAAAATAAATGATGTGGAGGGATATCTTCGTATGGTGCAGGTTTGTTTATTTTCTTATTTGTTAGAAATTGATACATGGCTTATATATTTAATGCTCAATGCCATTTTCAATGGTACATTAGGATGCAAAATCAGATCGTGTGAAGCAACTACTTAAAGAGACTGAGAAGTATCTTCAAAAGCTTGGGTCCAAGCTACAGGAAGCAAAGTCTGCTGCTGGACGTTTTGGACAGGAGGTCGATGATACAGGTCATGTCAGTTTTCTTGAGAATAGTGAAACAGAAAATGAGGATGAAAGTGATCAGGCAAAGGCAAGTTTGTCTTATGCATCTCTTTCTTAGGTTTAAATCTTGCATTATAAATTGTGACTTATTTTTTCCAATTCTTTTTACAGCATTATATGGAAAGTAATGAGAAGTATTATAAGATGGCCCACAGGTACTAGTTCAGTGCTAATGTAATATCTTTTAAAAAAAATTCGAAGTACCGTAAGTTACGTGCATTATACTGGTTTAGTTTTAGTGTCAAAGGATCAAAATTGTTCGTAGTGCATTAGTTCCATTAATCTATTAATATGTATGTGAAATTTCTACTGTGTTGTTGAGTAATCCTTCTGCTTCATTCTAAGGATTTTCTCTACCCCTGCAGTATAAAGGAGAGCATTGCAGAACAGCCATCTAGTTTGCAAGGGGGGAAATTGAGGGAGTAAGTTAAATATTTGCCCTTTTATAATGCATGATTTTTGGTTGGATACATATGCTCATGTCTTGCAATGCAGATCCAAATTTTTTTTGTTGCACTTTTAGTCCTCTTTTTTATGTACGTAGTTCTGCATATACTTTGTCTCAGTGGGGATTTTCTCCTTCTCACTTTTCATTTGTTTTTGTTAGTTTTATTTAATCTTGTTTGACAAGCAAGAGATTTGGACTTATATTCCATTCTCTGTTTTTTTGGGTTCTAAGGACTTATATTCTTTCTAATTGAACATTTTGTCTTTAGATATCAAATGAATGGCTTGAGGTGGCTGGTTTCTCTATACAACAATCATTTGAATGGAATTCTTGCTGATGAAATGGGATTGGGTAAAACAGTACAGGTACAATTTTGGTGAACTGAGGAGAGATTAGTATACTCAGTTGGATTGCTATTTGGTTTCTCTGTCCTTTTTTTAATTATTATTTTGGCAGCATGTTATTTTCTCTCTTTATCCCTTCTGAATAATTTTTTCCTTTTGGGGTTTTTACACTTATTGTTACAGTAAATGTATACATGCTAAAGAGAATGGATCATCATATTGCAATAAAAAGATTTTAAGATCTTTTGTATCTATAAAATCCTAATGTCTTATTTTACAGGTTATTTCTTTAATTTGCTATCTGATGGATACAAAAAATGATAGAGGACCATTTCTTGTGGTTGTGCCCTCTTCGGTTCTACCTGGTTGGGACTCAGAAATAAACTTCTGGGCTCCTGGTGTTCATAAAATTGTCTATGCTGGACCGCCAGAGGAGAGACGTCGGTTATTCAAGTAATTAGACTTTAAGATATTAACTCCCTCCATCTGTTTTATGCTTATGCCTTGATGTGTGCCTTATCAGTTCTTTCATATTTTAGGGAAAGGATTGTTCACCAGAAATTCAATGTTCTTTTGACTACGTATGAATATTTGATGAATAAGCATGATAGACCAAAGCTGAGCAAAATACATTGGCATTATATAATAATTGATGAAGGCCACCGCATAAAGAATGCTTCTTGCAAGTTGAATGCTGACTTGAAACACTATCAGAGTTCTCACAGATTGCTGTTAACTGGAACACCATTGCAGGTTTTTTTTCCCTTTCCCCACTTAGTTTTTCATATATATGTATGTGTGCTTGTTGTTGGGAATAACTGAAAGCTTCTGCTCAACCCTTAGTGGAGGCTCTTGATATGTTCTTTATTTCACTTTTGCCGTTATTTTATAACATTTAATGTTTATGATTGCTGGTTTCATAATTTTATAATTTATATTTATATGCAGAACAATCTTGAAGAACTATGGGCACTACTTAATTTCTTGTTACCAAACATATTCAATTCATCGGAGGACTTCTCTCAATGGTTTAACAAGCCATTTGAGAGTGCTGGAGATAGCTCACCTGATGAAGTAAGTTTTGGATTATTTCTACTTATATATATATATTAACTTTACATATTCTTATTTCAATGTAAGCCTCATTGATCTTTGTGTACTAATTGTGGTTTTTTTTTTCTATTTATAAATATTAAATAGGCTCTATTATCCGAGGAGGAAAATCTCTTGATCATAAATCGTCTGCACCAAGTTTTGAGACCATTTGTACTCAGGAGATTGAAACACAAGGTTTTTTTAATACTCAACTTAAGCTTATTAAGTGTAGTTCCTACTCCTTTGGTTTCTGTATTCTATGGACAGGGTTTATTCTTTATCAATATACTTATCTGGCTTATGATTTGTTTTGACTCTTCTAATCAATACTTCCTTCTTAGTAGTATGTATCTATGGGCATACTCATGTGTCCATATAATGTTATCAAAGCATATGCCTCTTCTATACATTCATAATTCATTTTGTTGTTGTTGTCTTAATTTCTTTGTCCTTTTTCATGTATACTTCAGTTGTATGTATTATAACTTTTTGCTGATAATTGCTCTTAAATTGAATAATATGGAGTTAAGGCGACATAAAAGATTATAAAAATTGAGTTTCTTTAGGCTACTAGAATTTTGATGAGTATCTGGTAATTGTTGTTATATGGATAAAATGTTCCACATTATTCAAGTCAGGTCTGTTATTTGACCTCAATCTTTACTTTTTGTGTCTATTTTTATGATACTTTGAAAAAATGTTTTCTTTTTTCATTTCTTTGATTTTCTTTTAACTAAAAAATGTTAATATCTTTTCATTTTGTTTTCTGATTTTGAGGATTTGTAATGAGAACAAGGAAACCAGTTTTTTTTTTAGTGTTTCACACGTCTTTGAACAAAGCAAAAATAATGACACTTTTATTAGTAAAAGTATAAGTACAAGACATTTTCTTAAGCCAAATACTTGTATCTTGTCTGGCCCGAAGACGTATTAGCTTCTGAAGTCATCATTCTACTGTTCTTGTGTTTTCAATTTATTTTAGGTTGAAAATGAGCTGCCTGAGAAGATTGAGAGATTAATAAGATGTGAGGCTTCTTCATATCAAAAACTTTTGATGAAGAGGGTGGAAGAAAATCTTGGTTCTATTGGCTCTTCAAAGGTATATTTTCTCTATTGCTTTATTCTGTGTTGGATGATGTTTCTTGACCTTTTGATATTAGACAATAATTTATTTCCCTCTGTTTTTTGTTTTAAATTAAGTAGCTTTCGTGTATAGAAAACATACATTTACTTGCTCTGCTGGTCTAATTGAAATTTATAATTGTTAGTCTCGATCAGTACACAACTCTGTCATGGAGCTTCGAAATATATGCAATCATCCATATCTCAGCCAGCTTCATGCAGAGGAGGTATATTCATATCTCAGCCAGCTTCATCCTGAAAGTAATAATTTTTTTTACAGAGGCTATATCTTAAACTTCCAAACTGGCGTTTTCTCTGTCTGAAGTAGTCAATTTGGTTTATTGGCTACTTCAGCAGATAGTGAAGTATTATGTGATGATGCATTTGTTATTCTTTACTTTTTGGTATGCTGCAGTATGACTTTTGGCTGTTTGCAGGTGGATAACTTCATACCTACACATTATCTGCCACCAATTATTCGACTCTGTGGGAAACTTGAAATGTTGGACCGTTTATTGCCTAAATTGAAGGCTGCAGATCATCGGGTATGAAGTATCCTATATAATTGTTGCCAAATTACTACATTTGACTTATTTCTTGTCAGTATTGTCTTGAGTTGTTTGTTATAATTGAAGTTATTTTGTCATCCTATTTTCCATGCTTGCATTTGTTTGTTTAAGATCTACTAGCTGCTTTGGAATTAGAATGTGTTTGACAGTGCATTCTCCCTTTGCCAAATCTATGAAACTAAACTGGTTCTTGTAGTGAGTACCTTATTAGTAGCGTTTTGTTTTGGAAATTTAGCTTTTAATGTCTTGTATCATACTGTCTATGCCTTTTCAGGTTCTTTTCTTTTCGACAATGACTAGGTTGTTGGATGTTATGGAGGAGTACCTAACCATAAAACAGTATCGGTACCTCCGGTTGGATGGACATACATCAGGAGGTGATCGTGGTGCTCTGATTGAATTATTTAACCAACCTGATTCCCCATATTTTATTTTCTTGCTCAGGTAATTTTAGTGTCTACTACGGCACTAAGTTAATTAAAAAATTGAATTGGGGAATTTTTGTTCAAATCTTAATCTACATTTTGTTATTGGAATTGCATAATGAATTTTAGGCTCTATTTGGTTTGAGAAAATGTTTTCTATTTGTCATTTCCTTTTTTCATTTTCTGAATACAATGTTCATTTCCAAGTTTCATTATGTAGAAAATGTTTTTTTTTTTTCTATTTTCATATAAAGGTTCTGTTTTTGTTCATGATTTGGATTTGGGTATATCATGGAGTGGCTAAGTTGCACATCAAGTAGAGTGAAATGCTCAGTAGAGTATTTAAGTGCTTAGTTCTCCCAACTTAACAACTAGCTTTTGAAGGATGAGTTCCCCTAGTTCTTTAGTACTTATCAACTGGAACCTAAACTGGTTATTGTTGTTGTCGTTTCAAAAAGGGCTTCCTATGGAGGGTTCTAACCAACAAGGAAGAAGTGTCACAGGTGAAGTGTTCTAGAGTGAGCAGTTGAGAAGTCGGCTTTTGGAGGCTGTACTATGATATAACTTGGGTATTATGAGTTGTTTAAGTCCCACCCACTTCGAGTAGTATGAAATGGTTGATGGGGTATCTAAGCATTTGGTTCTCCTCCCTCAATAATTAGCTTTTATGAGTGGATTCTCAGTGCTTGGGTTATCAGTTCACATAATTATCTCAGCAGTTGAACCTCACCCCATCACAAACACCTTGTTACAGTCACTGTACCAGCTGATTTATTTGCCAATTTGGAACCATCACCGTTCTGTAGTGCCTTCTATTTAGAACCACAACCTCTCCCTTTGTTGCCCCACTCATCATTCAATTTGTCAAAAAAAAGGCTCATAAAGTCACCAAAACCATTTACATGCCATGGATACGAAAGCAACAATGTCATTACCTACACCAAGATATCAAAACCATTGTCACACCACTGATTTACACAAATGTGCCACTGCTAGTCCTTGTTGGAACTAACTGTTCCTTCAATGTCATGACTTCATCCACACCCAACTCCAATCACCATGTCTTTCTACACAGAACCCATGAATCATTATGTGCCAGTAGTATGTATTTAAGTTAACAAGAAATGGAATTCATTGCTTAGAGAAAATTACAGAAGTTAGTGAACCTCTTACAAAGCTCATATCATATAAAACAAAACATAGATAATACAAAACAGAGGAAAGCATATCTCTAACACCCCCACAAACTCAAGGTGCATGTGAAACAATAGGCAACTCAGCCACTTTGAGCTTGGATCCAAGGAAAAAAAGTCTTGTTGGTGAAAGCAGCTTGGTTAGAATATCAGTCCATTCAGGAGTATGCTGCACCACAATCTGCTTGGCTAGAGCCTTTTCTCTGACAAAGAAGAGATCTATTGCCATGTGTTTAGCCTAGGCAGGTAAAATTGGATTTTGAGCTAAATTGGCTGACTGAGATGATCACAACAAGCAATAGGAGTGAGATGAGGAATGGCAAGTTTAGTTAACAAAGTTTGAATCCAAAGAAGATCAGTAGTAGTTGAAGCTAGACTCCTATATTCAAGTTCTGTGCTTACCAGGCTAAAACAGTTTGAGTTCTTGATCACCAGACAGTTTATATTAGGACCTAAATAGATTGAAGCTCCGGAACTTGACCATTTATTTTCAGGATCAACAGCCCAATCAGCTTACACAAGACACTGATAGAAAAGGCTGATGAGGTATAGCAGGAGAAATACGTAAGCCACATTGAAAAGTACCTTTACCTTTAATGTATCTTAGAATGAATTTAACAGCAATCCAATGGGATTCCAATGAGTAGACATAAACTGACACCCTGTTTTGAAAGTTTAGAACCAGAAAACTATAGAAGATTTAGGCTTAGCATATATGTCTTGGTGTGAAGATCCTTTATATGTTTTGTTTGTGTCATAACAAGAGTGACATTGGACTGTGGACGTACTTCAATGCCAAGAAAATAACCCAAGGCATCTAGTTGTTTGAGAGGGAAAAGCAGAATACAGTTTGTGTCAAATGATGAACCAGGGGTGTAGAGTTGCCCATTATAATGGTATCATCAACATAAACAAGTAGACAGGACGATTTTGCTGAGAATATATATATAAACAAGTAGTGACAGATTAACTCTAGAATGAGTCTGCATGGGGAGGAACAATGGGGTTTGGTTCAGAGATAGAAGCAGGCGAGGATGAAGAAGATTCAGCAGGTAAGGAACTAGACTTAGATGTAGTGATCTGCGGAGATCTAGTCAAAACCAATAGACTTAAAACAGGAAGGGGTTCAGATTTTTTTAAGCAAATAGATCCAAGTGAACTGTTAGCATCCACAAAAGAAATGTAATAAGAGAAATCAGTAGATCAAGGAACAGGTGAAGGTACCCCACAAGTCACTATATACAAGCTGAAAAGAAAATTTATAGACAGTTAAGGAGGCTTGAGAATAAAGTTTATGGGCCTTGCCCACGCTACAAGCAGAACAAAAGGGCTTAGAACATTGATATTAGGATATCCGAATATAAGATGCCAAGTATAGGCACTGTTAGTAGCAGAATTATTGGAAAATGTAGTATTAATACAGGGATTACTATAACAAGAAGAAAAATGTTTAGGCATAAAATGAAGACTTTAAAACTGATACCAGTCGTCAGATCCAACACTTCGATGAAGAAGAATTTCTTTGGATTCATGTAATTTGACAAGACAATTGTTAGGAAAAAATTCAAAGTGAACATTATTATCTTGAGAGCAAACTTGCTCACCCTAATTAAATTCTTGGTAATGGAATCAAGATGGTTAAGAGTTAAGTGTATTTGCATTAAAACGAAAAGGGAATGTAGTAGAACAAAAATTATTTTTGGGAAGATGTTGGCCAACAAAAGATCGAGTAGGTCCTTCAAGTTGTATATTTTGGGTGGAATTTGTCACATGAAAGGGGTCCCAAATCTTGAAATCAGATTTGAAATGAAGTAGGTGCAGTTTTTGTTACCATAGGTTGAGTGGGGCAAGTATATTGATAAGGATTGTTGGACTGTTCCTGCCATCGTGATGTTGCAAAACATCTGGGAATTGTTGCTGATTGAGTCACCCAAGGTGCAACATAAGAATGAGGCAAAAAAGATGATTGATATTGTGAATTAAACTTGTTGTGATAACAAAATAGAGTAGTGTGACCTTTTTTGAAGCAAACTTGATACTGTATAGAACTACTACCACCACGACCTCTTCCAGTACAACCAAAATGGTCCCCACACTATGGCCAGGAACATGAAAATCAATGTATTGAAGTGGTGTATTTTGTTCAGTATTGCTGTGTTGAACTTCTTGATCAAGAACATGTGTAGGAGAGTAGATGGAGTTTGAGAAATATTAGAGAAAATGTGGATTTCTTGTACTTTTGTTAATGCTGTTCTAATATGAAAATTAAACCCTCAACTTCATTAATAATAGTATCAATTTTTCTCTGAACAAGTGCATCAAAAAAATCATATTTTTGGGGAACACTTTCAAGAATTGAATCCAAATGTTTTTTGAAGGAAACTGGATCTCCAAGTACTCAGAGTCCACAAAAGACTTAATATGGGAAAAAACTCAATAAATTGGCGAGTATCCAACAAGGAGTTCCATAAATTAGAGCGCAACTGCTGTGCCTTTCTTAGTTTGATGAAGAAAGTATGCATGCATCTTTTCCCATACTTAATATGAAAGAACACATCCAAAACTTGTGACGAGATATCACTTGAAAGAGAAGACTGAAGCCATGCCAAAAACATTTGATCTTGTTGTTTCCAGCAAAGATATTCCAGATTACGACAATTAACATCGCAACCTTGGTTGGTGAGAAGAATGTGACGAAACTTGTGGATTAACCACAAAGTTGTGAAGACGAAGGCCTTGATTACAGGTTCAACCTGTTTACACTACTGCAGAAAGTTTTTGTCATCTAGTTTCTTTATAATTTGATGCAAAAAAGTGACAGGGTACATACATTGGAATAGAAGACCACGAATTTGTTAGAGGATGAGGCTTTAGAGGTGGATAAGAAGAGTTAGGATCTATGGAAGCCATTGAAATTTTCTGGAAGTCAAGAGAGATCAACTAGCTTTGGATACCATGTTGACGCTAACAAGAAATAGAATTCCTTACTTGGAAAATTACATAAGTTTAGTAATCATCTCACAGAACCTGTGTATATATATGTATGTATGTATGCATATGAGTGGACAGAGGAGCACTGCATAGGAAAGATAGAACAGTTTAACAAACTACAACTGTTCAACTGAAAACTACAACAAAACGTAAATAATACAACAAAGCAGAGGAAAGCATCCCTCTAACACTGAGTAAGCTTTCACCACCTCCGGATCATTATTCACCATCCATAGATGCCTATCTCTGCCTGGTTCAATCAATAGAATGCAAGCCCATGTCATTTCTTTTCTTTTAGGCATGATGCCATCAAGAGAGGGGTACAAAATTTTGAAAAAGGAAGACCGGAAGTGACTTTTTGGCTTCAGTTTTCAGACTTAAAGAAACTGACTCATTAGTATATACATGATCTTCATCATCCCTACTGTTTTTCTTTTGTTTTTCTGAAAGTGGCACTAGTCTGTCCACCTTTGATACCTCTATCTCACACATCTCTTCCTAACATTTCTGGTGCTGTGCTGGTGGCCATCTTTGGTGGTATGTGACCATTCTGCAGTTGCTCAGCCTTGTCTAGGGTTGAAGAAGGTTTTCTAGAGAAGAGACGGTTTGAGTCTGAGGACGTGACGCTGGATGGTTGATGTGAGAAAGTGGCTAGGTTTTTTTGTCTATAAAGTCAGGGAGGATGTTGGGCCGGAGTCCCAATCAAACCAAAACAGTCCAATAATTAGGGAAAGGGGTTCTTTTGCTGTTTTTTTATGAATTATTGCTTCTTTAAAAATATTTAAAAACTTTGTAATATTAAAAATATAAAAAATCATTATACATACTTATATATTATTTAGTTGTATTGTATTATACAATAGAGATAATTGCAACATATAATAATAAGTATATATAAAAAATGTAATGATTATAAAGAATTAATACAATAATATGAATTAGAATGACCAAATATATATAAAAATAATATTAGTAAGTAATTATATAGATATACTTATACACACATTTATATTATAGAAAAACTTCAAAATGGCAGTCATCGCACTGTCCTGCATTAGCATTTTTTGGGGTTGGCTGCTACGCCCTGCAATCTAGTATATAGAACATTGTGTTTTGTTCCACCTTGCCTAGAAATGTCTTAAACTATAGCTTATAAAGCTTGAGCATTCTTCACTTTACAAGTGAGTTTTGTGGGATTTAGCTGAGTCCTAAGCCCAAGTAAGCTTTATTTTGATTGCGCTTGTAGATATTTATTGTTGAAAGCCATTTCATTGCTGTAAGTTGGAAGTTATCATCTGTCTCCCTATGATGGAAAACTTGTGCTAAATTGGATATAAGTTGTAAATATTTTTGCTTGTAATTTTTTGGAGGGAGTTTGTTTTGAAACTTGTTTGACAATTCTTCCCCCATATTGTTTTTTCATGTTGTTTAGACGTAATCTTAAAGGACCTATCAAATCAGAGCTATCTCATGTTGTCTTCGTGATAAACCATTAACTTGTATTATCTATTTTATATTGCTGACATTCATCTATTGTCTAAAAAAGCATTCGAGCTGGTGGTGTTGGGGTGAATCTTCAAGCTGCTGACACAGTGATCTTATTTGACACTGACTGGAATCCACAGGCAACATAATTTCTTTCATATGATTTTCTAAATAAATTGTTTGCTTTTGTGAGTAATTAATGTGATATTTGTTGGTTTATTTTCAGGTTGATCTTCAAGCCCAAGCTAGGGCTCATCGAATTGGTCAAAAGAGGGATGTTCTTGTTCTTCGGTTTGAAACAGTTAGTGCTTTTCCCTTTGAAACGGTCTTATATCAATTTGTTTAGCTAATACATGATTTGAGTTATATTTTCCGTGCAGAATAATGGTTTTTAAGGCATGTTTTATTTGATAGGTATAGTCAACGTGAGTACTAGAGGCAAACAGTTGTTTTTTTTTTTTTTTTTTAAAAAATTTTTATCACTTACTCTCTAAAAACATGGGAAATTTTATTTTTTGTTTTTATTTTATTTTTTTTTTTTGGGAGAACAGTTGTTTTTTTTTTTTTTTGTATTATTTTTATATCACTTGCTCTCTAAAACCATGGAAGATTATATATTTTGTTGTCATTATATTGGTTTTTTTTGGGGTTCTTTAA
>Ga0123341_1001866_pt1 | contig 16604 bp, 14 predicted proteins | sample Turbeapinknodule_FD_89959 | JGI IMG/M metagenome (GOLD analysis project Ga0123341, IMG submission 89959) | Root nodule microbial communities of legume samples collected from Mexico - Turtle bean Mexico pink nodule | ecosystem: Host-associated > Plants > Roots > Nodule | place: Mexico: Nepantla...
ATTTCTAACTATTTTAAATATTAAAAATATTTATTTTTTAAAGCATTCAAAATTAAAATTATCAAATTTTTTAATTTTTTATTTATTTTTGAAATGGTACTAAATAGGAAAATAAAAAATAAAAGGATGCTAGATAGGGAAATAAAAACAAAAGGGTGCTAGATGGGGAAATAAAAGTGTAAATGGTGCTAGATAGGGAATTTACCCGTGTACCTCTGATAATTCAATCACCCAACCTATCATTCGTCCGGCTAAGTCGTGTTTAGTGAGAATCTTCATAATGGGGTAGTTAGTTTTAACTATCACCCGATGATTCTGGAAGTACATTCGCATCCGTTATGCGGTGATGATTAACGCCAATGCGACTTTCTCGACCATTTGGTACCTGATTTTCGCGCCATGTAAGACTCGGCTAACAAAATATATCAGTCGTTCTTCTGCTTCTATTTCTTGCACAAGGACTAAACTTACCGCTTTGTTGGAAACAGCAAGATAAACTATGATGGGCTCTCGTGCGTTCAGTTTTTGGATAACTGGAGGAGATGTTAGAAATGCCTTTAGTTGAAGAAAATTTTGTTCGCATTCGGCCGTCCATTCAAACTTGGTTGTCTTCTTCAACAACTTTATAATGGGCCTTGTTCGTTCGACGAGCTTTGGTACGAATCGAGACAAAGAAGTGAGTCGACCGATTAACCGTTGGATTTCTTTGAGTCCACTAGGACTTCGCATTTCTGTAATAGCCTTACACTTCTCAGGATTTGCATCTATGCCCCGATGGGTAAGCATGAAACCTAAGAACTTTCCACCTTCTACGCCGAACGCACACTTTTCAGGGTTTAGACGCATGCGATATTTGCGCAGGGCTTGAAAAACTTCCTTCAAATCTGAAATATGTTGCTCACACGAGTCAGATTTAACAACAATATCATCAACATATACCTCCACGTTCTGCACGATCATGTCATGGAAAACGTAGTCCATCAAGCGTTGATAAGTAGCTCCAACATTTTTTAGGTTGAACGGCATGACCTCATAGAAAAAGTTGTCGGAGTCCGTTCTAAATGCTATTTTCTCTCTGTCACGGTGATGCATCTGGATTTGATTATATCCCGAGTACGCATCGAGAAAACTTAAGATTTGATGGCCGGCTGCTCTGTCGACTAGTCGGTCGATGATGGGTAGAGGGTACGAATCCTTCGGGCATGCTTTGTTAAGGTATGTGTAATCTACACATATTCTCCATTTACCATTTGATTTTTTGACCATTACCACGTTAGCCAACCATGTTGTATAGTGGGCTTTCTGAATGAATCCAGCCTGCACCAATTTATCAGTTTCTTCTCGAGCGGCCTTATGCCGCTCTTCACCCAACTTCCTTTTCTTCTGGACGATCGGCCTAGCCTCTTTAAACACGGATAGGCGATGAGTGATAACATCGGGTTTTACCCCAGGTATATCTACAGCAGTCCAAGCAAAAAGGTCAGCATTTTTTATTAGCGTCTTACCGATAGTCTCCCGGTCGTCCTGTTTAAGGGATGTCCCCATGTGTGTTTTGTGGCCCTTATCGCGAAGGAATATGGGTTGAAGGTCTTCTCCAGCCTCCACGCGAGGATCGTCCAACCGAGGATCTAGGTTGACGAGAGCAACCAAGTGTCTTCCATAACCCCTTCCCCTGGAGCGCCTTTTTGGTGACCGGCTTCTTCTACTTGGGGATCGGTTGTTCGTAGTTATATACAATTGTCTGGTTGGTTCGACCTTCAGACTAGCGACATAGCATTCTCTCGTAGTTTTTTGGTCGACATGTACCGTAGCAATGTCTCCATTGACGGAGGGAAATTTCGTGGCCAAATGAGGAGTGGAAACGATAGCTTTCAACCTGTAATGGACGAACGACCGAGCAATATGTTGTAAGACGTGTTGGCATTGACCAGCAGGTATCAGACGTTGATAGTTTTACTGAGATAGTCGTCACCGAAAGTGGTGAATAAATTGATATACACTCGAGTATCTACTCGCTCCCCCGAAAATCCGACTATTTGTTCGTTGTAAGGTTGTATCTCTGCTTCTGAAATTTTCATCTTTTTAAAGGTTTCCCAGTATAGGATGTCGACCGAGCTACCTTGATCCACTAGGACTTTAGCAATCGAACTTATCTATCTCCACCGTAATGACCATGGGGTCGTCCTAAGCGGGGTCAATTGCGGTGAAGTCGTTGTCCTTGAACGTGATTGGTGGTATGTGCGGTCGTCGATGTGTGGAGGTTGAATGGACGAACTAAATTGCTTTGAGATGTTTTTTTCTGACGGAATTAGAGCATCCTCCACCTGTGAAACCGCCTGCGATATAATTAACCTCTTGAGGAGGTATGCCGAGCGACACTGGTCCGACAATGGTGTTGATAACCTCACAAACTCTTTGTTTGGTTCGACTTCTGCATTCAGGGCTTTCACTTCGAGGTCGCGTCTGTCTGACTGGACTCTCACTTCGTTTTCTACAACTCGTGCGGCGATGGTCGTCGCAGTTTTGGTCGTCTCTTCATCCAGAACGTTCTTTATCTTTGGAATAATCAATGTCGCGCTGGGGCGACCGCGGTGCAGACATGGTTGTTTTCACAAACTTGCAGAGGTGGCCGGCTTGAACAAGTTCTTCTATCTTGTCCCTCAATGCTTGACAACCCTCAGTCGTATGACCGTAGTTACGGTGATATTGGCAACGCTTAGCTGTATCCGCATTGGGCGGTGTTTGTGTTTGTTTTAATGTCGAGATCAACTCGGTTTGTAAGGCTTCGTCCAGAATCTTTCCTCTAGGTACCTTCAAAGGGGTGTAATTATGGAAGTGGGGACCTCTGTTAGAGCGATACCGATCTCGGTCGGCCATCACCATGGGAGGACGAGTCCCCTTATTTTTCTCTGTATTTTCAACCTGTGTCTTCCTGTGGTAGTCAACGTGTTCTTTTATTTGCATGAACTTAGTCGCCCTTGTTCTTAATTTGTCCATGCTATATGGTGGTCGTTTGATAAGACTTTCTGTGAATCGTCCCGGCAGTATGGCCGAGACCAAGTGGTGCATCGCTATGTCAGGATTTAGATTCTTGATTCCCATACATACCTTGTTGAACCTGTCCATAAAAGCTCTCAATGATTCTCCTCTTTCTTACTTAACATTAAGGAGAGACATGGAGGATGTACGATGGGGTCTAGTCGTAGCATATTGAGTGGTGAATTTCAATTCCAAAACATCAAAATTGGTTATGGAGTTTGGTGGAAGGTCGGTAAACCATCCAAGGGGTCCCTCTCTTAATGACGTGGGAAAAACCTTGCACCACACCGTTTGATCAACAGTATATAGGGTCATTTGTGTTCTGAAAATGTTTAAGTGCTCGTTCGGATCGGTGGAGCCATCATAAAGATTCATGGTTAGACCTCTCCACTTATTGGGAAGAGGTGTAACGATGATATCATCTGTGAAGGGATGACCTATTGGGTTTGCTACTTTGCCTGGAGCTACATACTTGATGCTTTGGTGGGTGTGGGGGGCAAGGGGGCAAGTGATGTGTGTTGTACGACCTAGGTTGGCACTTTTGTTCCAGATTGATGTGGAGGTGGCGTTCGTGCGCGAGAGTGTCCCTCTCGTTCGGATTGCTCAAGCCGTTCGAGTAGCCTTTTATTCTGCTCCTTTAGCTGAGCCATTTCCTCTTGTCGTTGTCGCTCTTCTTCCTGTTTATGTCGATCCTCCTCATGACGCAACTAGTTTGTAACTCCTTTCTGAAGCAATTCCTGCATCCGAGTCTGAAGGGTTTTGAGCATCATCATTTGTTCTTCTGTTGTGTTGTCATTGCTGGTGTTGTTCACTGCTGAAATCATTTTTGCTTGTTGAAATCCTTATGTCTGGGAAAAAGAGATTACTCGGTCCCCACGGTGGGCGCCAATTGTACCTGTGTGGATGTTAGGACAGAGTAATATTGATCCACGTTGATACACAATTTGTTGTCGTGCGAGTAACTCCCTAATTCCTCAACTTCTTTCTCCTTCGCGCATGCGCTCGTCTGGTTGGCGGGGTACCTGCGATTACACTCCGACGCTCAAGTTAGTGTTAGTGATTGGTCTAGTCTCTTAGGATATCAAAAACATACATTTTCCCCCTTTCGGAAGTCCCTTTTATAGGTTGACTTGGGCCTTCACACTCGTGTGGGGACAGATAACCGGTTGCCAAGACATGTGTAGTGGTTTCTAGGTTGTGTATAGTGATTTCCGGATGTTATGAGAACGTGTTTCGACGTGTCTTTGACTTATTCAACATTAACCGTGTCTTTGACTCATTCAACATTAACTATAACTATTTTCTTGCCACATGTTTACTATCTTATATTATTAAATCATTCCCTCGGTCGTCCAGGATCCGACCGGTACCACCCGCATTAAGAATTTGCCTTCAAACTAATTTTCACAAACAATTTAACGATCCGACCCGTACCCGGTTTATTTCCGGGTTGCTGCGACCTTTAACGTGTCCGAAATTTGGCGTCCCGGTTTCTTTCTACAACGACCGCCGTGGAAGGAGGCGGAGGAACGTTATCGGATATTTACCAAAGCGCGAAAAAGCTATTGGTGAAGATACGCGACGGCTTGGAGCGCGTGTAGCGGTCGGAGCAGTCCTCCTCCGACCTCTCATTTGCCGTCTACATCGACATCACTAAGATCCAATCCCTCTGCGTCCAGATGGATCGTTTTTGCCGCAGCGTCGCTGCCAAAACCGAACGTGATCTCTGGATAAGGTTCATCAACTTCATCAAATTCACTCACATTTCCGTTTCTAAACACATTTGCTAATAATTTGCATGTCGTGATGCTGACGCACGCGAGTGATCAAAATTTTATAAACAAGATATTTTATGTATGAAATTTGTTGTCAAAATTGCAATGCATATAATCTGTAATGTATGTTTGGCAGTGAAATTGAGAAACTGTAACAACATCAAGCTGTTTCTGTTTGTACGATTTGTTTGTTTAGTTGCAAGATATTCAGTTTGTGACTCTCCTTGTTGTGCAGAAAAGTGGAACAGATAGCTGAAGAGGCTGATTCCTTGAGAGAATGTTTGGATAAATATTACTGAAGGAATCAGAAACGGATGTTGGAAGCTAAAGAGAGAGCGGAAGTTCTGGAACGAGCTGTGTGCAATTGCTGGGTGTGACATTCTGGAGTAGTGATTCAGCATTTCTTTAGCATTGTTACATAACTGATCTTGTTAATTTCCATGAGCTAGAATTGGGATTCCAGTCATGTTTTGAGAATTTTTGATGAGGAGGCACAAGCAATGTCCATCCATGGATGGCTCTGTTCGGGAGTTGGAAAAATGCTAGTTGGGGAAGCCATCCTCTCAGCAATATATGGACAAAGAGAACGATTGAAGGTAAATCTTCCTCATTTCCCTTAACTCATCAACACATGAGAATAGGCACAATAGCCTCCAAGATATGACACCAAACAGTACTAGGATACCTGATCAGGTTTAGCTATGATATTTTCTCTTTTCTGGGGTTTTCCTTTTTCAGAAATTTTACATGGTAGTAATTGCCTAACTACTATCTATGTTATGGTTGCTTTTTTTTTCTTCTATTTTTATATGTTCCAAAATATTGACATATTAACTATTTCCTTTCTGTAGTTTTCTTTAATTGAAACCAATTCTCACCACTACACTATTCATTCTCAAAATCTCAACCCAGTATTGCAGCTCTCACCCACCCTTCCAATTTTCATTTGTTAATTGCTTCATCTAGATTTAGTTGGTTTTGATACTTTTAGTGCAGCTTTTTTTGTTTTTGTGAAAAAAAAAAGTTGTATTTTTTAATGTTATTCTCGGTAGTAAGATAAATTCAATAATTAATGTCCGGGCCTTTTTTAAAGATGCTAATTATAGTAATGATTAGTGGTGCATTGATATTAATATATTTTAAAATGTCAAAAATCAATATAACTTGGACTCATGATAGAAGCACAAAAAATACTAGTAGAAAATCCAAATTTTTGGTATTCTTTCACTTACGTTGCTGTGCATTGCGTTTGATTTATATTTTGGTGCAGAGTGCACACAAAAACATTGGATGTTTTCAACAGGGTGGGGATATCAAAATCTGTTTTGAGGCTAATTGAAAGACGTAACCATGTTGATGAATGGGTCAAATATGCAGGGATGCTCAACGTCATTTTCTTGTTTGCTTTAATTTTGTGGAGACATCAACACGGTCAGCTGTTGAAAAACAGACTTTATTTTCCTGACTTCCACTGTGGAAAGTATATAAATTTTAGATTTTAGTATGAGCAGCAAAGAAAACAAAGCCAATTCATACTACTACATGTAGAAAGAAGTTGTATATATTTGGGCTGGAATTGCCAATTCCTCATTTGATTTTGTAATAAATGGTTTCATTAGCTACTCTAAATTCTACTCATGTTAAACGTTTGCACTAGAATTTAACAAGTGTTGAGGATGGCTAGTATTTACAAAATTTGACTGATTATACAAAGCGAGGGAACTAGTGAACCACCAAACTTCAACTTTAAATGACCCCTCAACTGTGTCAGGAATCCAACACAAAAACATCTGCGAACCAAGATTTTTCGTTACGACACTTCATCGCATACCATTGTTTGCACAATGAACAAGAAGGATATCTTCTAACTGAAATTTTCACTGTCAAGATTTGTCCTCTATATAAGCTGAACGCAGTTTTAATTTTCACTGTTAGGATTTTGTATTCGATATAAGCTTCTTTCAACACTGAACATTCAATCAACTTGCCTTTGAACTGTTATTGTGAGAAAGTGGATCCCAGTTGTGTTCCTAGGCTTTAGAAGGCCCAGAGTTTTGGCGAGCATCATAATTCATAAGCTCTGCAAGGGATCCTTTTGGTCTCTTACCAAATCGCCTAGATGCTGGCTTGCCTAAGGTTGTTGCATTTACCATAGTGGTTAGTGTGTCCACGCCTTCTGAAATTGCTGGCATACCAATGCACCCATCACAAGACAAAATACAAGCTATGGCATGCAAAGAAGCCGCCATGATGGGAGGAAGATCATTCCTTGGATGTGTCACCTAAAGAATATAAATTAATGTGTCAAGAATGTTATTTGAACAGAAATGACATGAATAAATCACAAAAAGAGAAAAACAATTTGGTTATTTACTTTGTATAAAATTGCTGCTGATAATCGCTCTCTCAAGCAGTATAGCTGAGCAACATCGATTGCTGTTGAACGAAAATAAAGCCAACGGTCCATGATTACTTTAACCGTGTTACCAGGAGAAGACATCAACTTATCCTCACGGCCTCCGCCTCCACCTCCACCGGACTTAGCATCAACCTCCATCCCATCTTCACTTCCAACTTCATCTTCACTCCCTCCTGCATCATCCTGATCCCCATGGTCATTTTCTTCACCTGGAGCAACAGCAATCTCTGTTGAAAGCAGCAAAAGTGGAAGTGGTCCAACAACTGAGCAGTTCCTTATGTTCATACCCACATCACTACGAGTAATCTCATCGTACACAATTAAAGTGTGATCTAATTTTTTCTTGAATAACAACTTGAAATTTGTAGAATGATTGTGCAACCGAACTTTATCACCACTTGATGTTTCAACTATATACCCTTTTCCAATTTTATTTGGTATAAATCTCCCAACCATTGGATATAATCCTGCTGCCAAAACCGCATGGAGCACACCAGGGTCATGTGCATTCACACTGTAACTTGAAGCATCTTCATGGATAAACCCATTTCGAATTAGTTCCGCTTGAAGTTGCCTGCGCATGCCAGATAACATATGCATGGCACTTGAAGACACAAAATACTGAGAACAAAATCGTGCTTCTAGACCCATTTTCTTTGAATTATTCCAGCATTCAAATGCAGCCAATACAGCAAACTGATCACCACAACCCCCATATAGAGAAGCAAGCTCAGATTTGGCAGCTGCGGCTCTCTTTTTATCTTCAGGTAACATTGCAAGTGTAAATGGATCTCTATACTCAGATGCGCAGGCGAGGGTTAAAGCTGGATCGAGGCAGTTCATCAATATAGCGAAAAAAAGCATCCTGCAGATTGATGGGTGAACAGGAAGAGAACCAAGCTTCTCCCCTAGTTTGGTGAGTTTTTCATCATTTGAAAATGCCCCAATCTCTTGAAGAATTATAATGGCGTTGCGTATGGACTCAAAAACTGGAGGATCTAGCGTCTTGCCTAGAAATTCTTCTACTTTGCAATTTGGATCTAGCAACTTTACCTGTCACAATAGAGAGAAAGAAATCTAACGTGAGGGCAAAATTTTTGTCTGGTTTCATTTTCATATATGGCCATTGACACCTTGCTTGTGCAACAAAAGAAAAAAAAAAGCACATCCTTAGGAGGGTGTTTGTGTACTTTCAAAACTAATTTAAATTTCTACAAGATGAAACTGGTAACAAACCTATATAAAAATATACTTGTTCAAAACTAAATTCAGTCAGGTTTAAAACTTATTCAAATTGATTTTCAAATCAGAAATAATGAGTTGGAGTACCCCTTGACCTTCAGTAAATGAGTGTAACTGCTTCATCTAATCTAAAAAGTAACAACCAAATCACATATACAATGCGGCGTCAAAATCCTTCCAAAACTAGATACATATCTTTTCAACCTTAAGGTTAGGCACCAAATATCATAGACACCAATTTCATCAAACAATGCAACAAGACCCTCCACTATTTTCTCCTCCAAAAACCTTACAAATTTTGCACAAAAGAATTCCTTAAAAAAAACATGTTTGAATTAAGCATTACAGAGTTACTAAATTTTTCCATTTGCTAAATTTTCATGTTTACACTCTACGGGGGGGATACCAGAGAACTTTTTACCATTTTATCATTCAGTAACAAGCACCAAGATTATGAGTTACAAATCAGGAAAGATGGAATACCTGCAGACAAAGCTCCTCAATAGGTATTCTCCTAATTTCTGGATTCTGAAAATCTGGTAAGGAAGCTGCTCGAGTCCTTGAGTATAGATGATAGCTTATTCCAGGTTGACAGCGGCCAGCACGTCCCTCTCGCTGCTTAGCACTTGCTTTTGAAATCCAAGATGACTGAAGAGTTGACACATTGTTATAAGGATCATAACTTTTTTCCTTCATTCGTCCAGTGTCTATGACATACACTATATCATCAATGGTGATAGCTGTTTCAGCAATATTTGTTGATAGTACAATTTTGCGGCAACCATGGGGTGGGCGCCTAAAAACCTTCTTTTGTTCCATGCTTGGAACCATTGAATGTAGAGATATGAGCATAAACATTGAGGAATTCTTGAAAAAAGATGATGCAAACAATTTCTCACGTGTTCTTTTTATTTCATCCCAGCCCGGAAGAAAAACAAGGATCCCTCCATTTGTCGAATCAATGCATATTTTTCTTATCAGCTGCTCTATCAAAACAACATCAACAAGTTCTGGGTTGACTGTTGACAGGTATTTATCAAGTAGCTTATTCTCTTCTGTGGAGTTGGAAAAACCATTGTCTAAGTGCTTCTTCAATATTTGAGCTGCTTCTGGTTGGTTTTGCCTTTCAGCAATCTCCAGTGCAGTCATTCCATCCTGGGCCTTTAAATAGCAATTTGCCCCACAAGATAAGAGCATGCACATATCACCCACTCTACCCTTCCCAGCAAACACCATTAATGGAGTCATGCCAGTTAAAGAATGTTGGTAATTGAAGAGTTCTGGGGTTCCTTCAGAAGAAACCAACTCTAATAGTATGTCCCACTCATCATTAGACCAAGCCAAATTAATAGCTTCATCCATAGAAAGCTTCTCTTCTTCACTTAGCTGACTAGTGTTTATAGAAGTACTGCATGTGGTACTATCAAGATGATTATCATTCTTAGATTTTACGATAGAAAGTACGTCCTCCAAATAGAAAGTTTTGACCTGAAGAAAGATGGGGTAGAGATTGTAGTAAGTACAATGTAACAAAGTATTAGTTGATTACAATCTGCTACAATATAACTACCGGATAAGTGAATCCCGGGACACTTATGATTGGGCAGCCCCCAAAGTAATCAGAAAATCTCACAGAATCAATGGTGGCACTCATTAATATCTGTAATATCAAAGCAGCAGAAGGTTAAAAATATTGGTTAAAAATGGAAAATAACATTATTATAAACTAAATAAGCACTTCACCATAGGCAGAAAATAGAGACAAAAATATGTATAAATGTAATAAATTTGAACTGACCAGACGTAGGTGAGGATATGAAGGGAGCATGTCTCTGCATTTGGGTTAGCAAAAATCAGAGATATCAGTTCAAAAACAAGACAGACCTCTCAGGCAAGTAATCTTCTTTATTATCTTTTTTCTCTGAGAAGGGAAAATTAAACATAACATGGATGTTATTGTTGCCACATACCTTTTAGAAAAAGGCATTTTTGCTCGTTAAGGACTAACTCAACACTACCCAAAACAGCTTATGCTATTAGGTGCAAAATATCTCAAATAAGCTTAACCTACAGCCCAACTTTCCCCGCACTTATGCAACATGCATTTTATACATTTGTATTAACTACATCACACAAGAGATTAAAGGCCAAAAGGTTCTTTTTAATTGTATACCTGATGATTGCCAACATGAAGTCAGAGTATCGATCCCTTTCATGAATTTCGTCCTGAACAAAAATGAATGTCACCTCAGTTTGCAATGCCTACTTTGCAGGGGTATACACAGGATATGCTTTATATATTCCAAGGTATACTTTCCAGGTAAAGTATGTGCAGAACATGAATCACATGCCAAGATTTAGAAGAGATAATATATGAGACATTTCAATTCACTTCCGACTCTTCCAAAAGTCTTTGAGAATAACATGAAAGTTTCAAAGTTCATTTCCCCTGTATAACATCTATCACGGCCTTGTTGTGGATACCCATTGCTGAAAAATCATTTATTTTAAGTCTGATCTAGTTCATGTAGTTACAGTCACTATTTAGTAACTACTTTATAATTGTTCACATAAAACTTCTAACAATATGCAATAATTCAATCTGTGATAACTTTTCTAATTTTATAAGTACTTAAACAACTCACTTTTCTAGTTTTATAAGTACTTAAACAATATCAAGTTTTAATACTTTCATTTCACCCAATGTTATCATAAAAATGGGTTTGGGCAAGCTGCTAAAAATACAACTGGGAAATGGTGATATAACTGGACTATATTAATTATTGGATTGGAGATGTTATAGAATCAATGTGGCTTGGCTTGACTCGGGTGGTTTTTCAGGCTAAGAGGAAACTTGACCAATTGAACCAGTCCAAATTAACCAATGACCCTGAGGGTTTCTAAGAGAACCAGTGTGCTCATGCGTTTTTTTATTCTTTTTGTGATTTTTTAAAGTAGTAAGAAATTTTTACAATCTTTCAAAATAAGAAATCATAGGCTATAAATGCTTTCAAATTTTTGAAGTATATATTAGTTAATGTGATTATACCAGTGACCCAATGACTGAGCATTAACTAAGTCGATGGCCAGTTTAAGTCTAATAACATTGCTTTCACCATATAATGGCCAATCATGGTCACATCATCATTGATGAGCAGTGGGATCGTAACTTCACTCAAAGAAAAGGGAATTTCTTCAAAAGTTGAAGCCAATTTGCCATAAAATTACTAGGAAGCTTTGCAAATCAAGGGACTGTTGGTTTGAAAAAATATTTTTTGTTTTCACTTATAAGAACAAAAATGTCAAATAGTTTTATTTTTTCCATCAAAAGTTTTTATAGAAACATTGAAAACCATTTTTTATTATTTTCTGTTTTCTCGGTTTCCTATACAAAGTTCTGAAAGCAGAACACTAAGTGAAAACAATGTGACATTTTTCTAATTAAAAGCTAAAACAGAAAATCAAAACAAAACACATTTTCTCCAACCAAATAGCTCCTAATTTTACAACAATTTCAAAAACAATGTTTCAGATTCTAACAGATTTTTCCAGTTAGTTCAAAGTTTCAATTACACAATTTATCTTAGAACTTACCCGTCATACCTAATAACCAATTTTTTGACCATTCAAATAGTTCAATATATGAAAATGTGATATGGAAGAAATAAAAACGTGAAGTATTTACCAAAGATTAAGTACCACACGTTTATGCTCTTGCTGAAGATAGAAAGTAATTTACAAGTACCATAATTATGTGAGTGATTCCAGAAATGTCATCCTTCATGTGCCCTATCTTTGACGAACGGGAACCTTTGGAAACCAACACCCTTAATAGCACTCCAGTAGTACATAGCACAATTGATGATTGTCTTCCCCCTCTGCTTTCTAACCGTATCTGGATTTTTTGTTTAAAATGTAAGAGATAGAATTATGCGTTCATGAGATGTAAACTACTAGAAAAGCTAATAATGTTCGCTAAGAAGCAAGGCAACCAGTAGCTTCAAAAGGGATAGGCATAAACCAACACAGTATAATGAATGTTGAAGGGGGGAAAAGGCATAATTCTATGTAAGAAAGATAGAGATACGGGGAAACAAAAAAGATATCTGTTGATCGAGACAATAACAAGAACACTCATACTTCGCTACTGATGACATCTTGCATTTCCTTCTCAGTCCCGATAAAACAAGGTGCATTGTGAGAGTGTAACACACAAATGCAAAAAAATGGTTTTATTATGATAACAGAGATCAATGTTCACAGTACCATTACTAAACCAAAGAAACAAACATAAAATTACCTTATATCCCACATTTTCTCCAATAGTCTCTCCTCTCTCAGTGGAGATTCTCTCAGAAACTATACATAGAAACAGCAGAAGGAGACAAATCTCAATTGAGACTTAAAAATAAAGATTAAAAATTAGGTCCGAAATCCGAAAGAGTTGCACACCTGAAGTTGCAGAGATCCGCCGAGGCTGAGTACAAACTATTTTACATACCTCTCCCTTACCCCACATATGATCCAAAATAAACTGTGGAACCTGAATAATGTTTAATATAAAGTTAAAATAGGACAACAAAAAAGTAGAAAGATAAATGCATGGCATAGATTGTTAAAAGACCTTGGTCCATATACAAAGATGGAATTACCAGATGGGTGAAACCCAAAATCACAAAGCATCAAGTAATTATCAGTGTGTACAATTATCAAAGCATGAGCCAATTAGTTTAAATTGGGGATAAAAAAGCAAGTGCATTAATGTAAAAATGGAAATGTGGGTGCAAATTCGTATCACAATTCACAAGCATACTAAAAGGACCAATCATAAAAACATCAATACATGACCAAAAGATTATTATCTAGAAACAGTCGCAAACAAATTACATGTAAATGTAGCCGTATCACAATAAAGACAAGGCAAAGAGTTGGTAACCTGCGTAGTCTTTCCGCAACCAGTTTCACCAGATATGAGAACTACCTGCTTTGAAACACATGGAAGGAAATATTAAGACCAAAACACAAACAAAAATCTAATATGCAAATTAAATTTAATTGATGTGTAGAAATGCAGTAAAACTAAAATCTTTCTCAACCATGTTATTTGATGTATATAACATGTCAATGTGAATCATAAAGCTAAATCATAGTGCAATCAGCACCCAAGCTATACCAAGTAGATGCATATGCAAAGCAAAAATTACAAAGAAATTTTTTAAATTAACCTGGTGAGATTCAACAGTTGATGTAATTGCATCCTTGAAAGATGCAATTGGAAGCTTAGATCTATCTCCAGTGATCTGAAAAAACGGAAACCAAACAAATGAGTTGATAACAAGACTATTCCTTTGCTAAGGCTATACATACAGTGTAAGAGGAATAATAGAGAAACATCATTATGTTGTGTTGCAGGATTAATCAATGATTTTCTTCCACCCTTTGTCTAGAGGAAAAGGGGAGAAAATAGGTTAAGTACCTATTGGGAGAAAAGTTCAGACTTTATGTCATTCAAAAAGTCTTAAAGGGCAATAGGTGAACATATTTAAGTACAGGTAAATATTAAATCTTACTTAATATTATTATTACATTAAATTTTGTATTATGTATTGAAATCATATACTTATTTATTCACCACTTCAAATATCAAGCATGTTGACATACATAAAAGGTCAAGCCTATAAGTTTATTAAAGGATATATACTTATGCCTTATTTCAAGACCTTATTGCAAAATAGACTTTCAATAAGTTAGACTAGACTTTCTAATATCTCACCAGCCTATTTCAACCCTATCTGATCCCTCCAATATTAGTGGTAACTTGGCCACATGGAGAAGCAAAAAATCAAAATATTGTTGCAAGGTTGAGTGTGGAGGAAAAATTTCAACCTAAGTAAAAGGGTTTGAGAGCTATTATAGATGAAAATTGTACTTTTACAACTCAGGAAAAATTGAAACTCCTATAAAGCTATTTTGTGATAATAAATCAGCATTAATATGGCACACAACATAACCCTTAATGACAGGACACAACACGTACAGAGGACCAACACTTCATCAAGAAGAAGCTGGATTGTCTTGCAGCTATAGCATAAGCCCCTTTAGCGTTTCTATTGGTTGATCTATTAACCAAGATTTATCCCACAGAGCCATTTCAAGATCCTAGGTGTTCAGTTAGATCCTAAACCCAAATTTTAAGATGGTATAAAAAACTATCATATATCTATTGTTAGGCCACCTGCATTGCCAGGCTTCTTTTTCAATGTCTCAGAAAGGACTACCAACAATAGAGCTGACCCAAAATGACTGAATGAAGCATCATATCGTAGAGCTACCAAAACGTTGACTGTTAGAGGGTTAAAATCGGACATCAGCTACAGATAACACATAAGTAATGCTTGTAAGACCCGGGTTGTTCTCACCTTACAATCCAATTTTGTAACACTAAGTTAGTCTCTAAGTCCAAATTCAAAGAATATGTAAACCCACTCACTCCTAGCTGTTGCACCATTTTATTACTAGTGAAATAATGTTCAGTTCTGTTAGCTCAAAGTCAACTTTCAAACAATAAAATTCATATAGGTTTTCCAACAAAACTCATACATCTATGTTTCTGAAGCTGAAAGGAGAGGGAGAAAAAATTAACCTGTTTCAAGTTAGAGACGTTGTTAATTCTAGAAGAAAGAGCTTCCACTCTCGTAGCAATTTCAGTTTTGGTCATCGAGGGCCTGCTGAAAATATCATCATGCTTCTGTTTTGGTTTTTCAGTGGTAGTGTCACTATTTTCTCCAACCATCTCCCACAAGTCTCCATCACCAGGAGGATAATGAGCAAATAAATCACCCAGCACCCACTTTGTCTCTTCAGAAAATGTGAAATGAGGAAGATTTTCAAACCCATTATCAGTGTCAGACTTCTTTTTTATTTTTTGAACAGACACTCTCCTGTCCTTCCCAAGCCTACACAAAAGTCCAATATCAACAACACAATATGCAAACAGCAAACATCCAATCAAAAGCATTTCATTACCAACTATTCCATTCAAGAATTGTGACCATAATTCTTACAGATTTAAAAGTGCAATTTAACATGAGTTTACTTTAACACTCACCCAGAACTTTTAGATCTAAACCCCATTTTCTGGGACATTTGATGCACCCAAGCACGCTCTTGGTTGGACAAACCAGCTTCAAACCTGTACACTGCAGAAAAACAAAACAAACCCGGATTTCATCAATGGATACATCCATGCAATCATCATCCTTCCAACAAAAATTTTAAGTGATTCACAAACTACCCAACTCAAACTCCACAACAACAAAAAAGTGCAAATATCCAATCCAAACAAAAACACCCAATAACTCAGAAGCAACATTCGGGAAAGAGAAATGAACAACGACAACAGTGGTGTGCATTCTTGTGCATCAAAGGGTGAAACAGTTGCAGAAAAAAAAAAGGGGTGGATTGAATCTTGGAGCCTAACCTTCATCTTTGGAAGCTCGGAACTGTTCCAGAATCTGGGAAATGCGAATCCTGGTGACTTCATCAACTTGGGGGGTTTGGCGGCGAAATGCCTGTTCTTTCTTCTCTCTTTTGTTGGTCATCGTTTCCAATGAACGAATCCAAGTGGAGAAGTTGTCGCAAGCGAAGCTCCTATTGTATTTGTGTTTGGCGTTTCAGCTTCTGTTGCTCATTTTCTCAAAATTTAAATTCTTACACCTTAAATGTCTTCTTGCATGAGAGGGTTCCATTTCTAAACCTATGTGTATAAAATAAATAATGTTTACCAATTTTATTTTTAGGTCGTATAAATACAATACTCTATGTTGAGGGATATTAATCTGTTAAATATAAATTGTAATATTTTGATAGATTAATATTTTATTTTCAATTAAATAATGTGCCCGGTGCCCTAGATTCAAAATCTTAGCATTCTTTTTCTTTCCTTTTATTTACTGTTTCTATAGGTAAATATATCTTTTGTATATTTGTTCCTTTTGCAAATATTTTATTTTTTATTGGAAATAGTCGAGTAAAATGTTGTAAATTGACACAACTATTATTATACTTTAGATTTTAATTTCGAAATTTGACAAAAAATTATATTTTAAAGTTTTTTAACAATGTTCTTG
>Ga0123341_1001867_pt1 | contig 16604 bp, 10 predicted proteins | sample Turbeapinknodule_FD_89959 | JGI IMG/M metagenome (GOLD analysis project Ga0123341, IMG submission 89959) | Root nodule microbial communities of legume samples collected from Mexico - Turtle bean Mexico pink nodule | ecosystem: Host-associated > Plants > Roots > Nodule | place: Mexico: Nepantla...
AGGGTTCAAGGTCACTACTTTGGTGGTTTGTGTGTTGTAATCTGGTTTGATTACTTAGTGGATTACCCAGTGGTTTTCTAGGGACTGGATGTAGCTCTTGGCTTAAGAGTGAACCAGTATAAATTGTTGGTGTATCTCTCTCTTACCCTCAAACTCATTTAAATTTTGTTTTAAGTTTTACTGGTATAAACAACTGATTGCTTCGCAAAAACAACCAATTGTTTTTCTGTTGCTTTGCTGTTTTATTGCTTTTGTTATTGGCTAACCTGATTTCAAAAAACTCTCTTAAACAATTCACCCCCCATCTCGTTTAAGGCTATATATTCTAACAGCTCTCCTCCAAAGTTAAAGGAAGACTAGAAAACCTGGAGGAGGGTCCATTGATGGAGCACACTACAAGGCAACTAGGGGAAACCCTAGTTGCGAACTGTCTTCTCCTTTCCAAGCTGTGGAAAGCGAAAGAACTGGCCAAAGAAAAATTCCTCCAAGTTGCAAGTCTCAAACGACAAGTCACCAAACTCACACTAGAGGTGGAGGAGCTTCGAAAAGTTCATCAAGAAACCAAAGCCCTCCTGTTTGGGAAGTCCCAAGAGGTCTTGGGGATATATGTGAAGAACAATGATCTTCGCACTGAGGTGGAGAATCTGAAGGAAGAGCTGGCTAAAAGGAACGAGGAGGTGGCTAGGCAGAAGGAGAAGTTGGCACATAAGGATGAGCTCTTGCAGAAGACCAAGGAAGAGATGATGAGCGATTCCGCTGACTCCTAGGTGACAGGCTTTGAAGATGTCGTTGCCCAAGTCACCTGCGTCCACCCTAAGCTGGACCTCTTCCGAATAGGATTAGGCAAAGTTATCGTTGATGGGCAATTGGTAGATGAGGAATAGTCGTGTGGGATTCCCCCGCTATTGCCTCCCTTTTGTAATCTTATGAACAACTTGCAATTCTGATGTGTATATATATGTGTGTTTTCCTTACCTGACTTCGACTAGTTGAGTAGCAATGTATGTCTTGAATGAACACAACTTTCATAACTTTAACAACTAATCGAACGCCAATGATCGCCCATACTTTAGTAGCGTGGTCTTCATGATTAATCAATGGTAAACTTATGCTTCGGGGTACCTGAGCTCAGAGCCTCTCTGGTCAATAGATCCTCTTGCACGAATTGCTTTGATTTATCTGTACATACTCCCTAAAGGGAGGTTTCACTATGGTTCATGTCATACGATGGCAAGCGGTGACCAGGGTTATCTGTGCTCTCTGAGCAAGAGGTATCCCCGCCTGAATCGCTACAAACTTTACTGCTCCCTAAAAGGGGGATTTCACTGTGGTTCACTATGAACCTTACTACTCCCACTCTTGGAATCTTACTAAGGGGAGATTTTACTGTGGTTCGCTATGAACCTTACTGCTCCCACTCTTGGAATCTTACCAAGGGGAGATTTTACTGTGGTTCGCTATGAACCTTACTGCTCCCACTCTTGGAATCTTACCAAGGGGAAATTTTACTTTCCCAGCTCGAGCCAAGCGTTGGCGAGCTATGATTCAGGGGTACTCGAGCTCAGAGTCTTACTAAGCGGAAGGTCCTCTCTTGGATCGCTACGGATCTTGATGCTCCCACTCTTGGAATCTTACCAAGGGGAGATTTTATTTTGAACACAATATACTGCCAGCATATTTTTCAAATAATATTTTATTGGGCGACCTCATTAAATAAACCTGATAAGGGAAAAAGATTGTCCGCTTAAACGTTCGTATTGCATACAATAGCATAATTAACTAAAATAAAATTTAATATTGACCCCATTCCATGTTCAGGGAATAATCCCACCTTCCAAGGTCTTGAGTTTATACGCTCCGTTCCCGAGCACCTCTTTCACGCGAAATGGGCCAGTCCACTTAGGAGACAACTTATTCTCCAAGTGATAGGGGTGAGCCTTTCGCATTACCAGGTCGACAACCTGAAACTGCCGAGGTTTTAGCTTGGACTTTTGCTTATACTCCACCCTTCTCTTTAAGGCCTTGGCCTTGATGCATGCTTCCTCTCTGACCTCATCGAGCAGATCTAAGTGTACCCTCCTTTCCTCGTTAGACTCCTTGGCCACAAAGTTCTGGAATCATGGTGAACTTTCTTGGATCTCGATGGGGATCATGGCATCCGACCCATACACCAGGCTAAAAGGTGTCTCCTTGGTGGTGGATTGGGGAGTGGTGTGGTAGGCCCACACAATTCTAGAACCTCATCTGCCCAAGTTCCCTTGGCTTTCTCCAGTCTCCTCTTTAGGCCTCTGAGTAGGAGTCGGTTAGCAGATTTGACCTGCCCATTCGTTTGGGGTGTTCTACCAAGGCGAAGACTTGCTTGATGCCGAGCTTTGTGCATAGTTTACCTAGATGCTGACTTGCAAACTTCGTGCCATTGTCAGACACTAAACGCTTTGGGATTCCAAAACTATGTTCTTCCACACAAAGTGCTGAACCTTGTGGGTTGTGATCTGTGCGACAGGCTCGACTTCTATCCACTTGGTGAAGTACTCGATGGCTACCACCAGGTACTTCATTTGGCGAATTGCTAAGGAAAACAGACCCAGGATGTCAATCCCCCATGTGTGGAAAGGCCATGGGTTGTGGATCGATCGCAATTCCTCCGGGGGGGCATGATGCCAAGCGGCGTGTTGTTGGCACAGTTTGCACCGCTGTGTGTATCTTGTGCAGTCCTCCCTCGTGGTCAACTAGTAATACCCTGCTCGAACAACCTTTGATGAGAGAGTTCATCCACCGGTGTGACTCCCACATATACCTTCATGGAGCTCATCCATAATACATGTGCACTGCTCACCACTCACACAGGACAAGATAGGGTGGGTGTAGCCATGCCTGAACAACTTTCCATCTACCAGGGTATATCTGCCTGCATTCTTTTTAACGATTTGGCCTCCGTTGGCTCCTGTGGGAGTAGACCATCAGCCAGGTAACGCCTATAGAATGTTATCCAGGTTTCGTCTATATCAACTAGGCAAACGTTCGATGATACTCCCACTGACAAGTCACATGCACTTATTTTGGGTACCCTCAATGTTTCCTGGGTCAACGACCGGTGACCTCTCCTTCCGCCCTAAAAAACACTCACATGCTGGACCTCTTCCGTACAGCCTGTGGTGGTCCTGGGGACTTTTAAGGTTTCCTGGATAATTGTCCTCTGTCGGCCCCCCTTGCTTAAGTTGGCGAGCTTCGCCAGTAAGTCAGCTCGGGCATTTTGTTCCCTGGGAGCATGCACCAACTCGAACCCAGAGAAGGCCTCTTTCAAGAGCATGACATACTTTAAATACATGACCATCTGGGGGTCCTTGGCCTGGTACTCGCCCGTAACTTGCCCAATTACTAGTAGCGAGTCACTTTTCACTAACAAGCTTCGAACACCCATCTCATTGGCTAGCAACATTCCTGCCACCAAGGCCTTAGATTCAGTTTGGTTGTTGCTAGGTTTGAAAGCGAATTGTAGGGCCTGCTCGATCAGTAACCGTTTGGTCCCTCCAAGATGATACCAGCCCCACTGCCTTGCTGGTTAGAGGACCCGTCCACAGAGAGGACCCACTGGAAATCTCCACTGTCTTAGTGTGTCGCTGCCGAGGAGAGTTCTACCACAAAGTCAGCATAAACTTGACCCTTGATAGGTCCTCTCGGCTCAAACTGCACATCAAACTCGGACAGCTGGACCGCCTAGCGCACCATCTGACTCGCCACATCAGGTTTCTGCAAGACCTTGTGGATGGGAAGGTCGGTCATTACGATCACCGTGAAACTCTGGAAATAGTAGAGGAGCCTTCATGCTGCGAATACTACTGCTAGGGCCGCCTTCTCAATGGCCTGATAGCACACCTCGGGCCCTTGCAACACTTTGCTAACAAAATATATAGGCCTCTGGACGCGATCCTGCTCCTGGACTATGATTGAGCTAATCGTTCGATCTGTAATAGCGAAGTATAGGCAGATAGGAGTGCCTGGCAGTGGTTTGCACAGAACCGGCGGGGTGGCCAAGTACTCCTTCATCTTGAGGAATGCTTCCTCACACTCGCCTGTCCATACAAATAGGTTGTTCCTCCTCAAGCATTGGAAATAGGGATGTCCCCGATCTCCTCCAGCTGATACGAACCGGGACAAGGCGACCATGCGTCCTGTTAGCTTTTGTACCTCCTTCACCGAGGTCGGGCTTCTCATAGCTATGATCGTCGCACACTTCTCGGGATTCGCCTCTATTCCTCTCTCGGTGAGGAGAAACCCTAAGAACTTCCTTGCTTCCGCCCTAAATACGCACTTTTAGCGATTTAACTTCAATTTATACCTGGCTATTCTGGTGAATAGCTCCTCTAGATCGACAATGTGTTTGTCCTTCATATCATCCACATATGCCTGCATGTTTCGCCCTATCATAGGGGCGAGAACCCTGTCCATCAACCTCTGGTAGGTCACGCCAGCATGCTTGAGCCCAAAGGGTATCACCTTATAGCAATAACTGGAGAGCTCTGTCATGAATGATGTATTGCATTCATCTCGGGGATGCATCCAAATTTGGTTATAGCCTGAGAAGGCATCCAGAAAACTAAGAAGTCGGCAACCTGATGCGTTGTCTACAAAGGCGTCGATGTTGGGCAGCGGATATGAATCCTTTGGATAGGCCTTGTTCAAATCCGTAAAATCGACGCACATCCTCCACTTTCAGTTGGCCGTCTTGACCAACACCACGTTTGCTAACCACTCAGGGTATTGGATTTCCCTTTTGTGGCCGACACTTAACAGCTTTTGGGTCTTTTGCCTGATGACCAGGCGTCTTTCTTCATTGAACTTCCTCCGCCTCTGTAAGATAGGCCTGACCTTTGGATCCATCATGAGACAATGGCACAGGAAATCAGGGTCAATATCGGGCATGTCTAAGGCAGACCTCGCAAAGGCATCCAAATGCCATGCTATTACCTCGGCGATCTGGTCCTGTATTTCTTGGCTTAAAGATTTTCCAAGCTTAAACTTCTTTCCCCCAATCTCTCTTTCCAGTACCTCACCTGTAGGCTCAGGACGCCTTTCCCGGGCCATCTTTGCACGGGTGACCCCTTCTCCCTCTTGAGGCTGGCTGGTGATCGAGCATACCCCTCTCTTCGTCTTCAAGCTATTCTCATAGCATTTCTTTGTCGCCTTCTGGTCGGACTTGATGGTAATTATCGCTCCCTCAAGGGAAGGTCTGCCCAAAAGGATGTTGTAAGCTGAGGGAGCATTGACGACAAGGTACCTGATATTGACGGTTCGGGATGTGGTCCCGTCTGTGAAGGTCGTCCTTAGCTCCACGTGCCCCCTTACTTCTACCTGGTCTCCAGCGAAACCGTACAAACAGTCGTCGTATGGTCTCAGCTGGTCGGGCGACAACTGCTATTTATTGAAGGTCGAGCAAAACATTACATCGGTCGAGCTCCCTTGGTCGATATAAGGACTCCGTGTACCCTTCTCCCTCACTACTGAAATTACCACTGGGTCATTATCATGTGGGACCACATCCTGCAAATCAGCCTTAGTGAAGAAGTCGGGCTCAGGTGACTGGTCCGGTTCCAGCGCCTCTACTGCCATCACCTCTCTAGCATACTTTTTTCGCTGGGAGGCGGTACATCCTCCCGCAAAGAAAGCCCAGAGATCGTGTTGATCTCGCCATGGACTGGCACTTCGGGTCCCTGATCCCTTGCTGGGGTTACCATCGTTGAGGCTTCGTGACCTTCCTCTAGGTATTCCTTTAGGAAGCCATCCTTCCCCAAATCATCCAATTGGTGCCTAAGTGCTAAACAATAATGCACGTTGTCCCCAAAGGCCTTGTGGAACTCACACTAGGTGCCCCTGCTTGGCCCCAATTTCTTGTCACTCTTTGGGGGTGATTTCAGCTTGTCAACTACGTCTGGGATAACGATCAACTCCTTGAGGTTTATTCTGAACTTGTGTCGACAGGGAAGGTCTCCCTTCGCTCGCGCCCTAGTCTAATGCTTTTTCGGCTCATAGGGCACATGCCTGGCTGGTGGTCTCTTCTCCGTCGTAACTTTATGTACCCTCATGGGTTGAGCTCGACTGCTCTCCCGAGGTCTTGTCGGTCTAACACTTCCACGTTTTTCCGTTACCTCCTCCTCTGCGCCAATGTGGGCGACAGCTCGGCGCCGGATCTCGTTAAACGTCTTTGGCATACACCTTATTAAAGAATCGCTGAATGGCCCTGATAGAATTCTCCGCCTGAAGGCGTGCATCATCAGAGCTTCATCCTTGGTGTGGAGCTTTACCACCAACGCCCCAAACCGGTTTAGGAAGTCCTTCAGGGGCTCTCCTTGGTACATCTTCACCTCAAAGAAGTCGAAATATATAGGAGGTTGGTTGACTATGAACTGCTCCCTGAACAAAGTAGAGAACTTATCGAAAGAGGTTATGTGTTCATCTGGGAGTTCGTTGAACCAATCCAATGTCGTGCCTGCGAACGTCCCCATGAACAGTTTGCAATGCATTGCATCTGTTCCTCCGGAGATCATCATCTGAGTATGGAAAGTCGTGATGTGGGTCTCCGGGTCTTCGGTACCTGTGAAAGTGATTCTGGGTGTCATGAAATTTGTCGATATCACAACATCCATGATCGCCTGAGAGAATGGCATGGGACGAGCCCTAACTGGGATATGTGGGGTTTGCTCCCCTGCTGCGCGTTCCTCTAAACGCTGTAGATCTCTCCGCAGCTCCTCATTACCCCTGCGTAACTCTTCGTTTTTTGTCCGCGACGCGTCCAACTTGAACCTAAATTGGTCTTGTCTGAGTGCTTGCTCGACTCGTACCAAAGCCAAACCCCTTTCCTTATTAGCCTTGGATGCCACCACTGTCTGCTGAAGAGTGCGGATAGTCTCCATGAGTTACTGCATGGTGACGTTGTCGCCTTCTTCCTGTCCAGATGTACCTTGTCTTGTATTCCTCATATCACCTGATAGCTCTAATCACAACTGTGGATGAGACCTAGTTTTATTGGGCCCCACGGTAGGCGCCAAATGTTCTTGCCGGTTGACCTGGTTCCCGATTGACTATGGGAACAGGTTGTGACTCCGTCTGCCTCTGTTGGAATTTGCTCTTTCCCTCGAATGTTGGAATGCGACTCCGTTTGAAACAGAGGGGGGCCTACCTGTTGATTGCACTCTGGCGATCAAGTCAGTACTAGGCTAAGAAAAAATGAGTAAGTAAGCAAGTAGTTTCAGTCTTAGAAACGGTGTACCTTTACCTGGATCTCAAGTCCCTTTTATAGACTACTCTTGGGTTACTCCTTGTAACTACCTTTCTCTCACGAGAACCTTATCTCGAGTGAAAGTAAGTTTGATAGGAGGAGAGTCTGTTACAATGTGCCCAATCTTAGTGCAACAACCTCCCAGAATCTCCCTCCTTGGAGTGCATAATCTTAACAGCATGGTCTTCAGGGTACCAACTCATATACCAGCATCATGGGGCCATTTGTTTACTGTAGGCGTTCTAGCCTTCACGTATCATGCCTGCAGCTTAAACCCTAGCACTCTTGGGCGTAGGCGTCTTCAGGGAATATTACTTGTGCTAGACCTGAATGTACTATACACACCACATGCACTTTCTCACTGATTAGGCCTTATATATATATATATATATATATATATATGTATTTCAACACATGTATTCCTGGGACCCACTTACGTGGTCCATGAACTCAACCAGACCACTGAACTGACTTGCTTCACACATATGCCGATATTTGATCATTTAAGCACTGAGCCCAGCGCTCTGGTTCAGTACAATGACTAAAATATAATCACTAATAAAAATGTAGAGGATTCCAAGACTCACTTGACATGATATTTTTTCCTCTCAAACTTTCTTCTTAAATTTTCTTCTCACATTTTCTTTTTTTTTCAAAGTTTGTTCAGTCCTCTTTATTATGTTTTATTTAATGTTTAACAATGTAAAAAAAAATTTAAATTTTAAATATTGATGAATGTGCATGTCTCGGTGTTCATGAATTACTCTCAATGGTTAATTTTAATGTTATAGAAACAGGTCATTCATACAAAATAATAAAAATAATAATAATAATAATAATAAAAATAATAATGGCAACTTCTATGCCTATTAACATGTTCCTGCAATTGTTTTATATACACTATCATTCCAAACTTCAATAAACAAAAACTTTATTTCAAATCTCTAATTTCTAATCCTAATACAGGCGAACCTTTTTTGACAATGTTTAGAAAAATAAACTTTTATAAACTAAACTTATTTTATATATATATAAACTAATTTATAAAGCTTATCTTATATAATTTTAAATTTTAATTTTAATTTCTACATAAACTAATAGTAATCTAAGAAAAAAATAATTTTATATTTCCTTTATATTTTTAAAATTAATTTATTAAAAAAACTCACCCAAGCGTAGTATACTACCAACAGAAAATTCTAAGTTAATATGATAAGGTGCAGTCACGTTGACAAAAAGGATTATCCAAAATCAATGATGTGACATCTTATAATAAGCAAGTCAAAACAATGAGCACACTTTGGTTTTCTGATGAAAAGAAACCGTAAACTAACCAAAGCAGCACATAGGAACTCCTTGAAAAGACCAATGCAAAACCACGGCAAGGGAAACTTCACTCTGCATCATCTTCTTCTTCTTCTTTCCTCTCCTTATATAACCATTCAAAAGCCTTTTTCTTGTTTCAACAAACTAAGAGCATTTCACTGAGTTCAGAGTATATTATAACGTAAGAGTGTTGCATTATGTGGAGGTACATCAATGGAAGAATGTCCAGAAGATTTTTATCCACTTCTTGTTCCAGTGCCCGTGGTTGGTGGGACCATGTAAGACCAGCCCCAAAGGACCCCATTGTCAGTGTCAACGAGGCCTTTCTATCTGACCCTTTTCCCCACAAGATCAATCTTGGAATGGTATATGCTTATATATAGTTATAGTATATGTATATCTGTTCATCTTCCATATTTTGTCATCCCTGACTTTTCTTTCTTCGTCTTTGTAAGGGAACTTACAGGGGTGATGATGGCAAACCTTTCATTCCTCAAAGTGTTCGTGATGCAGAAATAAAGATTCAGAGATGCAAATTGGAGTGAGTGCTCTTCTTCTGTTCTTACAGTGATACTATTTTGTGTTAAAGTCATATTGTTTGAAGAATGGATCATATTTGTAACTTTTTACATGTTTCGAAACCAAGTTAAATTTTTTGTTCTTTCGAATACTAATTTGTGGTTGCTTTATCAGAATCAAATCATCGTTTACCCATAGTAGAACAACTTCAATTCTGTTGTTCTTGGACAAACGCTCTCAGAAACTCATTTATATAATAAGGTCAAACAACTTGGTGTTTATTTATTATTTTCCTGTAGCAATAGCGATATAAGACAAGCTGATCCAGTACTATTTACGCAGTGTCTTAGTTAGCTTTTTTGTTGCTTGCATTAAAAGTGGAATAACTTGGCAAATACCACACTGTATTCTTAAATACAAGATCCACTTGAACTTACGTTTTGAATGGTTGGATATATATAATGTAAGATGAAAACTATTCACGTAATATGTGTCATCTGGTTGGGTTCATCCAATGAAAAGTAGGATAGAAAAAGTTCTCTCAAGGATGAATCCATGGTGGGGTTCAATTTCCGTCTAGTATAACTTTTACCACAGCTATCTGGAATAAAAGTTCTGTATTAGTTGTAGATTTCGTGCAATACTAACAGTGATGAAATTCTTTCTCCCACGAATTGTGTTGTTTTCATTTTCAGTCCTGACTTTGTGTATCACACTCTATCAACATTAGTGCTTCTATGAATACTTTTGTACTTTTCAGAAACGAATTAACATTATTTATTGACAGGGAGTTAAACTCTTCCGCAGTCAGAACAAAATTTGTCCAGGAGTGTGTAAAATTAGCATATGGGAATGATTCATATGTTGTAAGAGAAGGATTGTTTGCCGGAGTTCCAACTCTCTCTGGAACTTCTGCATGTAGGCTTTTTGCTGAATTTCAAAGACATTTCTATCCTGATTCTCAAATGCATCTACCAGACCCTACCTGGTCAAAGTAGGTCCTTTTCGCATTGGATTATTTTTTGAGATATTTACGCTCTTTCAATATCTAATGCATAAAGTTTGCATGCTGCAGTCACCACAATATATGGAGACAAGCTGAAATTCCTGTCAAAACCTTTCACTACTACCATCCAGATACAAGGGGTTTAGATTTTGCTGCTCTTCTAAGAGATGTCAAGGTATTGAAAGTGTATTTATCAAAGTTATTGATGATGTTGTGAACCAGACTAACTTTGCTATTTACAAAAGATGAGAAGCTTTGGTATTAATTTCATGCCTCTTTTCTCTCAAACAAATAAAAAAGTTATATCATTATGGTAAAATAGAAGCATTTAATGTTAACCAGTGAAATGTCATTTTGTTTCTAAACAAGTTGGGCTGAGCTTGAAAAACAGCTAAAGTTGACAATGTTATGTTTTATTTTCCTATCCAGCAGTGGCATAAGAAACATTTAATCTTCTCTGTTTATTCTGTGTTGGTAATTTCAGAATGCACCAGATTGTTCTTTCTTCTTGCTTCATCCTTGTGCCCACAATCCAACTGGTGTTGACCCTACTCAGGAACAATGGAGAGAAATATCATACCAATTTAAGGTGAAAATGAGACATGAGATGCTTCAGTATAGCTTTGTACTATAAATCTAAATCAATTATAATATTCTAACGTTAATTATCTTCCAGGTAAAAAATCATTTCCCCTTCTTTGACATGGCTTATCAAGGATTTTCTAGTGGGGATCTTGACAAGGATGCCATGGCACTTCGAATTTTCCTTGAAGACGGGCATTTGATAGGATGTTCTCAATCATTTTCAAAGAACATGGGATTATCCGAACATAAAGTTGGTTGTCTTAGGTAAGAAAAGTCCTATACACTAGTGATTAGATATTTAGAGGCATAGCATGTGCTATGACATGCAAAATAGAAATTAGATGTTAAATATGTTTCCTAGTGCATTTTTTAGGCAAGGATCAAGTACATGATATTATGATAATATGACATGAAGCTCATCTTTGTAATAATGTTTCGTAACATTTTACTGTTTTACTTTTCACGTTCTTATCAGCTTTACTAATCTACATTAAAATCTATAATAGTGTTTTGTGCCAGAATATAAAGCAAGTAGCTGCACTTAAAAGTCAACTGCAGTTGATGTCCCATGCAATGTATAGCAGCATTCCTTTTCATGGTATTTCACTAGTTGCTAAGATATTAAGCGACCCTGATGTAGAAGCACTTTGGAGGAAAGAAATAAAGGTAATATTCATCTTCTTGACTACTTTTTTTAACTTTTCTTTTCTAAACTAATTCAGGATCTAATCACATTTTTTGGCAATGCCGTTTGAAGGTCATGGCTAATCGGATTGAAACTATGCGAACTACCCTTCGACAATATCTTGAGAACTTGGAATCATCTTTCAATTGGGAGCATATAACTTCTCAGGTTTTGGATGCTTTTTAGTTACCTTATCCTTAATAAATCATGTTATAACTTTAGCTCACAGTTGTACACTTCGATGTAAACACAAATGCAGGTTGGCATGTTCTGTTTTTCTGGATTAACCCCTGATCAGGTTAAACAGCTGGAGAAGCTGTTCCATATATACATGACCCCTGATGGAAGAATAAGGTATTCATTAAAGGATATACTAAAATTCAAGCGTAGTTACTATAATTAAAGTGTCAAATTGTTTTCTCTTCATTTCTTAATTTGATAATTTTGACTGCACTAGAGAATATTCTTCCTACATAACTCCTTGGTGATACTTGCAGCATGGCAGGTGTGACCACGAGCAATGTGGCTTATTTGGCAAATGCAATACACCAGGTGACAAGAATGGATGAAGAAGCACTAAGCTCATGTTACGTTTAGAACTAACAGTCCTTCTCCACCTCATTCTAATCATAGGATATACACAAACCCCTTTTTCTTCTGTAATTCTCTATATATACCTGGCATACACAACATGCCGATTTGGTGAAAATACTCAAGTCAACATTTTTGGACTATGTGTTGATTACTGTAAAAAAATTAATTTGTAAATAAAGCCACATATTAAGTGATGAATGAAATAGCACATATGCCTTGAAAAAATAGGTGTGTTCTTAAGTTGCAACTGCTTTTGACACTGCATTTCTTCTAGTCCATGTTGGCCAATATTTTTATCCTTTGTCTCCTATGAAATCTTCAGTTGGTGAGGCCAAGATAACATGTAGAAAACTTGTTAAGGAAAAGAAATTGAATGAGTCATAATCACATATAATTGAGCTGAAAGTCTGGGGAACCGGATGGTGTAGCCTTTTAATTGGTCGAAACAAACAAAGAGAAAAGCATATTCTGCTTCTTTTTCCGGGTGAATAGGGAAAGAAAAATCTAAAATCGAGTTTGATGACTTCTTCTTGGTGATCTTCTTCGATCGCTGGAAAATCTCAAGGGACCATATAATTATAATATTCCATTTCCTTTAATTTCTTGAGACTAGAATTATTGTGAAAGTATCACAGTCATTAGTTAATAGTTATTTGTGTTACTATTTCTAATATACTACACAATATATGGCCCATGTGCACATGGAAGCTGGGACAAGATAAAGTCACTACCAGCTTCTCTGCCGACAAATTAGCTTAAACAATTTCAAACAAGTTTCAAGTTGTTGGCACTCTCTAATCTCTAGTTCTGGTAATGTGCTATTGCATTATATTAAAATGTCGGTTCAGAGATGCTGTTACTAACTATATTTATAATTTTTTAAACCATGATAAATTGGAAATGGCCAGTTATTTTAGTAGGTACGTGCCTTTGAAGTAAATATACAAAAGACAAAAGTGGTTACTGTTTGCTTATCTGATGTAATGTTAAATGTGTATTTGATTGGTGTTATATGGTGAGCAAATAGCTTTTTATTCCTTTTATAATTGCATAAACTGAAGATGTGTTCCTTCATGAGGTGATTGCTTGTATAAGAATCCGTGACCGTGACACAAGGGAAATGTTAAACCAAAAGGAAACCCAAAGTATATGTAGTCTTTCTTTACCAACACGAGTCAGAAACAAGCCATTAAGGCCAGTAAAAAAGGAAATGAACTCTGAAATGATTCTAAATGTTGCAAGCCAAAATGGTAAAATGATTATTATTGGAGCATAGTGTGGCCTCACATTTAATAGAAAAGGATAAGAAAAACAACCCATTACCTTCACCTCTTGGGTTGAAGGTTGTGTTACGCATTGATTCAATTCTGATATTTAATCAATTTTTCAACGTGAAACTAAACCTGTGAACATCTAACTGAAGTCATGATAGCTAGTATTTTGACACGATTCATTAAGAGATACTTTTTAATTACGTTACTCCTAGTTGCATATCCAGAATTTGGAGTTGTGAAGCATTTTCTCTTTGCAATTTCCACCAGTTCTTCTCTTTGCAATAAATAAAATCATTAAGACAGACAAAATAAACACCCTATTGTAGCAGTATTGGTGAAAAGATAAAGCATTGGTCAAAGATGCTGATTAAGGTGTTTCTCCTTCCCCTCCCTCAAAGTAAAAGTGTAGTAAAATTAATTGTGTACAAGTCAATCAAATGATTAAAGATCATCCAGCTGCAAGTGGATTAGTAAACTTTCTACACTGAATGTTCCATTCTGCTATTTCGTTTCATAAGATTATCACCACCACTACAATAACAACTACATTTTTTGATTACTATGAGGTTCCATAAAAGTAATGTACACGGTTCTGTTTAGGTACATTCTAAGAACAAAAAAAGGAACTATGATAATTTCAAACTGCACCAATGTTTAAGATACACTCACACCAGAAAATATATGACCTTGGAAGCAAGCATGTAATTTGAGAGGACAAAACTCTAAAAGACCAATTCTAGCATAGAAAATATAATGTCCTCTAAACATGAAGAGTATAAGCTTGAAAAATTTACAAAGAAAAACTATATAAGCAGCACATTGTCCTCTCCAGATCCAAGGCCAGGCTATGATAATAACGAGTACCTTAAGAACTGGAGGCCCGAGGAATGCTAAAGCATGACTTGGAAGAGGGTGAACTAGCACCACCTCCTTCATTATCATTAGATGATCTATAGCCTAAGAGCTTCTTCTTTCCAAACTTGGCCATAGGGACAACTTTTGAGGAGCTTGATGATGATGACCATGATGAGTATGAGGATGAGAGAATCATTTTCTTGAGGTTCAGTTTTGGTAGCAAAGCCAGCAGAAGATTGGACTTTGAGTGCTTCTTCTCTTTCTTTTTGTAGGCATTGAAGTTAAAATGATAAGAAGGTGGAGGAGTTAGAGGAGGGAGAGTGTTCTCTGAGAATGTGTGTTTGGGTGTGCCTGGCTGAGATTCCCACACAAATGGCACAGCAAGGGCTATTCTGAAAGAAGGGTTGGACATGGAACTTTCCTTTGAGAGTAGCCTGCAGAAGAACTTGTCATCTTGCTTGATTTGAAGGACACTCTTCTGATGTAACTCGGATTTAGCATTAACCATCTTTGTTTGATTGGAACCGTACGAGTTGTTGTCACCGACTCTGATTTGAGTTTGCAGAGGAGATAGAAAAAGGTTTAGGCCTGGTTTCTGGTTCAAGTCAGAGTGCCAATTACAAATGAAGTCATAATAGCTTGAGTGTCCATATATATCCAACAGTGTACCTTAACTATGCAACTTGGTTATTGACAAATAATCGGTATTAACTTCACACTTTTAAGGCTAAACCTTCCAATTTTCTGTACCTAACTGTTTTGACCATTTCTCTATGCTTCTTACACTGTGTTTGAGAAAAAATCCTTGTGTTACTCCATAAAAAGTTTAATAAGACAACCCTTGTTTTTTTTCAGTCAGAAATGCATACAAACAATGTTTAAACTTCTTTTAAACTCTATAATCAAATTATCCCTAACATACTCATTTCTTTTATTAAGAAGAAAAAAACAAAATCTGAGTACAAGTTAGTTATATATTATGCACACTTCAAACCCTTTTTATTACATGAGGGGCTTGCTAAAATATATAATACAATCTTCAACAGCCAGGTAATGTTGTTTTATAGTTAGTTGGTCGTAATCTTCAACTGAGAAATGGTAAGTAAACCATCGTAATTTTCAATGGAGAAATGATGAGTAAAACATCATGATTATTCCCAACTGGCCTGTGGTATATGCCAGCCTTTGATTTCTGGTATACTGAGCTAGGACCCTACCCTACACATGTAAACAATGTTATGCAATATTGTTCACATTCTCATGATGCACAACTTGCTTTCAGGGAAATAGATACCATATATATATTCCATAGGTTAATTAATTTCGCATAAATCTTTCAACACATGAACTTGTTGATCCAGCAACTAGAGGAGCAGCTAAGTTTATGGCTTCAGGTCCTCTAGACTATTTTGTCATGAGGAAGCAGCACCTGAAAATGGTCACTTTAAAAGGAAACTAACATGGGACGCACGTGCCACATTAAGGGACATACTCTACTCTACCCTTCTTTCCTCTTGCATTATAATTATCTCGTACTAAGTGCTACCCTCACATGCAGCTTCCATTTATGGTGACAGAAGAGTTTGATATGGCCACATGGGTTTCTTTTACATAAAAGAGACTTTAGATATATGGGGGTAAGGTGCTATGATAATGAATGAGACCTAACTAAATGTGTTAATGGGAAGATGACCTACCCTGTGGTCCTACATCCTCTACCTATTTTACATACATGACACATTTTTGGGGCTATGATCAGTGTTACATCAGAGTGTGGCACCTGGACAAGTTTGGACAAAGACCATTTTCTGTGTACATTTCATATAGGTGTATGTATATGTGAGTGGATATGCAAAATAAAGTAGCTGCAAATTATGTAATTGCTGAAGCATTTAAGAAAGCCTCACTGCATGATTTTATATCTAATGATTAGTAGCATTCACTAGATTTACATTGTTAATACTTGCCTTTGAACAGGAAATTGTGGAATTGTCTTTGTGCGAAATTGCATTCCAAGAATGCATTAGTTGGTGCAATAGGTAAAACGTCTTTGCATTGGATAGAGGTAGTGATTTGAGAGGTGAAGGTTATGGGTTTAGAAAAGAAATAGGTAAAAAAAAATATATTAGTTTGTATAGATGGGACTAATTACAAAATTATAAAACTAGGCTAATTAATTAGGTACATTTTATACTAATGAGAGAGAGAGACGTACACACCATGGTTTACATTATTTATTGTTGTTCACAATTGGATAGGATCATCCAAAAAAAACAAAAAATGAGTATTAAAAATCCTAAAATATTATCCTACTAAAATTGTTGACAAGTTTAAGTTTAATCAAACTCTTGTTTACTTAATTAGGAAATTGGTAAGATATAATTTTCTAATAAGAAAGAGCGAAAGAAGAAAATGAAAAAAAATCATATATAATATATTCATTTAAGTATATATTATATTATATTATATTACACTATATCATAT
>Ga0123341_1001868_pt1 | contig 16599 bp, 17 predicted proteins | sample Turbeapinknodule_FD_89959 | JGI IMG/M metagenome (GOLD analysis project Ga0123341, IMG submission 89959) | Root nodule microbial communities of legume samples collected from Mexico - Turtle bean Mexico pink nodule | ecosystem: Host-associated > Plants > Roots > Nodule | place: Mexico: Nepantla...
ATATATATATATATATATATATATATTTAGTTTATATTTTATGAACTCAATTCTTCTAGTACTAATAGAAAAATGTATATTAAAATCAAATTTAGGCTAAGTTATTAATATATTTTAGGTCCTTTAACTAAATTTTGGCTGACGAAGTTGTCCCTTAGAAAGGTGGATCATATTTTTAGCCACCATTAGCTGCCAGGGCAGTTCGTCCTGATCCGTTCTTAGCATGCAGGGGGTAAGGCAGACCAAACTGACCTGTTTTATCACCTCTATTATTTACCATAATAGCGAATTTTTAGGATAATACATTAATATTTTCCTTATCTTATAGCTTATCTTGTATTTGTATACTTGTGCATCCCTTTTACAGCATGAATCAATCAGAGAACACAGTTCTTGCATATCATTTTCTCTGATCTCAACTCAAGTATAAGAAACCAATTTTCTTTTGTCCTGTCTGTCCTAAGGTACTATCAATGGTGTCCTTAAAAAGTGTTTATAACTGAATAGAATACATGGTGCAACTTTAAATTTTCAGTATCTCTCTTTTTTGGTCCAAGTCTTGTTTGTTCTGAAATAAGATGCAATCTCTGGTCTTTTAATATCATCTATTCTCCTTGGCAGATAATCTTGGAAATGCTTGCCTTACAAGTTTTTTTGTCACTGGAGCTTGGGATCATACCAAACTTTTACATTCTTTAAAAGCATATCAAAATGCTGTGAGTATGAAGAGGGAGGATTTATAATGTGCACATGATAGAAATTTATAATGTGCATACAGTAGAAATATATCTTCCTTTGGTCACTTTTGTTATACTCATTTCTACTTGGAGATTATTATTGTATGTAATATTTATTGTTGAATAGGATTGTCATTTACAAATTGGAATGGAAGACCTAATGTTTGGTTATGTACCAGGAGAAAGATGAAAGAATGAAGTCCAATCCAGATTTATATTTTAATAGTGCCACAGTACGTTGAATCTTTGATCCTTTTTCTGTGTTTCTTTGTGTTCAAGTATTCATTAGAGAAGAGTTGGACGTTGAATAAGCCAGCTTACTTTTCTCCTGTATTTGTCTTATCAGTTCCACCTTAATACAAAAAATAATATTTAGACCTCAGATATATAATAGGCTAAAGTGGCTGCTACATTTTACTCGGCATAAATAGTGTATTGTGTAGTGTTTTTTCTGTTTGTCTAAATAATTTCTTACAGGTTAACAAATATCTTGAGAACTACCAGAGGGCCCTTAGTGGATTTGAGGCTGCTGCTTTAAAGGATCCAGGTCTTAATGCTGCAGAGGAGGTTCAGAAGATAGTCAGTTTACTTGACAAGGTGGACAATCTTTTGAAGGTAATGAAATGTAAATTTTCCTTTGGCTCTGTAGAAGTAATTTAAGCTAGTAATTTATTGAAGCATTATTCATAGGTTTTTTCTGTGGCTTGATATTCATGCATGGAGGATTCTTTTCATGATAGAAGCTGGTAACTTCAAGAAACATTAAAGTCCATTCTACCCTCCCTCTCCCCACGTACCAGCAATTTTTTTAACAGGTTGTAGTCAACATCTTAGAAGCTGCTGGTTTATAAATAGTTTTATTATGCACAGGGACATGTAAGAGCTAAGCGAATGACATCTTTGGCTTCATCATTGGTTGCTGTTGATTGTAAGCACTTTTCTGTGAGCTCGGTTTCAGTTTATGGTCCATCTTGAATTTTACGGAGCCTGTGCTTATAATAAACCTTTAGTTTTCTTTACTATACTGATTACTGACTTCATTCATGTCTACTTTTTGGTGCAAGTGAAATCACCATACAGAAGAGTTACCATAGACCTTCTATCAGAGGGTCCAAATAGAGCACTTGCAGTAGAGGGGAAAGTTTTGTTCTTTATTAAGACTGAAGGTGTTGCTCCCCTGTAAGTCCTCTACTCTGAAATGTATCTTTAACTATATATTATCTTTTCCATAAACAGATTCTTTGAAATGTTCCATTATATTCCCAGGAATGACATTCCTGAGGTTAATATGACTGGGAATATCAAAGATGTTTGGTAAATATTTGTCATTCATTGTAATGTTTTTTAAATTGATTTTGTTAAAAGTAAAAATATTAGAAAAGGTAAAATAAGACGAAGGTTGGAAGTTATACTTCGCAGACAACCAAGAGGGACGGTCATAATAAGGTTTACAGATCATTTTATGATATACAGATCATTATGATATAATTGGGGGTGAAGAGGGAAGATTTTGCAAGATCCTACTTGGCAAACGGGTTGATTATTTGAGTCACACGGAAATATAAGATTCTCACCCTTTTACATTGGAATACTAAAATGGAAAATGTGTAATATAGATTCCTGGAAATGAGTCTGCTTGAGAATAATTTCTTATAGTTTGCACCAAACTTAAGAATGTTACATTCCCATACTCACATTCCTGCTAATAATTTTGTAATACTTGAAACAAAAATACTCTTGCATTTAGCGGCATTTTCAAAACAAACCCAATTGTCTTCTTTTTTTGTTATGACACTGAGTTTAGTCACTATTGGACATTTTCGAGTAGCACATACTCCCAAGGAATTGAGTACCTCTTAAGAGAGCACCTAAGGTACACGAAAAGATTGAAAAGTAGAAAAGCACCTAATTAACAGAAAAGTATATAGTTAACCATGGACAGTGTTATCATGGCGGGCATTATTTTGAAGACATTTGTAAGTTTAAGAATTGATTTTATAGGGTCTAAATTGAAAATATGGGACCAAAATTTTAGTTTTACCCAAATAAATCCTTTCCTTATTCTTCTGGAAGTTGTCTGTTTAAATGTATTTTCCCTAATAATATATGATTATTAATATTTATTCTCTTGAGAATTGTTGATTGGAACCCGATATCTTCTTGTCATTGTGCAGATACTATTTGCTTTGTGATTCAAACCAATCCTGCTTTGTTCTCTCGATTTATGGTGTGCGTACTGATGTGGTAAGAACTGCTGCTGAAGTTTTATTCCAATTTCTCGTATTGTCTTTTTCTAAAGTAGAAATTCATTTTTCTGGCATAAATTTCAAGGGTGTTAAACCAGTTGCATGGTTACTTCTTTCTCATGTCTAGTAAGATTTCATCTTTGTGCTTTAAGCGTATGGACTTTCGTTCCATTAAGGTGTGTCCATGAAATCGTCTTGTGCTGAGACGGTTTGATAACCATTTACATTAAAAGGGATAAAAGAAATGACCAAATGATCATATCATATACAATGAAGTCTGCAGCTTTACTAGTGCTGATATAGATCTCATCCAATTATATTGATTATTGTTTTATTTGTTCTCTCTTCTCTATTTAAGTGAGTACTTTATTTACTGAATAATATTTTGGCCTAGTTGTGCTATGCTTCATTAATTGATTAGTTATTTTAGAGTTAATTGAGCCCTTATCACCCAGATTAAAGAAGGAGATCAGCTAACAATGCTTGATCCTTATTTTCGTGATGTTGATTTGTCGTGGAATGCTAAGGTACGGTTTCTTCAAAGATATTCTTGATTTAATGCCATGATTTGGTAATTCCTCAATGTCTTTGTAATAGAACAATGCATTCTGATTAAGGATTTACCTCATTTTTATGTATATTTTACAACAGCATTACCAGTTCAAGTCTATACGCCTGGATTTCTATGAACAAGTGCTTGTAAATGGAAAAGCTTTGACTCCTCAACAAGCTGTTCGTACGTCAATATATGCTCAACATAAACCCTGAAAAGGCCACTATGGAATTATTTGAGTTCTACTTGTCTTCTAGCTGTTGGTGTTGGATATTCATTGAGTAAATAGATTAGTTGGTACATTTATACATGTGAATTCTGGCCGAGGTCATGGGTCACAATCAGATAATAGGAAAAGAAGAAACCTGAGAGGAAAGTTTTACGTTTGGCTTTCTATTTTGTCCATCAAGCTTTTACATCTGTTGAATATGATAGTTTGAAGATTCTTCTGTTATGTTTCCGATACTTTCAACAGCATGTTCATGTAAAAATCTTGTTTGTTGTATCAAACTCAATCTTGCAAATGCTTAACCTTTTTCACACTTCTTTATCTTGGCAAGAAAAATGAAGGGGATAATAATGAAATGCTTAGAAACTTGTCAACTTCATATCCAAACAATCTTGCGTGCGATCATTAGCATACTTTTAATGCAGGGCACCTTCTTGCTAATGTCAAACGGTCCACTGAAAGAGTAATGGTTTCACATTCTTTAGCAAAAGGGTTTAATTTATTTGTAGTGGTTGTGAATAATGTAAAACATTCTTTCCCATTACTCTTTCATCATAAGCAATGGCCTTGATTAAGGAAGCTCAAGCTAAGCAAGAATCGGTGAAATAAAAGAATAAATACAGTAGGAAGGTGTATAAGACCATGTAAAAATTCAATTTTGAATATATAGGAATTTGAGTATGTTATACCAGGCGAACAAGATGATGATGATGATGGTGGTGGAATTATTGATAAAATAGTTCTGAATAATTAATTTGGTGATATACACTTATAAGAATATACGAGATCTAAAGAAAGTAGGGATTGGGTGATGCCAAATTTACCATATAAAAATGGAGTTGACCTCAGTGTTGAGACTCCTAGTGTTGGCTGGTTATTTTCTTTCTTTATAATTATAAAATTCTTTGTAATCTCTTATTATAATTATAAAACTTGAATAAGTGATTTTACATCATAAAAGTTATAAAAATAGTATAAAAGATTAGTAATTTACTACATAAATTGCTGTAAAAGCTTTACCTTACTCTCAAAACTTCTATGGACGACCTTATTGCCCTAAACAATTCCTGCCAAGAAGATTTATCCAATTGCAAAGTCCTACATATACATCAACATTTGAGAACTAATTAACCACTGAAGTCCAACATCCACCTCCTCATTTCATTATTTATATTTAATTAAAAAAAATAGTCCTCCTTTTTAACCTCATATCATCTAATCATCATTCCATGCATAGATAAGTAACATTAAATCAACTCAATTTAGCTATATAATAAACCAATTTTATTATTATATATAATTAAATCATGAAGGTTATGAAAAATATTGAAACTTATTTTAAACATCAATAAATATATATATATATATATATTATAAGTTAAAATTAATATATACAAGTTAAAAATTAAAAAACTTAATTATATAAAATAATTTTTGTAATCAGTTTTATACATAAATTATTTTTATTTGTGTAATCCATTTTCATTTTTTAATACTTTTCCCTAAGAGTCTTTATAAAAAAAAATTACCCAAACATAATAACAATAGTATATTGTATTAAATGGTATCTATTTAGTCAAACACCATATCATTAATTCACAAATATTTAAAGAATATGTCCTCAAAACTATATTACAATAACTATATCTAATCTGAATTCATCTTCAGAGCACACTGAATCTAATTTCTAAAACTTATCCATCAATATTAACTCGAAATCAAGAAAATTTTGTTCGTCAAAGTATCGGAATCTCAATTCAAAGAAGCAATGAACATACAACAGGTCACAAGAACAATGAACAAGTCATAATTGAAGTAATGCTTTATATTTTCTCTTCAGATTGAACTAAATAGGTGGGAGAATCTCCCTAAGTACAAGTCAAACAAACTATACACATGGTTGTATCTGCTTAATTATGCACAATCCAATGATGATGCAAAACAACACACGCCATAAAAAACACAACACAATATTCACGCTATGCAAAGGCTTCAAGACAAAGGACTGACTCTCATTTATTTAAGTAGATAACATCAGAAAAAGAATATTATCTTTATCCTACAAGATGTACGGATAAACACTATTGCTGCTTATAGTAACCACTTTGGTGAGGCGGAGGATATGGAGATGGAATGGTATAAGGAGGCCGCGGCACAGAACCAGGTTGCTGTGCTGGTGCATTATAGTACGGACCACGCCATCCTGGATATGCTGGCTGGCCATACTCATGGTTTCCCGGTGGCTGTTGGTGAACCTGAGCGGGTGGGTATGGAGCAGTTGATGATGGTGGAATGTGGTATGGAGGTGGAGGCTGATGATGTGCAGGACCACCATATTGGGGAGGTGCATGATGACCATAGGGAGCAACTGGTGGCTGCTCAACTGGCTGATAATAAGGTGCTTGTGGACGAGGATCTGTTTGTGTACTGGCTCTTTGATTTTGGCTTCCCACTGATGGGTAGTTGCTGTTAAAAGTACCTGTGTTTTTGTCCTGGAAACTTAGACCAGCCACTTGTCTCTGAACATCATCAATCATTTCCCTGCACTGAATGTTCCTTGTCATTACAAAGTCGTTGCTCTGCTGCTTTACGTTTGTGATTGCATCCTATCAAACAAAGAAATTGCGTATTATTGCATGATGATATTCAATTTAAACAAGTATCATCTAACCATGTTATTGAGCAAATTTTAGGAGAATTTAAATTTGCATTAGCGAAGAAAGGCTGCATGCCTACATGTATATTAGATAAATATAAAGACAAATGGGAAATTAAAGGTAAAAATAATAATAAATAGTGGCAATGGTTTTGTAGAAGTTATACATTCAAAAGGAATAAGGGGGCAAAAAAACCAATAGAAAGATGTCTTAGTGATTTGTGGAAGTTACAGAGTTAATGAATAAATTAATTAATATAAAAAAAAACACTTAAGGGGCAAACATGTCTTAAAAAATGTGTACCAAATTATGACGTCCCCTTTAATCATTAGCTATTTCAGTTGACATTTGTTGTGATAATGTTGTTATCATTGTTTGTATTGATTTCCTTTTATTGATGAGACCAATGATATTATTTTAGGATTTTTTTTTCTAATGTTACTTGAGAAAACTTTTGGTCATCATTCACTAAAATTTCTTTTGCCAATATCAGTAAGTTAAAGGAATTTATCAGCCGACATCAACTGAAAAGGAGAAAAAAAAAATCCCAACCAACAACATCGTATAAGTAATCTCGATTAATGTCACAGCCTAAATAATTGTGATCAACATCAATCTAGAAAAAGCTTATCGTTGTAAGTTAAAAAAATCTTAAAATGTTGGTCAAAAAAGTCTCAGAATCTTGACCTAAAAATAACACTAATCAAGATTGACTCAAAAATATCAACAATACTGATTTTTTAAATTATTAACAATTGTTTAATATTTAAATGGTTTTTTACATTAGGTGATAATTGAAATATTTTATCCAAACAAGAAAATTAAAATTCAATACATTTAAATTATCTTATCCAAACAAAATATTTGAAAAATGAAATAATTTGAAATAAAATCTATTCAAATGCAACATATTTAAATGTCTTAAAAATTATGAAATTTCCTATCCAATTGCAAAATTAAAGATTCAGTAAATTCTTATAGAATAGAATTAAAACCATATATAGTTGATAAGTTCTTACCTGCAGGGTTACATAGAATTTTAACCCTTCATTGATGTTTTCTTTTATCTCTCGAAATTTCGCTATGGAGGCTTCAATCTGCTTGTAGGCTTTCTCACGTGAAGCTGAAATAAAATAAGAAACCATCAGAACATGATATGATGCAGGAAAAGGTGCACTCAAATTGGAGCACTGTGACCGTAAAAGACAAAACTGAGTTTCATGAACGACAATAACAGTTGAGAAAACTTCCGTTCACTGGTCAGTCATGAAATTGTATGTGCAGTATTAAACATAGTCTGAAAACAGACTTAACATTGTCAACATGATGCTAAGGTACAAAAACCAGATATAATCTAGAAAACAACCAAATGGGGCCTACCTTTGTAATCTTCAAGATTGAAGATAACAGAGAACTCATCATTTTGAGCCTGTGAACAATGGCAACAAATTATCAGAATCACATCAGTAAAATTTATCACTTCGTCTATTAGAACAAACACGATCCACCTAGAAAAGAAGTATTCAACAACCAATACTCTACAGTGAATAGGTATAATGGCAGATAAAATTTGTCACTTTTGCCTTCCCCGGCAAAGTCTACCCTCTCAAGAAGCATGAAAAATAAAAAATGTAGTGTGTATTCGCTGCTAAAGTAGTCTTAGGAATTAGTTATAGTGGTAATCAAGAATATAAAGTATAGTCACCCTGAATATAAAGTATAGTCGCCCTGAATAGCCACTGCATGGGAAAAGAAAGTCCCAAAAAATGAAAAAATTGTGGGGAATGTTTCTTTTCTTAAATGCTCTTTAGATGGGTTCCGGGTATACAGAGATAAATACCTGGATCTGCAGCAATAATTGCTCCTGCGCCTCAATATTTTGAGCTATTTCATCACAAATATGGTCATATTTTGCTAGTTCCTTCTTGAAGAGATCATCGTAAGAACCGGTGGAAGTCATCAACTTTGGTAATATATCATCCTGTGATATTTATACAAATATATGCAAATTAATATTTGGGTGTGATGCATTCATGAATGGTAAGCTACACAAGAGGAAACATTCCTAGAAATTCTTCACGTCCACAACATTTGAAACTAAGTGAAGAAAACGAATCCAAACCACTAATTCATCTAGCACAATATGTTAAGAAAATACAAGTTCAAAACAGAAAAATACAATATACTTCTGTTTATCATTCTTAATTAAGGTTCAGCATTTTTTTCGTACTACACATGGGGGAATCATGAATTCAAATGATTGAGTATTGATACCAAAAATAGAGCGGAATCTCACTCCCATTAACCACAGATATAAAAAAATCCATATTTGAATCGCTTGGTATAAGAAGAAAGAAATGATTTATGGAAGAATCCGGTCCCAAGAATAAAAAGTGAAAGGTTGATGCTAAACAGTGTCCAAAAATCAAGAGGAAAGATTTTATTAAAGTGTGCCACTGATGCAATCTCACTATGATTTCCAATACGCCCCCAACATGATTTCCAACAAAACTTTATATAAATATTGATTCATTAACCATGACACTGATTAGCATGACCCGAAGTGAAAATAGAGCCTCTACACTTGGTGCCTTTTTTATTTCAGTATCTTGCATATACAATACTGAAATGTGAGATGAGGGTGAAGGTGCTGGGGGAGAGTAGGAGATGGCAGCAACAAGGATATGGGGAAGAGGAAGCAAAGGAGAAGGGACTTAAGTTGGAAAGGCCACAAGTGGATAAAATTTATATCTCTTTATGTAATTTATAAATATCAATTTTAGTTAATACAACACGTACCTGCATCTTAATTTTTTTTAAAAAATCTATGTACGACATCATTTCATGAGCTAGAATCTATAATGCAACACAGCTTCAAAGGCATCAGCTTAGAATCATTAAAGTATTCAGTTATCTAGCATACACAACATGACTATACACTTGGTTAGAAAATATCTAATGACATATCTTAGAATTTGGGCTTACGCCTAACTAAATCCCACAAAACCAGCTTTTAAGATGAAGATTACCTCTCACTTAAATACTTTAACTTAGTCATTTTTCTATTTTTCTAGACAAGATCACCAACACATACCTTTCACACTAAAGACTAGGTCTATTTGAGCATGAAGTTTACAAGGCTAAACTAAACATGTATGGATGGTTCAATAATGACCTCATAGTGAGTCACTAATAAACCTGACAAATTTTGCTAGGATAGATTTTGATATTATCTTAAAATGTAAGTTTAGTGATAGATTTTATACTATCTTCACTAGGATAGACTAATAAATCCTACAAAACCAATTTGTAAAAGGAGGATTGTATCTCACCTATATACTTTTTTTCATGTTTTATCTTTGATCAATGAGGCACTTAGGTTTTTCTTAATACACCACCTTACATCCAACACTAATAAGCTTGGTGTGTGAGTAATTATACAGTAGGTGACTATTTTTAATGGATATGGAATAAACTCCAATATTATCTTATAATTTGAGTTTAAGTCTAATTCAACCTCGCAAGATTGGTTAAGGTAAGAATTATTTCCCACTTCCATACTATAATTGGTCATATATCTACAGACAGAGTAGGGTTTTAGCAATATCATTTGTATATCTTCAAATATTTTAGAATATCCTAGATGATCTCTTAGGATTTATTTTTTAATTTGTTTCATTATTTAATTAATAGACATATTGTTTGGAGCCCCTCATTGAGTGAGATAAGTCATTTTGTTTGAGGTACTTAAGCCTAGAAATTCTCCCACTTAGCAGGTTAGTCTTTTGGACTGTGCTTTCTGTGCTTAAGTCCTAACACATCTCGTATCATGTTAATAGGAATATTTTCTCCTATGTTATTAGTATTTTTTGTATCAAGTAAATGAAACAAACTCCATTGTGTAGTCAGACTCTATTTCAATATCCCTTGCTTGCATCTATCTCTCTTTCAACACACTTCATTTATTATAAATTCCTTTTGCATTCAATAGTCATAACACGAATATATTTTACTAACATTGAATATACGTTCGGATGTTGCACATGCACAATCCCTAACATCCAAAAACATACTGGACCACGGACATTTATTGTTGAATTCAGAATGCGGAGAAGCACACATTATATGCAAACAACAGGTGTAATACTACTTCAATATCATTGAATGTAATGAGAAAACCAATATGTTAAGCATTCAAGAAAAGGCAAAACCACATATTTCCCTCGGATAATAAGACAGGAAATTTAGCTTCTACAGGAAGAACAAAAAACCTAATTATGTGAATCTGGTTTATCAGGCATACCTTTCTTTTCATATCTTTAAGCATATCTTCAAGACCAGCCCTTTGAGCTCCTAGAATTTCTAGTTGCCTCTGCATTAGTTAACACAATTGCAACAAGAATCATACACAGCAAATGGAATATTGTAGCTGCATTTAACATTACATCCTGCCAAACAATTAAAATATTTACCATAATAATCTGAATGTACATTAAAATGCCTTGCTAACTCTAACTAAACAATACTCATTCAATTTTCACATCTCAAATTCGTCATTGGATTTATTAACTATAATAAACACTCCTTAGCTACAAAGAAACCATTCAGCCCTCAGTTCATTGGTAAATTTTATAATCACAATATATAGGGAGTGAATACGAGAGTAAGGTTAGGATCACTAAAAAGGCTATAATTAAAAAAGGAGTGAAATGAAAGGATCACTTGTATAATATGAAATTTATCATAAAGTACTGATTAAAATTTTAAAATTTCACTAAGATCTCACTAAGTTAGATACATGATATTTAACTTGTATCTAAAACTTCCCACCCGCTATCTAGTATCCACTATCCTATTATAGCAATGTAGGGTTGACCACTAAGATTGATAACTACACCACAACATGCAACAGCTGCATCAATTTGGATGCAAGAAAATGTTATAGATTTTATTTCTAAGAAGTCAGAAATCATAATAAAACAATAACAAGATCAAAACCAGCATACCAAACTTTGCTTGAGAGACCCCACAATAGCATCTTCATTTTGATCAAAAGACATAATCGGCCTTGCCAAGCTTGGAAGTGCAGATTCAATCTGATTAAAAAAACAGATATTCAATGACTTAACAATGTTTTCTGATGACACTGAAAAGCAGATAATCCATAACAAACAGTACAACAATTTACCGGACGGGCATCAAGGATTGACATGAGTGCTGAATGTTCTCTAACTGATCGCTCAATCCTGCCATCACTTTCAGCAGCTTGCTTCAAGTTACCTGCAAACCTGTTGAGCCTATCCTGCAAGTTTTTAGTCAAGGTGCTTGACTGGGGCCTGGTCCATTTTGTGCCAAATTGACTTCTAAATTGAGAATCTTCTCTTGCTTCCTTCTGCAACAATTCCTCAGTCTGGACCAGCAACTCTTGATTCACCCTCCTTAGGTCCTTAAGTTGCTGCAACTCTGCTTCCAAACCAGCAGGGCCCCCACTGATCTGCACAGCCTCCACATCTTCTTTGAGACCTGTTGGAAGAGTAAAATTTCCTTCCAAAGCAAGAATGGAATCCGGAAGTTCCATTTCCTTAAGCCTAACTCGGGTTAGCTCACTAGCTTGCTGCAACTTTTCAGCCTGTGTTCTTATAACATCATCTACCATTTCAGTATACCGGGAGAGGGCCTTTGCACTGCTGTCCGGAACAAGACTTGCAAACATCTTCTCTTTGCTTGCATCCAGCACCTCATTCATTGCCATGGGCTTCACCATAGAAAATGCTGGAAGGGGCGATAACGAACTTGGCGGAGGAACTCTCATGAGATAAACCCTATCATTCTCCTTGACAGCTCTTTCAAGGTTCCGGTTAATATTGGCCTCTAACTTGCCAATTGCATCAAGAATTTGCACCGCAGCACCCTTAGAGCTCTTCTTCGCCTCAGTCAACACATTAACAGCACTCCGCAGTCGTGCAATCTCCTCTGCTATTTCCTCTTTATCATGCAGCTCCAATCCATACCTATAACAAGCTTCTGCATAGAACAGTGCCGCCTTTAACTGTACATGAACTATCCAGGACTTCTCAAAATGCTGGCTCAAAGGAGCAACATTCAGCGCAGCTAAAGCTTCCTCGTAATATATCCCAACCTACAGGTATAACATATCAACTACAAGTCAGTTCTCATCCAAAAAACAAAACAAGTGACACAACAAAATATCAAGAAATCAGTGATCAGAGCAATCAAACAATCAGCATTTGAAAAAAAAGTATCATTCACGATTCATAGTTAAAAGTATACTTGCTAAAAAGTCCTAAAGCTTGAAACGAACTCAAGAAACCACTGTACCCAAGGAAGGCCTATTGATCCTACTGGATGGTCCAGAGTCCTTCAACCATCAAACTTGAAAGAATGACTACAAGTGAAAACCTAAAACTGATTAGCAACGAACCTGTCTGGAGATCTTAGCACAGACACCGGGAGTGCTCCCTTTAGCAATAGTGTTCTCGAAGACGCACTCTTGCGCCTGCGCGAGCATGAGCTTCTCCAGCATCCCGGCACACTCAACGGACAAATCAACGGTTGTGGAGTTCCCAACGGACGCCTTCATGGAGGCGTTGTCGCGGAGGAAGGCAAAGGAACCGGCAGCAGCAATGAAGGCATGCGAGGCCTGGCGGCGGCCGTCAACGGTGTTGCGATCGTAGGAACATCCAATCTGACTGTAAACGGCGCCCATATTGAAGAGCACGGAGGCCTTCTCGAGGTGGATGTTCTGCTGCGAGGCCTTCTGCTTTGGCTTGAAGGCATCGAACCAGACAAAGGTGAGGGCGTTGACGTGGCCAGGGTCGGGGGAGATTGGGAAGCGCGTCTCAACAAGGCAGAGAGATTTGAAGTAGGTTTGGAGGAGATCGCGGCGCGCCGGGAGGGACGGATCGGTGTGACGTTCGAGGTCGGAGCGCAGTTGCTTTAGGGTTTGGAGATCGTCTTCGAGGTTCTGCGCTTCGCGCTCGGAGTAGTGAAACGCCACGTAATTGCGTAGCGGCCGATACAGATCGACGGTGTTGGTCTTCTTCTCGAAGATCGCGAGCACGATGTTGGCGGAGGCCGCGGTGGAGGAGGAGGGCGACGCGGCCATGAGAAGATTCTAGAAAGTTTGGATTGATTACGGCGTTAAGTTAATTGCCCTCTTCCTCTCTCTCAGAGGTATATGACTGACACTGTGACCAATCAATTACATGCCCCGTTAGAGGGTTTAGAATTTCTCACAAACGCGGAGAATTCAGAAACAGAATTTTTCAAAGATATTAAATCGGGATAAATTCTTAACGATTAAGGTTGTGAAGAAATTTCTTGTTTATTTCTTTCACTTTCTCTGACCCGCACTCCAACTTCAACCTTTGTCACCTTCTTCTTCTCAAACAAATTTTGAAACAAACATATATTTCTATTTTAAATAATAATAATAATAGTTTAATCTGATGTGATAATGCAAATAATCTTTTCAATGTGTATTTAGAGTATTGGTATCTCTATATCTCAACACATACGTATATGTATGTATTTAAGTTTCAACAACCGTATAATCAGATTAATAAAACGTCTCTATAATAAAAATGAGGTTTTCCTTTAAAAAACAAATTGCAAACTAAATTATTGACGAGTTTAAAGAGTGTAGTCTTATTTAAATCACGCAAGGCTTAGTTTTGATAAGTATATTCAATTCTACTTAAATTTTAATTTTCTTTATCTTCTCCTAAATGGATGGTTGAGGGAAATATACTGTTGTTGTAAGATTCTTGTTTGTTAAAATACACTTAGGAAAATATTATATTTCTAAAATTTAATCTATGTAAAAACGAGTTAATGTTATATTTCTAAAATTCAATACAATTAAGTGGAGTTAATATTATATTTATAAAGTTCAATCTATAAAAGGAGTTAATGTTAATTTTTACTATGTGATCATTCTTTTTCTTTAATAGAGAAAAAGATTGAAACGATTATTTTTATTTTTATCTCTTAAAACATATTGATGTGCACACACGTCTTAAACGATTCACAATACATGATGTGTGTACTAAATTATTGGACGACAACATGTTGAAAGGTGATGACTTTATATTATGACATGCATTATATATTATATATAAGTGGCATTTTGCTATAATAATATTTCAAATTTGTTTTTTTATCTTGTTTGAGTTCACTATTACTAGTCTTGTCAATTAAGGAAAAAAAGATTTTACCATAAGACGCCAACTGTGGGGTTCGAACCCACGACCACGTGGTTAAAAGCCACGCGCTCTACCACTGAGCTAAGTCGGCTCTATAATTTTGAAGAGTTTATTTAACAAAAGTGTCATCTTAAATTTTCAATTTAAATGATTGAAATACAAGTATAATTATGCAGAAATACAAATATTATATTTCTAAAATTTAATCTATATAAAAATGAATTAATATTATATCTCTAAAATTCAATACAATTAAGTGAAGTTAATATTATATTTATGAAGTTCAATCTATAAAAGGGAGTAAATGTTTTACGTGTGAGATGTATTCTTATGTATCACTCAAGTGGTGTGAGATAACTTAAGTGATGACTCGTACTCTAATCGAAAAAATTGAAACAATTATTTTTTTCTTTTGAAACATATCAGTCAAACATTATATAAATGAACTTAAATGTATGGTTTATGGCTCAAACACTATTCTAAATGCTTAGGCGTAACAAAGACGATGTACACACATGTTTTGAACGATTCACAATGCATGATGTGTGTACTACATGATTGAGTGTTGGATGGATGTTCAAACATCTAATAGCGATGAAAATGACTTTGGAACTTGTTAATATTTCCAATAAGTGAATCTCACGTTAGCATTAATGAGACTGTTTAAGCAATAATATGGTTGATGTCTTACTTATGGAGAAAGGTCGCTCAAGTAAAAGAAGTTCACCTACACGACAACATGTTGAAATGTGATGACTTTATATTATGACATGATTTTATACATGTATTAATGATATTATTAATTGTACATGTTATGAAGGTATATGATCAATTATAATATGCATTATATATAAGTGGTATTTTGCTACAATAATATTTCAAATTTATTTTTTTCTCTTGTTTGAGCTTACTATTAGTCTTGTCAATTAAGAAAAAAGTTCATCTCAACTTATTTAGTCTTTGGTTTATCCATTTATTGGGGTGCAAGATACATGTATTAAGAAATCTTAACCATTATGAAATGTTGTTAATGAATTAGGTTAGAAAAACTAATTAAAACTTGACCTTGTAACATTACATGTTTGTATATATCAAAAATGATTTTGAGGAGTGTATTTTTTTAAATAAAAATTTTTATGGTAGACATCATTATGCAATTAAAACATAAGACACCGGCTGTGGGGATCGAACCCACGACCACGTGGTTAAAAGCCACGCGCTCTACCACTGAGCTAAGTCGGCTCTATAATTTTGAGAAGTGTATTTAACAAAAGTGTCATTTTAAATTTTCAATTTAAATAATTGAAATACAAATATAATTATGCAAAATGCATTTTTTTTTTAATTTGAGGCAAAATTTCCAATATTATCCCATGGTTTTAAGTTAACAAAAACAGTTTTTTTGTGATCATTTTATCATTTTGAATGTTTTTTTTTCGGTTAATTCTTGAAATTTTATAGTTTGTGAAAATTAAATGATGTTTTGTATAAATAGGTGTTGACACTTATAATTTAAATAATATACGATATGATGAAATGGTTTAAATACAATGTTTATAAAGGATATAGATATATAAAATTTATTTAAGTGATCTCTCAAGTTTTTGGATGATACATGAGAATGTATTTATTAAATACATGAATTGAGGAGGAAACTTTTATCCTACGATTATTATAGTAGAGTTTATGTGTTAAACTTCTAAATAAACATGGATGCTAAATTTTTCTTTGTTTCACACAATTTTAAATCTCAACGTGAACTTAAATTTAAAATTTAAAATTTGTACCTTTAATTTAATAATTTTAGATAACATATTGCAAAATCTCTAAATTTTTTAATACTAAATTTTTATTTTTATTCAATTTATATCTAATGCTAAATATAGTATTTTTAACGTTTTATATCCAAGTAGACATATTCCAAATCTCAAATATAATCAACATTTAATAAA
>Ga0123341_1001870_pt1 | contig 16597 bp, 8 predicted proteins | sample Turbeapinknodule_FD_89959 | JGI IMG/M metagenome (GOLD analysis project Ga0123341, IMG submission 89959) | Root nodule microbial communities of legume samples collected from Mexico - Turtle bean Mexico pink nodule | ecosystem: Host-associated > Plants > Roots > Nodule | place: Mexico: Nepantla...
ACATAAATTTACATTATTTTTATGTAAACTAATATTTTGAAAAGTAATTGAGTACACTCTTTTAATATACTATGAAATTTACATACATATAAAAAGAGTTTAATTTCATGCCCTTGTAAATATTTTACAATTGAAATTATTTTAAAAAATTATAAATATTTTCTTATAAAGTATTTATATCGTATATTAAAATAAAGATAGGATGACAATGAAGTTTATTAAAACTTCAAATTAGTCTCAATATATGCATCTAGTTTGTTTGTAACATCTTTATCTTAAAATATAAGTAGGAATAAATAAAATATAAGTAAGAATAAATGATGAAATAATTTTACATTTAATACCTCTATAGTAGAGGAGACACGGACAATAACAAGTGAAATTGATATATTGATGACTATTATAGATATTATATGATACAATCGATTTGTTGCAAATTAAGTATCGAATTTAAATAACAAAGTTTTTAAATTATCCACCAAGTTAGATGGAAGTTAAGTGAATCAATTGAACATTCCTCCTTTTAGTGAGGTGGAAATATCCGACACCACTATTAACTGATTTTTCAAAGTGTCACCTAAATTTAACGGAGTGTAATTCAAATTTATAAAAATGTTTCATTACTTATTATTTATTTACCAATTCATTATTTAGGCAACTCATTCGATCCATAATGTGATTAATAATCCGGTTTGTCGGTTAATAAAATGATGTGATTTATTCAAATCATTATATATTTAATCACCCGATCAAATGACGTGTAGTCCGACCGCACAATAACTATTTAACCAATTATCCAAAACAATTATTCATCCCCACCTATTTAACTATTTGTCCCCACCAGAGACAAGTTGCGGTTTCAAGCACCGCCTTTTTAAGCGTTTGTTTCTAACTGCTCAATTTTGGAAGTGAACTTTGCAAAACTCCCGCTCCGCCGTCCGCTTCTGTCGTCGGCTCCGGCCAACGCGCCACCGATATCACACTCCCCCTTCAGTAACCGCCGCCCGTTCACGCTCCACTAACCTCTGAACCGTGAGTACATAACTTTGGAAAACTCCCGCCTGTGTTATCTCACTTTCTTAAACGTAAACATTTGGCAGCCACCGGACTAAAAAAACTCTCAACTTTACATATCCACTTTAAATTTTCATGTATGGGTTTGCCTCTAACCACGTCAGAGTCTGAATTGGCCACGTAAAGGTGTGGCATTGGTGTACCCAAAAATTGGTGTAGGCGAAACTTTATTCAAACAATAAAAGATCAAATTTTGTGTCAAACATTTGACTAATGAATTAGTAGATTAGGAACAAAGATAAGAACGAAGAAAAAGTGCGAAATGGTGAAAGAAAGCAGACAAAACACCTGCAACATATTATGGGCACCCTCCCAAGAGCAATATCTAACAAACCTTTTCATTCATGTTCCTATCTATTCCTTCCATACAACTCAAGTGGAAAGTTTGTTCTCTGCTCATCCACTTGCGGACCAAAATACTGCTACTCCAATTACCCGTATCCAAATATCTCAAATAAAGATATTTTTCTCTTTCCATCTTCTTCCCCTTACTTAAATCTGAAAAAACCTCACCACACAAAAGTGAAAAAGTTGAGATATGAATGATTAAAAAATGTTTCCAATTCATAGCGTGTAATATGTCTAACCTTGTTTCCTACCTAAAATTGATATTTTGATAATGTGATCTATTCCTCTCTTGTTATCCTTATTTAGGTCTACTTATTCATATAATCGAGGGGGAGAAGGACATGGAAAATGGTGCTTAGCTTTACGCTTTTTGTTTGTTCTATCTTCCTGGTACTGCAATTCTATGTCACCGTTCAGATATATGAGGTATTCACTATTTTGGTGGCTTTAGGTTTGCAATGAGATATGATGTGAGCCAGGAGCTATGTTCCAGATCTGTACCTCACCTCACTTGTAAGGGAAGCTACTTCCCAACCAACAAGCACTTTTATAAATATCAGAACTTAAAATTGGACAATATTTTATTGAAATTTAACTTACACTTTCTTGATCTGTAATTTGTGTTGGACTGGACTCCACTTTGTTTTCATGTTTCTGATTTTAAAATCAACTACCTTTGAAAATGTGTGATGTACTCAAGCCAGTTCTTTGTAAGTTAACAGCTCAAGAGTAAAACAAAAACCATTGAACAACTCATGCAGGAATGATTAAATAACTTACAATGATTTGACATTGGTAGAAAACTAACAATCACGGCTATAATTGATTACAGTAAACATTTTCTCAATGTTTGTGATATTTAAGCAAAGTGGGAAATCGGTCATCAATAACACCATTTGTCATGAGTTGCCATAAGCATTAGTAATTTCTGTGATGAAAGCTGTTTCTTTATTCTGGCCAAAGCTTCTTTAGCATCTGAACCAGATATAACAAGAAATTTTGGACCACCTAATCATTCTACCGGCTAAGATAAGTTATGCTTTCCAGATAAACATTTGAAAATGCTTCCACCAAAATAAAGAAAGTCAATCTCATGCACTCTTTATCTAACACTACACATTTATCCTAATTATTAATATCTAACGAGTAGGACCAACCATACCCAAGGAATAGGATCACCAATACCAAGGAATAGGATCACCAATGTCCATTAAAATGTTGTTGGACCCATATGACTAAAGACATCCGCGATCCCAAAAGCTCATTGAAAAATAATAGTATTCTGCGGTTGCAATTGTAAACCAAATATTAAAAACACGCCCGAATGGTTGTAATCGTAAATATGCTAGATTCACTTTCGTAAAGAATAAGAAAGTAAGAGTATTATGTGGTTTTTAAAACCGACATACAGCAGGTGATGAATTCTCTCGGTTGTTAATTTGACAAATTGACAGAGAGAACTTTTTTTTAGTCACCAACTTGCATTAAATCTCACCAGCCAAGTTGCTTCATTTCCTAAGAAGGAGAAGGTAAAAAGATAATGGAAAATCCAATGGCTGAAAGCCAGCTGATAGCAACTTCTATCTAAAACAACATGGCATTGGACAAGCCATGATGTCCCCTCACCTATATATATACATTGTTCCATCCCTCCCATAACTTCTCAAGCCACCAAACCATCTAAGCTACATTCCACTTTTTATTTCCCTTTCCCTAATGGCTTCAATCTTTTCACCTCTCACCATAATCTTCTTCTTCCTCCTAGTCCTTTGGGGTGGCGAGGCACGTGACCCTTTTGCGTGTGACCCAAAGAACGCCGCCACAAGCAGCTTACCCTTTTGCAAGGCGTCGCTGGCAATAGCAGAAAGAGTGAAGGACCTGATTGGAAGGTTGACAATGGAAGAAAAGGTGGGCTTGCTAGTGAACAATGCTGCGGCAGTTCCACGGCTTGGAATCAAAGGGTATGAGTGGTGGTCGGAGGCACTGCATGGGGTCTCAAATGTGGGCCCCGGAACCAAGTTTGGCGGCCAGTTTCCCGCCGCCACTAGCTTCCCTCAAGTCATCACCACCGCTGCTTCTTTCAATGCTTCTTTGTGGGAAGCTATTGGACGGGTAAGCTTTTCTTTCATGGCTTCTGTTTTCTTAGCAGAGTGGAATATCACTTTTTTTTAATGATATTTTTATTTATTAATATTTCGGTACAAATACTTTATTAATTAAGAATTATATTGTAATTTTCTAATAATTATTTTAATATTTTTGGCGAGATATCTTTCACTATGTTTGATTGAAGTGGAGAAACACTGAAGGAAAAAAGTATTGAAGGGAGAGAAAAAAAGTAATGTAGATGTCACACATTTTTCTTTCTCGTCACTCTAGTAAAAAAATTGGAAAAGTGGAGGCGGTGGATACTTTTTTTTGTTTTTGGAAAAAAACTGCAACTTTTCTTTTATACTCTCATCCATTAATTCGTTACTTTTTTTCGGTAATACAAGCTGAATTGGGGAAGACAAAAATTGCATTAATGTTCAAGACTTCTTAATCACAATAATTATTTTAGAAAATTGTATAGTCAGATTTTGAAAGAAACCTTTTTGAATTGGTTAAATACTTCTTTTAGAAACATTTGATATAAATAGATAGGACTTGATTATTTTTAATTTAATTTTTTTTTTGTCGAAAGGTACTGTAATTAGAAAAAAGTCATAACTATTGAGTAAATCATGGATGCATTTGAAAGAAATACTTTTCTTTAATATTTAATATTAAGGTGACGTTTTACTTTTTATATTTTTATTTAAAAAATTGTAAGCTTGTAAATAAATTTTAAATTTGTGCAGATATCATAAAAAAATGATAAGTGTTGCTGAAAACAGAGGCCTTAGAAACGTGTTTATAAAAAGTGTAATGAATGTATGTGTAGGTGGCCTCAGACGAAGCAAGAGCAATGTACAATGGGGGAACGGGTGGGCTTACATACTGGAGTCCGAACGTGAACATTTTTAGAGACCCACGGTGGGGCCGCGGACAGGAAACTCCCGGCGAGGACCCAATACTAGCCGGTAAATATGCGGGCAGTTACGTGAGGGGACTGCAGGGGAGCGACGGTGAGCGGTTGAAGGTAGCGGCTTCTTGCAAACACTTTACGGCTTATGACCTTGATAATTGGAAGGGTGTGGATCGGTTTCACTTCAATGCAGAGGTAAGGTTTATTTGGTGTTTCTTCCAACTGAATTGTAGGGATGAAATGATATAGGTTTGTTTGAAGTTGGTGTGCAGGTTAGCAAGCAGGATATGGAGGATACGTTCAACGTGCCATTCCGAATGTGCGTGAAGGAAGGAAAGGTGGCGAGTGTGATGTGTTCTTACAATCAGGTTAACGGCGTTCCTACCTGTGCAGACCCCATCCTCCTAAACACAACTCTTCGAGGCCTGTGGGGTCTTAACGGGTACATTGTATCAGACTGTGACTCTGTTGGAGTCTTCTACAATGCCCAACATTACACATCTACGCCGGAACAAGCTGCTGCTGCTGCCATTCAAGCAGGCCAGTGTTCCTCCTATTACTAGTTCCAATTTTATTTCTTCATTTCTTCTGGAAAAACACTTCATATTCGATCATGCTACAGGCTTGGATTTGGATTGTGGGCCTTTTCTAGCCCAGCACACGCACAATGCTGTCAAAAAAGGCCTGTTGAGAGAAGCTCATGTGAATGGGGCCTTGGCGAACACGTTGACGGTCCAAATGAGATTAGGGATGTATGAAGGTGAGCAACCCGGTCATCCGTATGCCAATCTTGGGCCAAAAGATGTCTGCAGCCCAAGTAATCAAGACCTTGCCCACGAAGCCGCAAGACAAGGAATTGTCCTACTTAAAAACAAAGGCCCTTCTTTGCCTCTCTCCACAAGGCGTCACCGCACCCTGGCTGTTATTGGGCCCAATTCGAATGCAACTGTCACAATGATTGGAAACTATGCAGGTACAACCTTCTTCTTTTCATTCCCCAAAAATCTTGTAAACTAAAAATTCATCTAACCATCTCTTCATCTGCTTATTAGGTATTGCTTGCGGATACACTAGCCCTCTTCAGGGAATAGGGAAATACACCAAGACTATTCACGAGCTGGGTTGTTCAAATGTGGCTTGCACAGATGACAAGCAATTCGGGAGAGCTATCAATGCAGCCCAGCAAGCAGATGCAACTGTGCTGGTGATGGGCCTGGATCAGTCCATCGAGGCTGAAACTGTGGACAGGGTGGGCCTGCTTCTTCCTGGTCACCAACAAGACCTTGTGTCGAAAGTAGCATCTGCCTCCAAGGGCCCAACAATTTTGGTAATAATGTCCGGTGGGCCTGTGGATATAACTTTCGCAAAGAATGATCCTCGAATCCAAGGAATTTTTTGGGCCGGTTATCCCGGTCAAGCTGGTGGTGCTGCCATTGCAGATATCTTGTTTGGAACATCAAGCCCTGGTTTGTCTGTCTTCTTTTGAGTCTTGAGAAAATGCCCTTGTAGGCCCAAATAAAGTGTATGGAAATGCAGAGCTAAATTACGTATTATATTTGAATTTCAGGAGGGAAGCTACCTATGACATGGTACCCAGAAGGGTACGTTGAAAAGTTGGCAATGACAAATATGGCAATGCGATCAAAGCGATCGAAAGGGTACCCAGGAAGAACCTACAGATTTTACAGTGGGCCTGTGGTGTATTCATTTGGTTACGGATTGTATTACACGCATTTTGTTCATACATTGGTAAGTGCACCCAAAGTGGTATCAATTCCCGTGGATGGGCACCGGCACAACAATAGCTCCAACATTGCCAACAATGCAGTTAAAGTGACACATGCCCGATGTGCCAAGCTTTCTATTAGCCTTCAGGTGGACGTTAAAAATGTTGGCTCCAGAGATGCCACGCACACGCTGTTAGTCTTCTCCGCACCACCTGCAGGTAATGCTCAATGGGCTCCACACAAGCAACTTGTGGCTTTTCACAAACTCCATCTTCCTGCCAAGGCCCAAGACCGAGTGCGTATCAACATTCACGTTTGCAAGCTCCTCAGTGTGGTTGACAGGTCCGGGACTAGGAGAGTTCCAATGGGCTTGCACACTCTTCACATTGCTGATATTAAACACACTCTCACACTTCACCCACACATCAACTCTTGAAATTTTTTCAATCATACTCATGCAAAATATACACACTACCTGCCAAACACCCTATACACAAGTGTATAATACATAGTATCATAGATGCCACACACATTTCAAGTTTCGCCTCTAAACTTCCTACATGGTGTTTCGGTTCAAATCAACCGCAAATTACATTGATTCATCAATCACAGCCAATAAAGTAACAGAGTTGGTTGCGATTTTTGAAGGAGAGATTAGAGCAATGTATTTTTCTCTCTCCCATTCATCACTACTTTGTTTACCATTCATTTTGCATGTACTTTTATTGATACAGGACATTAGTATACTTTGGTCAAATATAGTTCTATGTTTGGTAATCAGGACGAGCTTTTTAACCATGATGAGCAGAGCTTACATCACCAAATCACTTGGACCTTTCCATTTGTACTTCATTTTTACAATTGCAACCATGTTTAACCAACTGAATTAGATTTCCCTGACATCAATATATATCCACACTTAATGGATTTTAAAAAGATAATAATACATAGTTACGAGATACTGATAACAAATTATTATTAAGAGTTCCAAAAAAAGGTGTGCCACCGAACGACACAAATTAATTTTTAATATCACACAATTTTTTACTTAAACTTTTAATGGTGTTGGCCTCTCCTCTCCTCATGTTATTTTTTACTTAAACTTTTAATGGTAAATGATAGTGTGTATTTTCTTTAGCCTTTTATATTGAATTCAATAAAAGTACAAGACTCCTACATATTATGAATGGAATACAAGATTGGAATTTTACCTTTTTTCTGGTCAGATTTTAACTACACTAAATTGTCATTGTATTCAATTTTTGAATGGTATGAACCCCATCCCCTTACTAGGTTTGGAATGGTGTGAAAGTATAGTGTTTGAAGGAAGGTAAATGTAAAATATATTAGACATTGGGGAAGCTACATACATAAATTATTTAATAGCTTACTATTTTTCCAAATAAGGAAACAACAACCAGAATGCAACTTGGCTTCGTACAAAATGAGCCTCCCATATTAATAAAAAGTGAGGCTATCAAAAACAAAAAGTGAGTCTCCCATCATTTAAATTTTAAAGAGCGAGAAAAACTATTAAGGCAATCATGTGACATATAAACCAATAATGATCCAAACTGATGACAGAAGCTGGCATGTGTAGGCCAAAAAGAGCTCAGTCCAAAAAATACAATTAAAATATGAATAAAAATATGCAGTAATGCTTTCATATTGGAAATGGCCTTGATGTTGATATATAGCTTATAAGAAGCCAATAGAACACAGTAAAGCATTTAATTCAAGTTCCCATGTTCCGAAAATATGGTGTCACAGATTCCACGCTTTGACTTGTATCATTCAGCCGGAATGAAGGACTTCTTTCACTGTTCAAAATAGCTTCCAATTATAATAACTTTGCAGTGCAATAAAAAAGTGTATCATATCAGAATACAGCTGATGGAAAGCTTTTGCCCGTTTTCATTACCATCAGTTTACCCAATTCATGACTGACATTGATCCGGAAACACAATGTTACCCAAATATGTACGTTCTAAAATTATGCTTGACTTTGAATTCAAGTTTTCTACTTTAACAATTATGCTTAAAGCTCCATCAAAACAATTGGTAAGCAGAGAAGTAAAGGCTTTAAGAAGGGATTGATATGAAGAGAATAGATAAAAAGTATGAACAGGGAATAGAAGAAGCAAAGTAACATCTTGAGTAGAACTTTCTTTTTCCATCCCCCAACTAGTCATTATTCAAAGGACAAACTTTAGCAAAGGCTGACTTATAACATACTATGATGGGCTGAAAATCAAGGGAAGAAAAGGAGTACACCCCACGGGGCATTGCATATTTTCAAGTCTACTTTTTCGCTTCTATTTCTTAAAATGTTTCCAATTATTGGGGAGACCTCTATCATACATGTTACGTACCAATCTCTGCAAGAGGAAAGACCAATAACATGTCTTTGGTACTTCCTTTTGATGTTGAATTCAGTGGTCCTGGTTTAAAAGGCTTTTATCTTTGGGGCAGCTAATTAAAAGCTATGTATGACACATAAGATTGCGAAGGATGCCTAATGCAGAGCCAGAAAATAGTGAACTTGTTGGGAAGAGTTTGTTTGCTGAATCACTGATGATGAGGACCAGCTCTAAGAATTGTCAAATGTCAACAGCTCGAAAAATAAGGTTTCATTGGTCCACTTGCTGCCTTGCCAACCATCTTCAATTTTGACTTTTGATCATGTGACCCTTTCAACACAATCTGATACCGTTCACACCATATATGAAAATTTGGTAATTCCCTCCATACATTCACACATTCAAATATCAAAATTGTATATTCTGCAAACACATATCTTAAGTTGAATTCATAAAACAAATACATGAAAAAGTTTGATTTTTATCCAATGATTCTTATCAGTGGAACGTGTGATGCAGAAAATTCCTGACTTTGGGAATCTGATCCCATAAAATTGTATTGCCATTATTGCTCCCTATGGTATTGTTTTGGATTTGTTGTGATTTCCAATTAATGTTGTAGTAGGAGTGGTTAGCTATAATATTCAGCGCGGTTTGATATGAGCTTGCCAGCTTCTCATTTTTTATTCCTATTCTTAAAAAACATTATTACATCTGTGTCTTGTTGATTGATGACCGGAGTGAAACCAATGGTATAATTCCCATGTGTCAAATGACGTGATAGAAGAAGAATCCTTCTCTATGTGCCACTTGTCAATTCTTGTAGCCTCATCAAAGTTTTCTACTTCAATCCTTTATTATGATTCATCACGGATTTAGACTTGATAGTTTTCTATTTTTATATCATCATGGTTTGAGTTAACAGCAAGATGAAGTTTAATATAATGTTTAGCTGACAGATTCAGAGAATTAATAGACACACATATAGCGCATAATGCTTGTATTTAAAAAAGACTAAATGATTAGTGAGAGATTTATAAAAGGCAGCAGAAGCATATGATGATGTGTATAAAAATTTGAATTTGAATTTGGTGAGTGAGATGCATTATTGGGAAAGCTTTTGAGCTAATTAGCAGCAGAGTGATGAAATCACACCCTTGTTAAGCTGGCCTTGTTGGCCATAAATCCATTGAAATTCAAGCTACACATGCATAGCAATATGTATATGGTAGTGTATTATTACTGTTGGCTCGCAAAGCGAAAGCTACACTACACATGGGTCACCATCTCCACGTGAAATTTCATCAACAAGACACGTGCATCCCACAGAGGTTCCCTCAGTTTTTGCAGGAAGCCCTTGGAAAGATAACCACAGTGGATAAGCATCAGAGGAATACGAGGCAAAAAATAAATGTTCACAACTTCAAAAGATGAACATCAATTTTTATTATAAGAATATTGAAGCCATTACTTTATTTTGCCGTTAAAGGGACTCTTATGAAACGGTGGTGGTGTTAAAATGGGTACATTTTGTGACTGGAAAAAAGAACTAGCTTTTCAAATAATAAAAACAGGTTTAAGTGTGTAGGGCTTTGTGGAAATGAAACGCAGGAAAAACCTTATCCAAGAATCGTAGTTTAAGAGAATCTTTTGTGATGCGCGTCACCCTTTGCCTCCCTATGTACAAACATGTCTTTGAGAACGAAAAGCGTTTCAATGATTTTTATTTTATTTTTAATCTCCCACTTATTTCTTTAATCAATATTTAAATTTGCAATTACCAAGATTGGCATATGAGGATGCAATTCCTTCCATTATTATAGTTATATCTAAAGGATCTTATTATTGTGTAAGGATAAGCAATAAATGCCCACCCTGGAAAACCTTGGAATCCTAAGTTTTCCTCATTTTGATTTTTTAAATATGGAATATGACTTTAACAACCTAAGTTTTAAAACCACCTTCTCAAGATAAATATATATTGACACATAATATTTTCAAGTTAATCATTCATTTCAAGTTTATGTATGAGACGTATAGCTGTTTAAACACTTTAAAAAAAATCTCCTGCTTATACAATTTCCATTCAGCTTAATTCCTGAACAGCAGTATCTCATAAAAAAACACATAATTTTGTAAAAAAAGAAATATTAGATACTAGAATATTCCTTGGATTTCAGCTATTGGGCCGTTTTTCCGGTGTAACGAAGCAATAATTAAGTAGTTATGCATAAAATATTTTGGTCTAATTCAAAAGAATGTTCCCTGTCCATTATTAGAATTACACATAAATCAAATCTGTCCTTCTTGAACCAATAATTAGAGTTTCTTAAAATTATAATGAAGTGTAGTTAGCTATAGAATTCAAGAGAAATTTAGGTTATTGGTATGATTAGAATTATTTATTACCGATTTAGGTAACCAAAAAATTATTAAGTATATAGTTAAATCATTTCTAATTGCTATACTCAAATTGTTTAAGACCACACAATTTCATTTAATTGAAGAAAGACTTTTTAAACCTTAAATCATAAATCCTAATTTTAAATTCGTACAAATTTTCATGATTTTATTTAGTTATTAAAATTTGATTTATGAAATTAATTGAAGTAGTAAGTATTCTGGACGACTTTAGCATTATAGATATCGTGGATGTGCTACACGACTTGTGCTTTACGAAATTACTAGACATTCGTGAATACGGATGAACATTTATGTAGAATATGGATGTTACAGTGATGTTTTCCATTTTCGGTAGAGCATGCATTGGTTGTAGCATCAATCAAATATATGATAAAATTGTTTCAATAAAAATAAAGAATGAAAATATGTTCTTATATTAATATTTTATTTATTTATTTTAGTATTAAATGTTTTCTATGACATTTTCAAGGTGATGATAGGTTAGTTTCCTTGTGCACCACAAGTCGTACTATTAACTGATTACAACGAGAAGAAGGCTCTACTTGCAAAATATTCTTTGACGTTCAAAGTCATTAAAAGTATAAAATATAGGTAAAGAAAATATAGTAAAAATGCATGAGTTGTCCTCCACTCACCAAGCATGGTAGTCTATTTGTAGATCCTTGTTAATTTTAATTGTTGATATCGTATTGAATAGTTTTTAAGAGACATAAATAAATTTAATATCAATATCATGTAATAGAATCAAATATCAAAGAATTACATTAATTGTGTGATAATATGATTGACTTGACCCGAATTAATTATGCAGATTAAGGTAGTACATGTGAAGGTAAAACTGTAGGACAATTAATGAGAATCTCATATTTCTTGGTTAATGTCATGAGATTATGTTAGGAAGTAAATGCAGACCTTTGGGGACTAGCCCACCAAACGTTCCATTTCGTTGTGGATCACACCCAAATGCCAACTTGGATCTGAACGACACAATTTCCAAATATTTTCAATTTATCACTTCCTTTCAAATTCACTCACAACCTTTAAATCAATGTAGGAAGATTTAGGATAAAATATTGTGTTGGTGAGGTTTTGATATACCTTAAAACTCGTTGAACAACCTTGTGATGATGATTCACAAAAGATTTATACAAACTGGCTAAGAAGCTACATTGCAAAGCATATATCTGGACAAGTTTACAGAAGTCGTCTAATGATTCCTTGATAAGTAGGAAAATGAGTGTAAGTGGCGCGCTATAAATTATGGTAACAAAATGAGTGTAAAATGACGACTATGAGGTAAATTCGCCGTTTTAAACCAAAATGCATGGTCAAAAACAACGACTATGGGTTAAAGTGTCGTTTTAGACCAAAACGCTTGCTCTAAAACGACGGTTACCACTCATAACTGTCTTTGTAGACCAAACGCTTTAGTCTAAAATAACGCTTTATAGCTGTCATTTTAAACTCGTTTTAATTTCGAAAATGTCACCACATTTTGATGGACAAAGTTTAACAATAAAAGCGTTATGAATGTATTGTCGTGAATGTGCTTCTTTGCACCAGTGAGAGAAGCATAATTTAAAAAAACCTTCAATAATTTCGATTGAAACATAAGACATCTACTTACATTTAAGATATGTTGGTACTTTCTTTCCACCACATAAATTTGTGTTGGAGTTTCTATTCAAGTTGTTTGACATATGATACCATTTATATCATAAAAATATTTCCATAATTTATTTTCTATAATTTAGTCGTATGTCAACAATTTTAAAATTTTATTTTCTATAATTAAATACATTAGCACAATTTTTAAATACGTTTTAGTCTCTAATGAGTGAATATTATTTTAGTTCTTAAAAAAACTTCTGTTTTTTGTGTCTCAAAAAATGGCATATCTCGTTCAAAGGAATATCCAAACATGCATCGTGTAGTCGAACACTAGAACTGAAATTTGTTCCTCACTTAACCTTCTAACATTGTGTTTAGAACGTGAGAAAGGCATCAAAATAGAAAAGAAAGACAATGAATTTTTAGGGGATTCATTATGACAACATGTTTGGAATGCGAAAACATAAATAGGCATAACTTTTATATTATAAACAAAAATTGAGCCCAGATTGCAGAGTTTCTTGGCAAAAAAAAAGGACGAAAAAGTAGTAGAAATATGCACTATTCATTGTTGTACTAGCCTTTTTCTTGTCAATGATTCGCTGGATGTCAATATTAATGTTAACTTATTATCTCGTAACCATAATCTATTGTATTCTGATTCACATCTTCTTATCTTGCAATTGAATAATGAAATGGTAATGTGAGAAAAGTTCTCCCAAGCTCCAAATGTGATTCTCTTTCATTGAAATAGTGGGGGCACTGGTGCCATATTTTTTGGCATTAAGTCAACTACACTTTACAAGCACAAGATATGCATAGGGGAAAAGAAAGAGCTAGCAATCGCAAACTAATTTGTAGGTATTGAGACATGCAGTTGCAGCACGAGAACCATCGACCTTACGTATTCAGTTTTGATAAAAACAATAATTGGCAATAATAGGAGAAGAATGAAAACGAAACAAGGGTAGATCCAAAAGTAAAGGAAAGAAAACAGACCAATAATGGCTGCACCAATCAAACAGTACCCAAGAAGAAACATAGACCCTGCCATGGGTACAACATGAGGCCATCTTGTAAAACTTGTCATTTCATTAACGATAACAAGTTAAGACACAACATGTGTCGTTGCAGAAGCAAAACTAAAATGGGTACTTTATACTGTTAGTTTTGTAAATTTCAATTGCTTGGTTGAATACATTGCAGGACCTATTTCACTGTGATACAAAAGAAACAAAAATATTGTAATTACAAGGATCTAACAGGAAGTGGATGAAGTAGGAAAAAAGTTGAAAAAAAAAGATGCATAGTGTACATAAAATTGAATTTTGGAAAGTGGGTGAAGTAGAAGTATGACCTAGAAAATAAGTGGACCTCCAATTCCATTGATAATGTCTACTAATAAACAGAAGATGTCATCTTCAACACAATGATGGACCCCAATTCCTACCTGGATCTCCTTAGCTGTTGTAGCACAGCAGAGTAACAACTATGTGTATGTATTTGCCTTGGCCACCCCATTAATGGTCCCAAACACGACCAATACCAATGTTCTTAAGTAATCTCCTTTAATCTCATTATCACCTTCATTAGATATAATAATTTTTTTCAATTTATAAATAGGTGTAAATTTTATTTTTCTAAACTGTGAATTTATAAATTTAAATTTAAACTTAATACTTTTTAATATATAAATGCAAATCTGATCTCATAAATTAATTTTATAAAATTTGGTTAAACTTAAAATTCTTTCCTTAATGTTTTCTACTCAAATTTACCTCCATCTTTTTTTTTTTATTATTTTAACTCCTCAGATTACTTAAAAAACATCTTTTACTTCTAAAATAACATTCTTAAAAAGTACCAATCATAGGGACTGCACTTCCCTTCCCACGCCTACGTTACTTTTCATTCCCCGTCTTCTTTATTCTTGTCCCGTTTCTTCACACTCTTAAATTTTATAATTTTTTATATTGTTTCACTATTCTTTTATTAATATTCTTTTATATATTACATACATACATCAAATAATAATATTTCCTCTTCTTTTAATTAATAACCCAATTATTAAGTTAATGTTTTTCGAATCCCCCAATAAAAATGCAGTATTCATATTTCTTGATTTCTTTTTAACTAATCTTTTGAGGGTAATCTTTTGCAGGAGAGAATGACTGATAATTTGTCAATGAAATGTGTTATGGTCAAATTATTATCATGGTTTTCAGGTTACAACTTTCTCTTTCCTTATGCAACCACGTCATCATAATATAAAATGTGGCATTGTGATACGAAAATAAGAAATGACGACCCTTCAAATTTCATCAATATTATGTTTAAAAAAAAGGAAAAGAAAATAAAAACAACATGTTTTTTTTTTAATTTATTGGACTGCTGCTGGGCTTATCATGCAATCATATAAAATATGCCAAAATGCGACAATAATAACGTCTTAAAAATAAAAGCGACAATATAGTATTATACTAATAATAATAAAAAAGAAGGAAAAAAAGCAATAATAAGAGAGGACAAAAATGAAAGAATGAAAGAGAAAAGGAAGAGCGTGGAGTCGAGGAGGCGAGGCTTATCCAAACACATGGCATGGAGAGGGTGGTAGGTTGTGGGGCCGAAATGGTGGAATGACACGTGGAGACAGGCTGGCATTAGAGGGTGACGTGGCAAACGGGGGCATGGAAGAGATGGAACAGGAAGTGTAGGATGTTATAACGGGGGTGTGAGGGAAGTTAGAGAAGGCTTTAAGACAAACCCATCTGGCTAGTTTTCCCCATTCACGTGCATTCATTAATAATATCATATGGGTGAAATAAAAAGCAAACCCTTTCAAACAAAAAGCATGATTCCCGTGCCTTACGATACAAGCCACTCTTTCCATCAATTCTTTTTCCCCCTCACAACCAATGCTATCTACAATATTTCTTGCCTATAAAAATCTCCTTTCACACTTCAAATTTTAACACCTTTCATCTAAATTATAGAGGTAGCTCTGAAGCATTTAAATTCTACCACCATATTGAAAATGACATCAATGTCATATATAAGACAATTAACATATGGAAAGTCTTATGTTGTCACTTCAATTGCACCTCCTTAGTTCTTCTGTTGGATTCAATGCCAACTTAAGTTTTGTTTTACCTTCAAATAACTACAGATTTAGTTTCTACTTATTTATTTAATATTAAACATATATTTATCAGATTAAAAAAAATCCACACAATGTGATTTATCATTCATGTCTATGAATTTAATAGCTTCACATTTTCTGTCATAATTCACAAGCAGTACAATCATTGTGAGGTAATTACCAAATGATCTAATCTCAATAATTTTGGCTTAAACATCATCATGCTAAACTTGAAGTCCCAACTTTAAAATTTTATTATAAATAGAAAATCATAATTTAAATTTAGTGTGTTTGGATTTAATGATCATGACCCTCTCACCAAAGACATGTTAGAAGAAATCAACATAATGTTTCCCTCTTAAATTGAAATCCTTTGAGGTTTAGCACAGTTTACTAAGGAATAGCATAAGCTTACTCAAATTATGAACGTACTCCTTCAAAACACTACACTACTATTCGGTGCTATGACTATGTTAAATACCAACCCAAGTGTGTTTATCATAAAGTGCTCAAAGCTCTTTTGAAGCATCTTCTTTTCTTCATTATTTCACTTTTTTTTTGGTAGAAGCTTACATGTCACGATACCCATAAAAAAGTTCTATCAGCATAATTTAAAAAAATTATAATCAAAACTAGTTAATACAACACTTCATAATACAAAATATGATTTATCAATAGTCAACACATAAAATTAGGTTATAAACTTTAATAATAGGTTAGACTTCACCTTAAAATCAGTTAACACTAGCTAGAATTATCGAATAGCACATAACGTGTCTCGTAGTCTTAGGAGTGTAATGTATCTTACAAAGGACAAAATATTTTTTATTCACAAAAAATATAACAGAAAATTAGTTTATATTTAATATCACTTTCAAACAAGTTAAAATTAAACTATAATCTAACC
>Ga0123341_1001871_pt1 | contig 16596 bp, 12 predicted proteins | sample Turbeapinknodule_FD_89959 | JGI IMG/M metagenome (GOLD analysis project Ga0123341, IMG submission 89959) | Root nodule microbial communities of legume samples collected from Mexico - Turtle bean Mexico pink nodule | ecosystem: Host-associated > Plants > Roots > Nodule | place: Mexico: Nepantla...
GGTGAGTTCTTGAATGAAAGAACATTGATCCAATTCTAGAAAAGTGCCTATTCACTTTCCAACTCAAGTTGATTCCATATAATGTCTATGAAACATCTATATCTTGCTATTGGAATCATATCAATAAGTCTTGGGATGAGTACCTTCCCCATATTGAATTTGCATACAATAGGGTAGTTCACATCACTAATATTTCTCCATTTGAAGTTGTATATGGGTTTAATCCTCTTACTCCTTTAGTTTTGTTACCTCTTCCTAATCCACAAACTTTTGTGCATAAGGAAAGAGCTACAAAAGTTGAATTTGTTAAGAAAATGCATGAGAGGGTTAAAGAACAAATACAACAACAAACTGAGAAATATATAAAACATAACAATAAGGGAAAGAGAGAAATCATTTTTGAGGAAGGAGACCTAGTTTGGCTTGATCTTAGGAAGGATAGATTTCCAACTAAAAGAAGGTCTAAACTTAGTCCCTGAGGTGATGGACCTTTCCAAGTCCTCAAGAAAATCAACAACAATGCATATAAACTTGATTTACTTGCGGAATATAGAGTACATGATACCTTTAATGTCATTGATTTGTCTCCTTTTGTAGGTAATAATGAAGAAGAAGAAGAAGAAGAAGAAGAAACATTGGATTTAAGGACAAATCCTTTTCAAGAGGGAGGGAATGATGGAAGAGGCCCAAGTATCAACTCGAATGCAAGTCCACCAAAGTGTAGAATTGGGCCAACCACTAGAGTCATGCCTTCCATGTGCTTCCATTTTAGGCGCTAATTTCAAAGTAGTGTAGTTTGAATTTTCCTCGTTTTGCTTTGATGTAAACCGGCCCTCACTTGCTATATAAGGAGTGGCTTGGCTCATGTTTTCACAAGATTAATATAATAGTGAATTGCTGCCAAATTTGAGTCAATTTCACTACTTGTCAAAAACCTCTCAAGGTTAGACTATTGATCTTCAATTTCCATTCTACCAAAGAGAGATGGCCTCACCACTCTCATTTCATACCTAACCTACACCTCCAAGGCATCCACATCTCCTAGGAGAGCCTTGACCGTGAACCTCCATTAAGCTTCCGCAAATTCCACCAACAATTTTCCAAGAATGAACGCACTCTTCCATCATTATCCATCAAAGCCTTAACAAACTTTTCTTTATGCGGATTTAACCAAGTACGCATCAATATTCAGTAAATATAGGTCATGGTGAACAAACAACATGAAATGCCTCCACATGAAGCTCATAGGCCTCTATAATATCACAATCAAAATATCTCCCCAAGACTTCATCACTTGATCCCATACATATCTTGGATGAATAAGCATTTTACATTTTGATCAATATGGAAAATGTTGATCAAGAGTGATCAAAGGCTTTGAAGAATCCAAATCCAAGTGTTTGATGCAAGGCTGGAGTTGCTGTTGTGTTTAGGATAGGATCTGGGTAGTTTATTTTTATAATCCACTCTTTGTTGAATCTAAAGCTAAAGTGTTTTTAAAATCTTTTAAGATTAAAGTGTTTTTCAAACTAAGTGAAAAACAACCAGTTGTTTTGTCGAAACAACTGATTGTTTTACTCTTAGGTGTTTTTGAAAAGGTTGAAAACTGTTTTGATTAGTTGACTTGCTGTCAAACCAAAACAATCGATTGTTTCGTGTTTTCAATCAATTGTTTGTTTGAAAATCCTAACAGAATTTTGTTTTGTTAGTTGAGTGTGCTTTAAATGATTTTCAACTGAATAGGCTCTTGTATTAAATGCTTTTACCAATCTTTGAAAGCTATAAATAGTTTGTTTATGTTTTATAACAAACAAGAAAAAAAGATTTGATTTTTTCAGTTGTGAGAGATTGCTTTCAAGTTTTTGAACATTCACATTTGAGCTTTGGTTTTCTCAAGAGAGAGTGGAATAGGATTACATTTGTATTGATTTCAGTTTGTTCTGTAAACAAGTGTAATTCGTTTTGAATACTTTGTAATTTCTGGTGTTGTAGCCAAGGAGTGTTGTGTGCTCTTGAGGTTGTCAAGATCAACATTCTTGGTGTGTGTTGTGCCAAAGGAAGTGTGTTTCTTGAAGGGTTCAAGGTCACTTTGGTGGTTTTGTGTGTAATCGTACTGATTGCTTAGTAGATTACCCAATGGCTTTTGGGGACTGGAAGTAGCTCTTGGTTTAAGAGTGAACCAGTATAAACTGTTTGTGTATCTCTTTCTTCCCTTAAACTCATTTAAATTCAGTTGTTATTGCTTTGTTGGTATAAACAACTGATTATTTCGAAGAAACAACCGATTGTTTTTCTGGTGCTTTGCTGTTTTGTGCTTTATATCTTGGCTAACTGAATTTCTGATTGAGTTTCATACAAAGGATTTTGTTCTAGCTTAAAAAGTTTTCACAAACCCCCTTTAAACAATTCACCCCCCCTCTCGTTTAAGGCCATATATTCTAATAGAAACGACATAACAAATTAGCAGCTTCGGGAAACACAACATTTATTGCATTCGTTAAAATAATATCTCTATCACTGACCACAATCTTTGGGTTTGAATCAACTCTAAAAAACAAACCTCTAAGCCTCTCAAAGGCCTATACAAAGTTATGTTGTTGTTCTTATAAGAGTAACATAAATGCAGCACTAAAGGTCAACCTCGTTGAGGTAACACCAACAATTTCAAGCAAAGGCAACTTGTACCTATTAGTTTTATATGTATTGACCATCATCAACACAATGTTAAATGCATTCAATAGCTTCATTGAATCAGGGTGTGTCCAAAATAAATCTTGCACGACATTCGTCGCTTCTTCAAACCTAGATCAATGGACATACATATCTCGCTCATGTAACATCATCAATTGTTGCATTTCAGTTTTGTCACCTCGTTCTAATTTTATATACATATATCGTTGTCCATTTGAATTATTCGACCTCAGTATGAAAAAAATAAACCCAAAATGAAATGCAATTTTTCTAACCCATGTCAAGATCTCATCCCGAGTAGGAAATATCTACAAAAGTTATCACAAGTTTATATTTAATTTACTAAATAACAAGCAACCTAAACATACTTGACAACCTTCAACTTTACCTCATCTTCAATAAACACATTTGTACATTCATATGGCTTCCATATATTGTCTAATGATTTATTGGATATTAACTTCTGAATACCATCAGTATGTAGACCTCCCACACATCGACCATTGTTCAAATCCTTCATTATTGTTCATACTTATACAAATTAACATATTACCATCAAATTCCAACAAATTATTAAAAAGCATAAAATACCATGGAGAGTATAAAAATGCATTCCGAATTCACTTACCAATCCATAAGTCAAAAAATGTATTCTAGATCCACCAATCCACAAGTCAAAAAATATATTCTGAAATGGTCATTCTATAATGAAATTTTTGTTTCCAAATTTGTGAATCTGTTATACAAAATGCTTTCGGAACACCCCTCATTCGGAATAAAAATAAACTTGATTTAAATAGTCAATCCATATTTTCTTTTTTCACTTGCAGATTGTTTAGTCCATAATACAATACCGAACCTCTGCAGCTTAAATCAGCCTCCACCAACACCATTGTTTAGTCCATAATACAATACCGAACCTCTGCAGCTTAAATCAGCCTCCACCAACACCAACAATCAACAAAGAAAAGCAACCGTGACCATGAAAGTAATCCATAGTGAGGGCCAAGACTAGTTTTAAACCATAGTGAGGGCCAAGACTAGTTTTAAAATTTTAAAAAAATGTAAGGGTGGAGGAAGAAAAAAAAGATTGAGTTTATCACCACATTATCTTTATCCTTTCATTTGAATTACATGGTCAATGCAATTTTCAGCATCTTTGCTATTGAAAACCGCCATAATTCGTTGCACAGTATTGGTTCTATCGGTGAATAAATCGATATTGATACTTTAACTAAAATACACTATTGCCATCTAATTAAGATAAGACCTTGAAATAACAGTGATAATACATGCTGACACCACGTGTTGTCCCAGTAATCAAAGCAGATTAATTTCCTAAATGTTTGCACTTAACAAATTAAAATTGAATTAATAACTTCATTAATAGTTATACTTAAAAATTCCACGAAAATAAGCAAGTAAAGTAACAGTAGAATCCGTCGCGTTCCATGCCCTCATAACGACGACGTATTGCAAAGTTCAAAACTGGCGCGCTTCCGAGCCAGTTTCCGTTAGAAAGAATAACCGTTAAGAGAGAGAGAGAGAGAACCCGGAACCCTTCAGATTCTGCAAATTTCGCTCTCTTTTTCTCCTTCATTTTCACTTCACTTTCTTGAGAAACACACAATCTTTCACTTCAGCTGAATCTTCAGAAGCTTCTTTCTAACAATGGATTTCGATCCCGAGTTCCCCGTGCCTTCTTACAGAGAACGTGAAGCTATAAGCCATTACCTCAAAATCGAGCAAGAATTCATGCCTCATAGGGCGTTTTACACACAATCACGCAACGCTCATCTTCGGCTGATTGCGGTTAAGACGGTCGTTCAGGTAAGTGACAATCCAAGATGCTTTTTCTTTCTTTTTCGCTTCGCTGTTATGAGAATCTTAAATGCTTGCATGAATGAATTTTCTTTTTGTTTCTCGGAGATTTTACTTTTGCCAGTTAATCCGTTTCTTTCAGCTCTCGTTTTCAACGCTTCGTTTTAGGCTTTCTGGTTCGATCTGTCTGGCTGCGGTTATGTTTTTGTGCAAGAATCTGATCCGTCATTGTTTGCTTCGTTTTGCTCTCTGTTTTTTAGGCTGCGTTTATAAGCAAGTGTTTGTCTCTGATTGGATACTTAGAAAATACTAAGGAAATTGAATGCTCGTTTAATTTCTTCTGTGAAAACATAAATCTTTGCGTAAATTTTTTAATCTTATTTATGGATGGATCTGTATATCGTCTGTGAAGTAAAACTTAACTATCCGCTACTCTTTTGTTCTCCTTGGATAATTTTCACAAGCATCTCTTTGGCTACACATAAAACAGAAGCGAAACCGGTTCTTTCGTGCAAGCATATGTCTGTTTCCAAATTTGCTTAATTATTATCTGTTTCTTTTTCCTCTCTGTTTTCTTGGCTGTGTTATGAACTCATTTTCCTCTCTGTTTGGCTACTTAGAAAACACAGAGAATTGGACGTGACTTGCACTGTTTTTTAATCTTGTTTATAGATCTGTCACTGAGGATTGAAATTTTACTTTCTTCTCTGATTTCTTTTCCATGTTTTGCTATACAGCTCTCCGAGGGCAGAGTTATTGATGCGTACATTCCGTATATTGCAATGAATTACTTCGATCGCTTTGTTTCATCGAATCCGCTCTCAGTAATATATTTCTTTCTTTAAGGCTTGTAGAAATTTTGAAATTTGTCATTAAATTTTCTCTGATTTCTTGCTGTTTAAATCCTTGTTTTTCTCAAGGAATTACAAGGGTCTTCTATAGATGATAAAGCTCGTTTGGTTGCAATGTGTTGCTACACACTTTCTTCCAAGATTAGGACAGCGCATTTCACACAACGGCATTTTCTGGTAAACCACACTTTCCACTGGGAAATTAAAATGACGTTGAATTTTGAAGTCACAGTATTTAATGAAAATTTCACCACAAAATGCACTGATTTATTGCACAGGTGAGAAGAGAAGCGATTTACAACCCCCTAAGGATAATGAGAATGGAATTTCGCATTCTCAGTGGACTTAATTGGCGAATGCGATCTGTAACTCCCTTTCACTTCCTGGACTACTATTATCCCACCTTCAAAAGAATCGGTGGTTTTAAACGCGAATCCATAAATGAGATCATAGTCCAGTCTCAAGGAGGTAACATAACAATAATTTGTTGAATCTATATATTTGCTGATAGTGGTGCTGAGCGAACGTTTTTTCCCGTATGTCTACAGATGTCTACTTCACTCAATTCAGACCTTCTGAGATTGCAATGTCCGCTTTACTAGCTGCTACTTACCTTGGATATTCCTCACGGTTTACCTTTATTGAGGAATCAATTAGCATTTCGGTACATGGAATGAAAACTTTATACTATCCTGTCTTCTAGAAGGAGCTTATGACCTGTTGTCTAGATTAGTAAGTTATGCCTAATTATATTTTTATACTATCCTATTCTTCTAGAGGGAGCTTATGGCCTGTTATCAAGAGATGGTTAATCTTTGTCGTAAGAGGAGCATCAAGATAAGTGGCAGTTCAGGAAAGGCTATCTTTTCTATGACAGATGCGGTTCCCTCCACGTTGGTAGAAGCTTCAGGATCGAATACACAAACAACGCAAGCAGAAGAAGAGTTAGAAAACGAAGTTGATTTACAAGTACAAGAAGAAGGCACGAGCTCGACTTCCCAGTTTCGGAACACGGTGATGGATGACGATGATGAAGAAGAAGAACCAAATGTAGCACCGTTAGCCCGCCGAAGAAGACGGAACAGTGGCGAGGAAGATGAAACCGAGGAAAAGAAACAAGGAGAGGAGAAGGAAACAAGGACATTAGAAGCTATATCTGAAGAGTCTGGGACCGGAGAAAGAGAGGACAAGAGCGAACGGACATCTGATGAATTTGTAGAAGATGAGACCGGAGCAAGAGATGACAATGGCAAGGTGCCCTCTGAAGAAAGTGTGCAAGCTGAGAGCGGAACATCTAAAGAAATAGGAGAAGCTGAGAGCAGAGCCAGAGAGGACAAGGGCAAGGCCGTGCAGGAAATAAGTGAAGTACAAGAAGAAAACGAGAATGAGTTACGACGAAGAAAGGGAAAGGGCAAGGCCGTGATGGAAATAGGTGATGAAGAGGAAGAAAACGAGAATGAGTTACGACGAAGACAGAGAAAGGGCAATGCAGTGCTGAAAATACGTGATGTAGAGGAAGAAGACGAGAATGAGTTACGACGAAGACAGAGAAAGGGCAATGCCGTGCTGAAAATACGTGATGTAGAGGAAGAAGACGAGAATGAGTTACGACGAAGACAGAGAAAGGGCAAGGCCGTGGTGGAAACACGTGATGTAGAGGAAGAAAACGAGAATGAGGACTTAACACGAAGAGTGGAGAGGCCAAGGAGAGGAACAGTAAGGTTAGAAGTAGGTCAGGCACCATTGCAAGCAATGAATTTTCAACTGCGGTGGCCTATTAGTGTGCGGCCAGGTGAGTATGTTCGCGATATAGATAGGAGCCTACAGACACATGATCCCTACATCAGAACCACTCGACGTTCTACATCAACAAGAGGGACCGACAGCGATCCAGATCTAGTTTCCAACGGTTGTCAATGCACCATCATGTAGAAGAACAAAAAATAAATCCTACAGCCAAATAAAGGAAAGATAAGACACTCAACACAACTGCTGTCAAGTAGTAGTTTTAATACTGTTTCTGGATTGCGCAATATTCTGATTGTTCTGTATGCTCATTCTGTTTACAAGGGCATTACACAGCAAGTGCTTTCGTTTAATTCTCCATAATTCATTTTCAAACGATATGTGATAATTGTTTTCGGATCTTTAAAAAACGTAAAGCTTCAGCGTACAACCCTTCTCTTACACCATTACTCCTCATAGATATGACTTAATATTTTCTTAATGCTATCCAAAACTTTTGATTTTTATTTAAAAGCTATTAAATAAATAAATTATTTTTATTTATTAAAGGATAAAATTGTCTAATTAAAATATAACATTATAGAAAATTATCAAAATGGTAATGGTATAGATAAACAATTACATTTCTTTGTTATAATATAATCACAAATAATATCTATTTGATATTGTAATAATCGTGATATTATGAATTGATAAGTATCAATGAATTTCTATTGTTAATATTTTATATTTATAAAAAATATTTTAAAATTTTTTGTTAATATATCCATGAAAAATCATATTCTAAATTGGATGGTGTGATATATGGATAATAGATGCATCGGCATACAACTATTTTTATTTGATAAAAGATATTAATATTTTAAAAGTTCACAAACTTTTGACACTCTTTATAATCTTTGCTTTCAAATTATATTTTAAGATTTTTTTTTTTCTTTTACTAATTTTTCTTTTTAAGTTTTTCTCAATAGTTGTAAAATTTATTCTTGTGTATGGAATAGTTTTGTTTTTTTTTCTATGTTAAATTTGTGTTTTCTTTTGATTTCATATTATTATTACTCTTATTGATATTATTATTAAAATTATTATTATTATTAGTAATAATATTAATAATCATCATCATAATAGTAGTATCTATAATAATAATAATAATAATAATAATAATAATGCCTGGTAAATACCATTATTATTGATTCACCGCTTTCATTTAGAATCACCTCCCTTGTTTATATTAGATTTACTATATTGTATCATACAAATGGAAGGACACAAACATATGCTTTGATATCATGACTTTTTATTTACTATAATTAGATTTACTTATTGCTTTTCAAAGATAGGATGATTCGATACAAATAAACAATGAATATTTTATATAAGAAAATCAAGATACCAAATTTAATTCAATTTCTACCCAATAGTATAAATTTATATTTGAAATCATAACAAATGTTTATTTTCTTAAGAATCAAAATGAGGATGTACAAATTTAGGGATTAGGGTTTACATTTGTACTATTGGTTTGCCGAATTGTCGACTAGCCGACAAGGATTATAACCAAATGCGTAACTGGACGAAGATAAATCAGGTTAAACGCAAAGCATGGTTAAGAGGTGGTTGGGCCTTCAACTGGACTCAAAAGAAGGCTCATAACAGCCGAGGGTATAAATAGAAGGAGGGCACAACACTCGAGGTAACTATTCACTCCCTACTCCTTTGGTACCTAGCTCTCAGACTGACTTGATCATTGAAGTGTCATCGCAGGTTCTCCCCCCATCGTGTCTAGACTAAAGGAGATCCAGCCGAAAGAAGCCTAACCGTGACACCGAGAGGACGAGAAGATTGCAACAAAAAGAAGTGTTCTGCAGGGTTCTAGTCTTGTAGGAACATTTTGGCGCCCACTGTGGGGCCGAAAGGAAACCCCGCGAAATATTCACATGGTAACTACGAGGAACATGACGGGCAACGACAGGAATGCACAAAAGGAAATCAGTCACCCAGATCCTATGGCATTAATCTTGAAGATACAGAAGGAGATGGAATTGTTGAAAAAGAAAAGCGAAGAGGAGATTAGAGGATTAAAACGAAGAACTGAAGAGGAGATGGAAACTTTGAGAAAGGAAAATGCCCGGATGAAACAAAAGCTCGCTGAGAAGTCGGACATCCCGGAAGCCGTGGGTGATATCCCCTTGGGTGATAACGCGAATACGGATGTACATGAGGTCAGAAGTTCGTATCAAGAAAATGTCAGACCAACTTCAACTAATGCGTTAGGCTTGACTCTTAGAAGAAGCCTCTTTACTGAAACCATCCTTGAAGTTCCTTTACCAGGAACTTGGAACAATCCCACGTTGGATAAATACGATGGAACCATGAACCCGAATGAACATGTAACCGCATACCTAACCCAGGTTGGCTTGCACACAGCAGAAGACGCTCTATGGTGCCGAATATTTCTCACTTCTCTTAAGGGAGCAGCCTTAAGATGGTTCACCCGGCTACCAACTCAATCCATAGATTGTTTTGGCACACTCGCAACTAAGTTTGGAGCTCAGTTCACTACAAGCCAACCACACCACCTTACTTCGATCACCTTGGTGAATATTCGATAGGAAAAGTCGGAGTCCTTGAGAGCTTTCATGGACAGATTTAGCAAGATGGCTTTGGACATACGGAACCTAAGTCCCGAAGTGGCGATGCACCACATGGTAACCGCACTAAAATCGGGACTGTTTTCAGATAGTTTATGCATGCAACCGACCGCGACATTGGATGAGTTGCGCTAGAGAGCCACCAAATACATGCAGCTGGAAAAATTGAAAGAATTCTAAAACAAGGCTCAGGCACCTGATGAACCCGAGAGGATGAGTGACAGGAGCATACCAACACAATTCGGGAAGCCTAGAGACTCTCCAAAGGGGTCGTGTTTCACCCGTTACACCCGCCTGACAGTCGAAAGGTCGAGAGTCTTGGAAGAAGCCCTCAATGTCGATCTTCTGAGAGCACCGAGCAGGACTCCCACCCCACAGAGTGCGGATCAGACCAAGCAGTGTCGATACCACCGCAATTTTGGGCACACAACAGAAGATTATCGGGTCCTGAAAGATAAGATTGAAGAGCTCATACAAGCAGGCCATTTGCGACGTTTCGTCCAAACAAGACGTGGGGATGGAAAAACTGAAATAGACGTCAGAAAAAGGCAAGAGGTACGTAGAAACACCTCGAAGAACGAGCGGCGAGGCCGAGAAGGCCAAGGAGGAAGAGACCGGCAAGGAACCATGCTCATACGAGGAGTAATAAACACAATTGCCGGAGGTTTCGCAGGAGGGGGTACGACATCATCCTCCCGAAAAAGGCACCTCTGAGCAGTCAACTATGTGTACTCCATCAGCAAAAGTAATAGGAGAGACCAACCACCTATGTTTTTCACAAACGCAGACTTCAGATACATAAACCCAAGACATGACGACCCTATGGTCGTCACCATTGAAGTAGCCAACTTTGTCATCATGAAAACTCTAATAGACCAAGGGAGTTCTGTGGATATCTTGTACTGGAAAACCTTCAGGAAGATGGGCATCTCGGATGACGACATTGTCCAATATGATGAGCAAATTATTGGTTTTGCGGAACAGAGAGTCAACACCAGAGGATACATTGACCTGGATACTAAGTTTGGAGAGGGAAAACGAGACTGCCGGGCAATCAAAATCAAATACCTATTGGTCGATGTCGAAACGTCTTACAATATCCTAATCGGGCGATCCTCCCTCAACAAGTTGGGGGCTATAGTCTCGACACCTCACCTGGCCATGAAGTTCCCAACTGACAACCCGAGTTGGGGCCGAGAGGTGGTCACTCTCCACGCCGACCAAAATATCGCGAGAGAATGTTACACGGCAGGTTTGAAGATCCTTCCACCACCAACACCTACCCGGAGGGCCGAGGTTCATCATATATCCCTGAGCGACGACTTGGATCCCAGACCAAACGACGAACCTCAGGTAGAGCCAAAGGAAGAGGTGGTGCTATGCCAAATGGGTTGGGAAGGACAGAATACGCGATTGGGATCAACCTTGGGAGCAGAGGAAAAAAGCATCATCACAACTGTCCTATTAAAAAACACAGACTTATTCGCGTGGTCAGCAGCCGACATGCCGGGTATAGACCCCCGAATAATTTCGCACAAGTTATCGATCTGTAAGGAGGCCATACCAATAGCCAGAAGAAGAGAAAGTTGGTTGGAGAGAAAGGACGGATAGCCGGGGAGGAAATCAGAAAACTTTTGGATGTTGGTTTTATCCGAGAGGTACATTACACTACGTGGCTGACAAACATAGTCCTGGTGCAAAAGAATAACGGAAAATGGCGGATGTGCACCGACTATACTCATCTTAATAGGGTCTGCCCCAAAGATGCATACCCACTACCAAGCATTGACCGACTGGTAGACGGGGCAGTCGGCCACAAAATGTTAAGTTTTCTCGATGCATACTCCAAATACAACCAAATACGCATGAATCCGACAGATTGGGAGAAGAAAGCTTTCATCACCGACAGAGCCAACTTTTGTTACGAAGTCATGCCTTTCAGCCTGAAGAATTCCAGAGCAACCTATCAAAGGTTGATGGATCGAATGTTCCGTAAGCAGATTAGGAAAACTATGGAAGTATATGTTGATGACATAATCGTAAAATCTGATAGTGTCGAGCAACACGCGAATGACCTAGCCGAGGTCTTGCAGTAGATTAAAAAGTATGACATGCGTCTTAATCCAGAAAAATGTGTGTTCGGAGTGGAAGGGGGCAAGTTCCTTAGCTTTATGTTGACAAGCCGAGGAATCGAGGCAAATCCTAACAAATGTCGAGCTTTGGAAACTATGAGAAGTCCGGATAACCTGAAAGAGGTCCAGCAGCTAGTAGGGAGATTGACATCATTGTCCAGGTTCATGCCCAGACTGGTGGATAAAATCAGACCAATTTTGAAGCTCATGAAGAAAGCAGAGAAGTTCGCGTGGAATGAAAGTTGCGAAGAGGCTTTCCAAATCGTAAAACGGGCATTGGCACCGGCGCCCATTTTGAGCAAACCCGTCCATGGAATGCCTTTGCTGGTCTATCTGGTCGTATCGCCGGAAGCAGTAAGTGTCGCTGTCGTACAAGGAAAAACAGAACAAAAACCAATCTACTTCGTAAGTCGAGTGCTACAAGACGCTGAAACAAGATATCAAGTGATCGAGAAGGTAGCTTTAGCTCTCGTCCACGCTTCCAGAAGACTCTGACAATATTTTCAAAGCCACGAGATCATAGTGCGAACTAACTTCCCAATCAATAAGATTTTGCAAAAAACCGAGTTGGTTGGTCAGTCGAGTTATCCGAATACAGCATCAAATACGAACCACAATGACCTATCAAGTCCCAATGCTTAGCAGACTTCACATCAAAGTTGCAACAATGTCAAGAACCCGAAACCACCTAGACGCTACATGTCGATGGCTCCTCGAGTAAGAAAGGAGGATGAGCCAGAATCGTTCTAGAAGGACCAGAGAACATACAAATCGAGCAATCTTTACGTTTTGGGTTCCAGACATCCAACAATCAAGCAGAATATGAAGCTCTCAAGATAGAATGCAAGGCAGATTCGCAGCTCATGGTCGGACACATCAATGGGAACTACCAAATTAAAGATTCTCTGCTCCTGAAATACTATCACAGAGTTGCTAACATCATCAGCCAGTTTCAAAGCGTCAAAATAGCCATGTGAAACGACAAGACAACCTTAGGGTCGACACCCTGTCAAAGCTGGCTACCGCTAAGACGAAAGGCCGACATGCCACTGTCATCCAGCAAACCTTATCGGTTCCGTCAGTCCCCGTTGGAGAGTGTATGGTAACGAAGCAAAGAGAGGAAGATTAGGTGTCCGACATGAAAAAAGTAATCAAAGACCGGGAGGAAGGGAAAGATGGCCATGACTTGTCTCTTGTAAAGAACCCGATTTGTCATAATAGGGGAAGACTTATATAAAAGAGGGTTCTCGACCCCACTACTCAATGTGTTTTGAAAGCAAAGGCAAAATACGTTTTGCAAGAATTGCATCAAGGAGCACGTGGCTTACATTCCGAAGCACGAACGATGGCAACCAGAGTCCCGAGGGCCGAATACTATTGGCCAACACTGAGAACTGATTGCACTGATTTTGTGAAGAAATGCGTAAGTTGCCAAGAACACGCCCCACTAATCCATCTTCACCCCCACAATCTCCAAGCATTATCTCTCCCTGGCCGTTTGCTCTGTGGGGAATGGACATAATAGGCACCTTTCCGCCAGCAACTGGGCAAAGGAAGTTTTTGTTGGTAGCAATTGATTATTTTACAAAATGGATAAAAGCAGAACCCCTCGCAAGCATCACGGCTCGACAAGTCCAGAGTTTCGTATGGAAGGACATCGTTTGCAGGTTTGGAATCCCGCACACCATCATCATGGATAACGGAAGACAATTCATGGATCGGAAGTTGGCTGAATTCTATGAAAGCTTGGGTATCCGAAACAAGACAAGCTTTATGGAACACGCGCAAACTAATGGTCAAGCTGAATCCGCCAACAAAGTCATCCTGAATGAATTAAAGAAAAGACTCGGCAGTGCAAAAGGTAAGTGGGTAGAATAACTCGTGGAAGTTCTCTGGGCCTATCGGTGTACCCCCCATTCGGCAACTGGGGAAACCCCGTACAACCTCACATACGGCACAAATGCCATGCTGCCAGTAGAAGTCGGAGAACCGACAATCCGAAGAGAACTCCATGACCTGAAGATAAACAAAGAAGCCTAAGAACGGAGTTGGACTTACTCCAGGAGTCGTGTGACAAGGCCAAGATAAGAGAAGAAGCTTGCAAACGGATAGTCGCAAGAAGATACAATTCAAAGACTAAACCCAGAGCGTTCCAAGAGGGAGATCTGGTTTGGAGGATGAAGGGAGAAGCTCGAAAGGTCTCGGCAGAAGGAAAGTTCAATGCAAATTGGGAAGGCCCCTTAAACGTAAGAGAAAATCTTCAGAACAACGCGTATTGCTTAGAACAGCTGAATGGTCGAGAGGTTCCCAGGATGTGGAACGCCGGCCATTTGAAAATGTACTTTAGTTGATATGTATCATAGGTGTACTCTTTTCTACCTTCAATCTTTTTTCCCGAGGGTTTTTTATTGAATAAGGATTTAACGAGGCACCGCATTCAATAGAATCAAACTTATCAGCTATACCTTCTAGTAAATCACTAACGCAAGTATCTAAAAACCTCTCAGCTAAGGAAGAATTCACCCAAGTGAATCCCTGCCGAGAGTACGATAAAAAACCTCTCGGCCAAGGAAGAATTCACCCAAGTGAATTCTTGCCGAGAGTACGATAAAAACCCTCTCAGCCAAGGAAGAATTCACCCAAGTGAATCCCTGCCGAGAGTACGATAAAAACCCTATCGGTCAAGGAAGAACTCACCCGAGTGAATCCTTGCCGAGAGTACGATAAAAAACCTCTCGACTAAGGAAGAATTCACCCAAGTGAATCCCTCCCGAGAGTACGATAAAAAACTTCTCGGCCAAGGAAGAATTCACCCAAGTGAATCCTTGCCGAGAGTACGATAAAAAACCTCTCGGCCAAGGAAGAATTCACCCAAGTGAATCCTTACCGAGAGTACGATAAAAACCCTCTCGGCCAAGGAAGAACTCACCCAAGTGAATCCCTGCCGAGAGTACGATAAAAAACCTCTCGACCAAGGACGAATTCACCCAAGTGAATCCGTGCCGAGAGTACGATAAAAAACCTCTCGGCCAAGGAAGAATTCACCCAAGTGAATCCCTGCCGATAGTATGTTAAAAAACCTCTCGACAAAGGAAGAATTCACCCAAGTGAATCCCTGCCGAGAGTATGTTAAAAAACCTCTCGCCCAAGGAAGAATTCACCCAAGTGAATCCCTACTGAGAGTATGTTAAAAAGCCTTTCGGCCAAGGAAGAATTCACCCAAGTGAATCCCTGTAAGAGCACGATAAGAAACCTCTTGGCCAATGAAGAGTTCACCAAAGTGAATCCCTGTCGAGAGCACGATAAGAAACCTCTCGGCCAATGAAGAGTTCACTAAAGCGAATCCCTGCCGAGATCATAGTAACAAACCTCTCGGCTTAAAACATCGCCGAGAGCAATCCAGCATATGAACAACAATAAACACGTGCACAAAAAGATCAAGAAAGAGTGAACGAAAGACGACATTAAAGCTTAAAATAACATGTCGTTCAAAATATATTCAAAAGAACCGACAAAGCCGTATTGTCTACACAAAAGGGGGGTCACGAGTTTACAAAAACCAAAAATTCAATCACATGACCCATACACAGAGAGACAACCTAGCTATCAAACTCTAGGTGTTCGACCTCGGAAGCTGTCAGAGGAGCCAGGACTTCTGCTTTAGTAAAACTTGGGATTTGGTCTATCGGCATAAGCTGACCCTCATAGAAGTCCTTGTCGACATCAAATTTCCTTTCGTCCAAGGAAACATTATAGAAGAAAGCCGCTTGTTGAAGAGCCTTCTTAAAGTCAAGCTCATGTTCTTCTATGACGCTATCTTCGGCCACCTCTAGCTCCTTCAACAACTTGTCTATCTTCTCTTCGGACCTATAATTGGTCAAAGCCATATCCGAGAGACTCTCCTTCAAACCCCATATCTCTTCATCCGCCTTGTTAGCAATCTCTCTCCCCGTCTTCTCGGCCAACTCACATATTTCCTTCCACTTCTTCATCTCGGCCTCCAAGTATTGGCTTCGAGCCGAGAGGGTGGTGTTCTCAGTCAAAACCGATTGCAACTTAGAAGCCGATTCATCCAATTTTACTCGGAGACCCTTCACTTTGACAATATTTTTATCTTTCTTCATAAAGTCTGATGCCATTCTCTTGTCGAGGACGAGAGTCCGAGAGCACAACCTCATAAAAGCATCATGCATTTGGGAAGGACGCACTGAGAGGTACGGATCTTGCTGATAAGGGTTCAGCTTGACGGTGACCTTTTCAGCCACATTGAGCCCATGACCTAGGAAATCAGGGTCACTTGAACTCCACCCACCGTCCACTCGACCTCTTTTGGGAGACTTCCCTGAGGAAGAAGGCTCACTGTGGCGCCAAGAGGATTTGCCACGGTCTTTTCCATGATCTTCTTATTGAGTCAAGTGTGTTCAAGCTTTGAGGAATCCAAACCCTTTGAAGGTTAATGGAAGGCAGGATGTGCTTGTTGTTGCTGATGTGTTTTAGAATAGGATATGGGGTAGATTATCTGTGTTAAATCCACTCTTGATTGAATCCAAAGCTTAAGCATTCTCAAACCTTTTAATTGAAAGTTTTTTTCAAACTAAGTGAAAAACAACCTGTTGTTTTGTCGAAACAACCGATTGTTTTATACTTAGGTGTTTTTAGAAAGGTTGAAAACTGTTTTTGATGGTTGACTTGCTGTCAAACCAA
>Ga0123341_1001872_pt1 | contig 16591 bp, 10 predicted proteins | sample Turbeapinknodule_FD_89959 | JGI IMG/M metagenome (GOLD analysis project Ga0123341, IMG submission 89959) | Root nodule microbial communities of legume samples collected from Mexico - Turtle bean Mexico pink nodule | ecosystem: Host-associated > Plants > Roots > Nodule | place: Mexico: Nepantla...
TTCCATCAACAGACACACAGTGCTTCCAAGCTGAATCAGTTCTTCCACTAGCCATTATAAATGATCACCAAAAATTAACGAAAGGCAGTGGCAGAGAGAAAGGCAGTGACGGAGCGGAAGGCAATGGCGGAGCGATCGCGAAGCGGAGAGAGCACGAAGGCGGAGCGATCGCGAAGCGGAGAGAGCACGAAGGCGGAGCGATCGCGAAGCAGAGAGAGCACGAAAGCGGAGCGTTCGCGGTGGTGCGCGAAGGCGGCGGCGGCGCAAAGCAACGTTCGCGAAGGCGACGGCGGCGAGCAAGAGTGTGCGCGGTGGTACGCGGTGGTGCGCGAAGGCGGCGTCAACGAGAAGAGCTACGGCGACAAGCACAATCAGCGGCACAAGTTAAGAAAAATTAGGGTTTCGTTTCAGATTAGGGTTTCAGTTTTTAAAATTAGGGTTTTATTAATTTAGGGTTTTCAATTTGGGCCGCGTCATGGATCGCTGGGGCCCATGAATCGTCCGATCCAGCCCTTGGATCGTTGGATCGCTCCGATCCAGAGATGGTCCGATCCCATCTCCGATTTGACGCGATTTTGCCTGGAAAGATCATAAACTCAGAAGATCGGCGAGTTAACTCGCGATCTTGACAACACTGGTCATAATAAACAAGTGTTAAATGCAAAAACTATCACGTGGTCAAAACAATTTGTACCATTCTTCATTGTAACCTCCCATGTTTTTGGGGGATGCCATTTTTACTACTTGCCTTCTCATTAACTGCATGTCCTAATCAATTCTAAACAATCAAGTTCCTTACTTCCTCTTGAATACTAAGTAGGTATTCCCTTATATGTCTTTAGGAGTACATGTTTTGCCTATGATCTAACTCCAAGTAAAAATAAACTATCTTGAAAACCCTTGGAATGTATTTTTATAGGTTAATCTCGTCTCTAGAAGGGTTACAAATGTTTCTCTCCACAACTTTAACAATATCTAGTATGTTGATGTTACATTCTTCGAACATACCTCTTTCTTTTCTTCCATTGTTGAAGATGTTCCCCTAAAGGTTCCACATGTACTTCCAAACCCACATGTTGCTCCTGTTACCGCATCACTTGTCATTCCTGACCACCCAATAGACACAGACTCAATTAGCACCACCTCTAACAAATTCTCCAACACCATATCTTGTTGCAAGTGTCCTTCCGCCATTGTCACTTACACCTAAACTTCCTTTAACACTTCGTCGGGTATTTAGTCCACTTGTAGTCCTAATCCTAAGCATGCTTGTAATCTTAATTACAACCATTTATTTCCCTCCTACTACTCCTTTATCTCTTCTTTGGATTTTGTGTCTATTCCTAAGTTTACAAGTGATGTCATGAATGACCACAAGTGGCAACAGGTAATGCTAGTAGCAATGGGTGCATTGAAAGCCAACAATACATTGAAGCATGGTTTGGTCATCTCACCTCCACTTTGCTTGGGTTTGGTATGACACGCTGTAAAGTTGATCAATCAGTTTGTCACCTCCATTCTATCTTGTTGTACATGTTGATGATATCATCATCATTGGCAATGATTCTTTTGGAATCCTTCATCTCAAGTCTCATTTCCACAACAATTCCAAATTAAGGACTTGGGTCCACTTACATACTTCCTCGATAGTGATGTTGCCCAATCATCCAATGATATTGTCATTTCTCACTGAAAATATGCCTTAAATATCCCCACTAAATCTACCCCCTATGAACCCCAATGTGAAGCTTCTTCTAGGTCAAGAAGAGAAACTGAAAGACCCTAGAAGATATCATCGTTCAGTAGGAATACTTAATCACCCATTGTCTCTAGACCAAACACCACATTTGTAGTTAGTGTGGTAAGCCAATTCCTGAAGGATCCATGTGATAATCATTGGAAAGTTGTCATGATATGCTTCAATAACTCAAAAATGCATTAGGTCGTGGATTAATATATGTGGACAAAAGTAATTCCGAAATTGTTTGTTACTCCAACTTTAATTGGGCAAGATCACAATCTAACAAATCCAATTCTAGATATTGTGTTCTCATTGAAAGAAACTACATCTCCTGGAATAGCAAGAGGGAGAAAATAGTTTCTAGATCCAATTTTGAAGTTGGAGTATCTTACCATGGTAATGGCTGCTTATGAGATTACATGGCTGAGGAAACTCCTCCAGCATTTAAAACTTGGAGGCACTCAAGGTACTCATGCAACAATAAAGTTATCACATTACATTAAATCCAGTTTTCCATGAGCAAATCAAACACATAGAGACTAATTGTCACTTTGTGAGGAAGAAGGTGCTCCTAGGAGAAATCATCACTTACTTCATTAACTCCAATGACCAACTCACAAACATGTTCAATAAGTCACTTCAAGGCTCTCATGTTGATAGCATATGTAACAAGTTTGGCCATATGACATATTCTCCAACTTGAAAGGAAGTGTTAAAGATACGATTTAATTACATTAAATAGAGATATGATATGATTTGATAGGGAAATATCATACCAAATATTTAAGTATTGACTTTATTCCTTATTGTTATGTCTCTTCATCATCATAAAATAAGAGTACTTAGTGCACACAGATTACAAAATTACTAGCAATCCTCGTTATAAGGAGAGTCAAAAGCCTGTCCAAATAGTTTCAACATGGCGACTCACTATTCTCAAAGGTACAGTAGAGGTATGTCGGACATATGACATGTCCAACAACTATCGTGTCTAAAAGTATCTAACACATCAAGACGCCATTCTACAAAAGTGTATGTGCTTCCTAACTTGAAACATTGTTTCCTAAAAGCCATTGAAACCACTTAAGTCCTAGTTCTTAAACATGAATAGTAATTAAGAAACCACTTACTCCTTAAACATATATTAAATGATCACACTAAGCAAAATAAATGTTTAAATATCAGGCACCACTTGTCTTCCCATCGGATGTAAATTGTTGATAAGTGAAGCAACATTAGTTGTTCATAAAAGTTAAAATAGACATTGGTTATTTAATGATCTAAGATATGGCCATCTCAGTTCACAAGTCACCACAAAGATTGCTCCACTAATGCCTAATAATATTATATCACCAAGGGTAGTGATTACATAAGATTCAGTGGTTTAAAAAATGTTATAAGCAGCTATAGAACAGAATAAAAGAAACTCACGAGGATCGGCCTAGTGCAGGTGGGAGAGAGGTCCTAGGCTCTAAACACAGTGCAACCATTATACACCAAAAATGAAACCAGAATCGAATAGAAGAGGTCACGAAAATAATGTCAAGGATAGTCTTTAGAAGCAAAATAAGAAACCACTTACTCCTTAAATAGCTTCTTCATCTGCTGCTGACCTTTAGCTACAGCAACGGGATCCATAGCCTGAAAATTGGTTGTTATTGTGATCAAAGAGAAAATTGTTTTTGATAATACATGCAATAAAATCCAAAACATAAAAATTTCACCAAAATACCACATAAAGTAAAGTTTGAAGGTTGATAAATATTCGGCATGTTTAGACATTAAAATTTATATATATTGCAAGGCCATTCATCAACAGGTACAGGCAAACATTGAAGAATGATTATCCAGCAATCAAGTGTCTTCTTACATACAAATATATAAATAAATATGCAACAATTGAACAATAAATTCATATATGTGTGTGTGTTTACATAGAACAGTACATATTTTTAAAACATCAAAACTAACAAACAACTCCAGAAACAAAATGTATGTTCTGAAAATGCATTTATTCATTTAATACAGATCATTTATTATCTAGATGAATTCATTATTATGCATTGTTTTTCAGTGCACAATCACAATCAAGGCCTGTGCTATATCAACAAACATAGCTAAAAAGGTTATCATGATGATAATGGTGGCAACAAGGTATGGGAAGTGATGGTGGCAATGGCAGCAACAATGACATATTTGGTGGTGTCAGAAGATATTTGAGTGACATGTTTTGACAGAGGTAACAACACTGATTGGAGCAGTTCTGATTAAGACAGTAGCATTAGTCAATGTTGACAAACATAGCTTAAGTTACATCTTTGGACGGCTTGTAAAATTTCCAATTAGCATCTCTTTCCATTGTTCGGATATATTATGTTGAAATGGAACAAAATTTTCATTTTACTATTTGGATAATGAATGAATAAATCATTTTCTATTACTAAATTACCCTTATCTTAAAAATAATATGCAATAGTATATTTTTCTCTTCTTTTTAACCAATCTCCTCATCAAATTCTTGGAAGAATATGAGACCTCTTAAAGTCTTATGTGATGAAGAAACTAATCCGTTAGATGAGTTGGCTTTTAAAGAAAATCAAATATCAATAAATACACTAAAAGAAAATTATTGTTGTAATAGTGCAACTTTCATGACACATAATGATGGCCAATTCCTTGCAGTGCCAATTAAGGTAGAACTATCAAACACGATACATGAAAATAAGATTGGTGTCAAACAACATAAACGAGAAACAGACAAAGTGCCTTTAAAATAACAGGTCTTTTATATTTCGGTAGGACCAACAGAATTTATTGAGTTTTGAGAATTCTCAGCTTCTAAAAATTACGATTGCCAAATGCTAGATTTTTGTGCTTATATCACAACTGAAACTGTGAAAGTACAGTTTTGCCGGACCACTGCATCTACTTCATACCAATGAAAGCACAGTATACTATATAAACCTTTTTCTAAAAAACAGAGTACATTCTGCTGGAAGCCTTTTGCATTTAAAAATTGTGTGAGAAGCTTTATACCTTCAGTTGTGCAAGAAGAAACTAGAGAAACATTGTGTACAAAATCTAGGTAGTGGTTGCTTTGCTTCTATTGTGAGTAGAAAAGGGCTAAAATAATAAATTTACAATTAAATAAAAAAAACCATTCCATCACATTACACCCCAGTTCAGGATGTAAGAGAACATGCTTAAAATGATGGAATGAGCTCCATCAATTATCTATAGTCTCTCCTCCCCACTCTCTCTCTCTTGCCTTGCTCTCTTGTCTCTCTCCACACTCCCCTCTTTTCCCACTCTAGACTCATCTCTTCCAAGCTAAAAAAGTAATGATGGTCGAACAGCTTTAACTTTCTAGTAAAACTCTTATTTTGATTTTTAATTTTAAAGTCAATTTTAAGCCAAATGAAAAGGCTTATGTTAAACATATCATATAAATCATCTTGTAGAAAAAGAATTTAGTCACATTGCTTAGTGTATAGAGCAAAGGAGATTAGTTAAGTGGAATTTTTTATTTTGACTCTTATAGATGAACCAACTAAAATGTTCAAACAAATATAAAATTTATGGAAAAAAAGGGAAAAAGAACATGTGAGGCCCCATTAGCTCACTAGCATATTCAATAGAATAGCATGGCAATTTCATCAGTAATAAAAAATATTTGGAGATTACCATCCCGTCCATCTGTTGCTTTATCTCCTCCAAGTGAGGCCTCATTAACTGTCATACGTGAAACAGTAAGCTTAGTAACAATATAGATTAGAATATAAAAAAAAAGTGCATTATAGATATATAAAGCTTGAGAACCTTTACAGAAAACAGAATAAAAAAGATGGAACAGAATTATGAAGCTAGAATTAACCTTCTAAGCCCTGTTAAGGAGATCTTAATCCAAAAAGAAAGTGAACTAAGGGAAACAGTTCCCTTCAAATGTTTGAATTGTGTCCACTACAATCAGATGTGGGCAGGAGGAAGGTACAAGCAAGAGGCAATTGACATTACTTTATTTAAGAAAGAAACAAAGATGAAGTTAAGAGAAGCATAATATACCGTAAGTTTAGAAGTGGCCTTAAGTTGATTTATTAAGAGTGGAACTGTAGCACTTCGAATCAACAGGGTTGTAAGAACTATTGCTGCCCACCTGAAACAAAGAAGCAATAAGATTAACAAAAACCATTGAAAGCCAATTTGCCACCAAATATTACATGTATTATGTATGAATTATGAATAACCACTGGATAATCAAATCCCGGAATATACATCACATACTACAAATAGGGCAAGAAAAACCTTGCCAACAGTAGCATAATCTTGAAACCCTAAATTCCCTTTACATGTTGAACTGACATAAAATAAGCTGATATATCAATTTAGAAAATATTAAAGGAAACTCAGTGCCCATAGAAAGGTATAATTAAACAGATAATCTAAACTTAAAACCCAAATCCCTGGTATAAGCATAGACCAACGATAACTTGACAAGCATGAAACTAATTCTGGACTATTTTAGTATAGATATATATAGACGCACATACACACGCAGACTCACCAATTTAAGCCAGTGTAGGAATGCACAGCATCTATCACGTACTGCAAGCCCTTTACAAGCAAAAAAGAATCGGCGGCAGCAATTGCAACTTCATTAATAATGGGAGCCTGAGAAGCTATGGTGTCTATGGTAGTGTCAGTGAGTACATCAGCTACATCAGTGATTATGTCGCTGTCAATCTTATCTGAACCCTGATTCACTGTCGACATATAACGGCAGAAACCATATCCAGTGCAGGGAGAAAAAAATCTATCTCGTGAAGGAGCAGAAAACCCCAATGGTCCATTAAGAGAGCTTCCAAAGGACCTTATTTGGGCGAAATTACTAACGCCTGCAGAAGATGATTTTTCCTCAGACTTTTCCTGTCTCCCTTCATCGTTATGAAGAACATAACTGAAAGAGGGATGGCACCTCCGATCTACAAGGTTTCCTCTTATCAAAAGGCAACGCCGGTAAGCCATTGGTATTCTTGGCCAGTTCTTTGAAACAGCATCAAATAACAAATTGAGTTCAGAATAAAAAAATCACACTGCACGTAATTCAGATTGATTCGAAATTCTGGTACCAATGAATCAATCAAATAAAGTATGCAAAACCTTAAGCATATTTCGCACAGTAGACATAAAGAACACGTGTCAATAATTTTTCCGGGTACTTCTATTTATCATATCAACCAACTTAACCACCTTCCTCGATAACTATGTTAATTGCTTTAAGGTTAAAACGGTGTAAAGGCATAGAGTAAAATCAAATAAATGTGAAGAAAGCAATGAAACAGAACTTCGACAAGGAACGCAGATGAAAATGCAAAAGTGATGAAAGGAACTGACGGTGGACGGTGGACGGTGGACGGTGGACGGCGTACGACGGTGGCGCAGCCTTCGGGTTGAGGCAGAGCCGCTCAGCACGCAGTGTCCCAAACAGAACGGAAGAAGGGTTTTAGGAGATCTTAAATCTCCTCGAAACAACGCCAAATTTAATTACACTACGATCTAAGCGACACCGTTTTGCCCCCAAATAATGTTTTTAAAATATTTAATTGCATTTTTACTTTTCTTTTTTATTTTACAATAAAATTGCAACTTTATTGTTCACGTTTTATCTTACCTGTGATTAATATTTTAATTAACTCCTCCAATTTTATAAATATATAAATATCGAAAACAGAGGCACGCGATATGGAGGGTGCTAAAAGTTGGTTAAACTTCATTAAAAATATTTCAAGTCACAGTTTTTCTGGTCTTTTATTTTTTTCCTTAAATTTACATAAATTTCATAAGGAAATAATTTTAACATAGCTAAGCTAAATAGGTCTGAGAAATTTCAAGTCTGCAGTTTTAAAGTTTGTCCTGGGAAGTTCATTGAGTTAAATCCAATCATTTTGATTTTTTTTTGTGCTTAATTTTAAAAGTCTAATTAATATAATTTTATTTGATGATGGTTTAGAGCTATTATGTCATATTTAATAATATTATGAATAATTATAAGTCTTTGCATCATAGATAAAAATCTTAATTAAGATTCTAAGAGGTTTTCTTTCATCCAGATGGTTTTTAAGTCATTTCTTCTCTGAATTAAAGGTGATAGTAATGGGTTTTATATGCAAATCAGCTCACTTGCCTTCATACAAATACTCACTTGCCACTCAAATAATAATAAATAAAATAGTATTAATTATATAACAATAAATGAATGATAATAAATAAAATATAAAAAAATCAATAGAAAAAATTTCTATTCAATATTTTAATTAAATCATTTATATTTCTATTGTGTTTTTTTCATTCTTGATCAAAAGGAGGATTATCAATAAATTTGCTTTCATTTTGGTTACTTGTTGTACTTGAGGAATTATGTTGCCATTTGAATTCAATATCTGCTTGTTATTTATTTGGATATGTCTTCAAGTTGTCCCATCAAGTTTTTCTCAATCATGTGTTGGCCAACTTTTCTTGTTAGGTTTGATTTCTTTTAATCCTTATCCTGTTTGGTACTCCCTTGATGCATATTATGTGACTATGTACTTTCTCCCATAATTTTCATGATTCCACCATTTCAATCGCCATCTATCCAAAAGGTCATAAATTAAATTTCTTTTTATAGAAGATAGTGTTACTTATTACATTAATTTCTTCATGGAGCACATGAATTGGAATGTGCAAATATCCAAGAAACAAAATTGTAATTGAAGTTCTTGACCTCAATTCTCACTCGTTTTAAAACGTTAAATGTTAATAAATTTAGAAGTTTTATTCAACTACATTTTGTAAATTATAATTATTCATATAAAATTTTAGAGTTTATATAAATTAATTCATAATTAATTGATAATAAATCTATTTGATTACATATATCAACTCAAAATAATTGGTATTATCTATAAAAAAAAATGTTATACGAGTAAGACATTTATGAATAGGATAAATGATCAAGTATTGACTTTTTGTATGTCTACTTAGAAAACATAACAATTGACATTATCTATGAATATTGTTACGCGGGTAAGAGATTCATGGATAGGACAATTGAATTTTAAAAGAGAGTTTGCAATGTGTGGTAAGGACTCATACTTCAAAAGAGTACTGTTAGGATTCAGGTGTAAGTTGAGAATTGGGTGGAGATGAGCAATATATTAATGCATAAGGAGAAATACCCATAAACTCATTAAGGTTTTTGGTTAAATGTTGTGTCAAAACTCTTATATGGGTTGTCTCATGACTCACCCGTCCCAAATCTCTTCGACATGTACCAACTCTCATTTATGTGTTTACTTGAATAACTTAACAATTGTCAACAAACAAAATACAAGAATTAGAATTAATGGAAACAATTATATTATAATAAAAGGTTTTGTTCATATAGTACATTTAATCTAATGCAAGTGGTAGACGATAAATGGTCTAACTAAACTTAACATTACTAGATACTCTCTAGTAAATGGTCTTGTATGTTTTTTCATAAGATAATAATGATTTAAAGTCAATACAACACAAATTTTCACTTTGACTTCAAATCATAGAATAACTTTTACATCAATTTCTTTATTCTCAAACAAAAAATTAATTCGCTCCAAGTAACGTTTGAATCTCAATCTTCGCAATGACTTTATAAAAACATTTGCAGAATTGTCTTCTTAAGTTTCCTTCACAATCTTGACCTCCTTAAACTCAATAATATCTCTACAAAATACAATCTAACATCACATAGTCTCAATACAACACTCAACTCTCATATCATTCCCTTCAGCCATGAAGTCTCCTTCACCCTTTTATTGAGCACAATATATTGAATCTGAGTAGTATATAAAACCACCACTAATTGGAAACTAGATTTTCAACAAAGTACAACTCCAAACAATGTGAAAACATATCTATAAATTGACTTTCTGGTATCAACATTCCCTGCATAGTCTACACATACAAACTCAACTCTTATATAACTTATATGTTATTAGTATACCATATATACATAAATCTATATGATAATGTTCTATTCAAATATTTTAACACATGTTTCAAAGCTTCTTAATGAGCATGTATAGGATTTCACATTAGTGAACATGATCTTTTTATTGTCTAAACTTAAATACAAAAAATTCCTATTAATAACAATTTAAAAAAAAAAATTAAATTTTTAAAATAACTTTCAAAATAAATGTTAACTAAATAAGTAAAGTCATTCATCATTTTCTTAACAACAAATCTTAACTAAGTGAAGCCATTAATTATTTTCTTAACTAAAATACTCCCCTTCGTACATTCACCATTTTCTAAACTAAGTAAATGAAGTCACCATGACGAACGTGTGAATGGCCACAGTCAAATCTACATCATGCTTTTTAACAACGTGTTCATCCACGAGTGGAGATGAAGCCTCATTGATCATCATGTGTATCGCACCCACACTATCATGCCCAACACCCTAAAACTAAATATATCCTGACAGCACAAACCCCACTATACCCTCAAACCAATATTAAAAATCTATACAAATTTTTTGCTTGATTTACGTGTGAAGCAAAGTTATACATAAAATTATTGTTAAATTCAAAGGCACCAAATATTTAAACTAAACACTTGTGCAAAGAAGCAAATCAAAATATGACACTATTATTTATAATTAATGCATTTTATAATTGATGAATCTAGCTTTTTACATTTATTTAGGTTCAATGAATTTTAAATGAAGTGTAGAGACATATTATATTAATTGAATTTTTAAATATGTATAGAAGATGTGACTGAATAATAAAAGATTGGCGCTGTTGGAGAATTAAATTAAAACAGCAGAAAGCTTAAAAATGCATCAAAAAGTTACATACTTTAATGGTTTTGCTTCTTTGGTCTGCTCCCATTTGCTTCTCAAGACAAGGAAAAATCACTCTCATATCAAAATCAAAGCATACTGGTGCGTTTCTCTTGCTGTTTATTATAAATCTTACAATATTTTAATCTTTCTCACTTTAACTAATTTGTTTTCTGAAGAAATATTGAGTTATGGCTTCATCTCTGTTATTGGCGGCGGTATTTGTGTTTGATCTCATTGCTTTTGCTCTTGCTGTTGCTGCAGAACAGAGGAGGAACACTGTGAGTTACTCTCTTCTTCTGTTTCTTCATTCATACCCTTTTTTCTTCTCATATCTGGATTTTTAGTTCGTTTACTTCTGTGTTCTTCTTTGATAAAGAGCTATTATAAATTCAGTTCAAAATATCTCTTTGTTATTGGTCTTCCCAGAAGTTCATAATGATGTTCTTATTTTTTTATGAAAAGATCAGATAAATTCACTGTGTTTTTAGTCTGTTCTCTCTTGGCTAAGTTTTCCTTGATTTCAGGTATTGTTATATCATGCAATTATAACACAAATAATGTGAGTTTTTTTACAAAATGTCATATTATATTTTTTAAACAGATTTTTAATTCTTATAAAATACTTTCTCCTCTTTAGTATTAATTATTTTTAATTATATACTGACTGAAAAGATTATTGATTTGGAATTGGGGGACTGGTATGATTTTGGTTTCGTTAAATTTAACTGTAAATGAATTATCCTTGTATAATTTATTTTTTACCCATTTAAATTATAAAATTATTATTTCGTCTCTAATATCAATTTTAAATAGATAAACAAATATTTATTTTGGGCTCAAAAAATTTAGAGATAGACCAAATATTTAATTACATAATAAAGACCGCCTAATAATAATAAAAAACAATGATTCTAACTTCTTGAGAAATTAAATTAACTTTTTACAAAGACCAAATTTAAAACCCATTTGCTTTATAAGATTTAAAAACATACTTAAATCTTATTGTTGTGTGTAATTATACAATTTTAAAAACTTTTAAGTTTGATTATTTATAATTATACATTTTAGATTTACCTTTCTCACCTCTACTGTGAAAAGAGTTATCTCAAATACATCCCTATATATAAGCAAGAAAAATGATAATGATTAATTTGTATTTATATATATGTAAAGTTTTAAGTGATGATGTTAGTATTCACTATCTCTTGACATTCACCAAAAGGATACTATGTTTTGATCTTGGTCATTATTGTATAATAATGAAACATTTATTGTTCTAACATTTTGAAAATGAAAAAACTTATACATGCTCAAAAGGGTAGGAAGACTTATAAGATAATTAGAAGCAGTAGTTAGGCAATTGAAGAAAATATATTGGAGATATTAACTGTTTTGTCTTATTATACTTAATGGTTAAGAATATAAAGTTGGCTTAGATTACTGAGTATAGATCTAAACCAGAAAGGGTTATGTTATGAGAAGGTGAAATCAATGCCTAGAAAAGCAGAATGTGATCTGTAACAATACATTACAATTCTATATAATCCTCTCCACATCATATCTTTGCCTCCAAGACTTCTTTTTCTCTTTGAAATATCTCATACTTAATTATTAAGAAACTTTAAAGTAGCATTTGGCTCATGGACACAACAGAACAGAGTGGAACACTCTATGTTTCCCTTTATTTCATTTTTCTCCTTTTAAGTGGAATGAAGATGTACCATTTTATAACCACATGTTATGTGTTTTATTCTATTTCTAAGATAAAACGTATTAGGTATAAAACAGATCAAACTCATGTGTCAAATTCTATCTGATTTTGACACATTACCAAACACTACCTTATAAAAACAAAAAGACAAGTGATATATAGCTGATTTTGCACTATGATAGGTTTAAAACTGAGAAATGACGGCATACAAGATCTTATGAAGGGCCATTCCATTTAAGTTGCATTTGATGAACTTCAGGGACAGTACATTAGAACATCATTGAACAAGTTATTGAGTTACAACACAAGCTTTTGTTTTATCTGTTGTTTGGTTATATAAACAAACTCTCTTCTATTTATCTAAACAAACAAGGGGAAGTTCATATTTAAACCTGGTTAGTAAATAAGGCAAGCACAAGTTGTATAGCCTTAACTTTAAAAGCTTCCAAATGGCTTGTTTGTGTATTCAATTCGGAAAAGAAATGGAGATCATATGCAATTTATATATTGCTATTACATTATAAATAAATTATACTTTTTTGTAGAGAATTTTAATTTTTACTTATTGCAATCTACCACTTAACTCCAATATTCAAAAGGTCATTTATTATCTCTACTTCATCTTTCCACCATAGAGATGCTACTAAAAATACCAAATTAATGAACTTAAAAAAGATTCGGCCTTGTCTGGAAAGGCTTATTTATACTTATTTTAAGACAGAAGCACTTGTGTGAGTATTTAAAAGACTTACGATATATTTGTAAGTTGTTTAAACTTATTTCTAAAATCTCTTCCAGGTAATTTACAAAAATAACTTCCAAATCATATAGAAACACTTTAATCTTGTTTTTTGTATTTCTTAGACTATAATTTTTGTTTTAGACATGAATCCTATGTTTTTTACTATGGTACAACAAAACTGTAAAGAGGCTATTTTTGAGCTGAGAATCTCTTTATATTATTCAAAGATGTGGAATTTTAATTTTCCTTTATTTCCAAACATAGCTAATCTCTCTGGTCTCAAGTCAACGTGGGAGTGTTACTCTCATTTCAAAAGATTTGGCAGTTGAAAGAACTTGTTCTTCAATGTTACCTCATGTTGGATCCTGAATTATACTTCTAGAAAATGGAAAGCAAAACTTTAGGAATGTTTTCCAACAACACCATTCCATAGGGTGAAAAGCTACTGTTATTTGCATTAACTACGTTAGTTGTTGCAATGCATCGGCAATTCCAAGTTGCATTATTTGTGATTTGAGGGAAACAAAGTTCGTATTGATTAAAGTGTTTCATTGTACAGAAAACTAATAGGTACTAGTTCAACATTTTCTCCTGCTGTATTGTTTCCTTGCATAGTAAGGTGAGAAGTTGAGATGGGATGAGAAGTAAAAAGCAGAAACAATTTTTGCAGTGTTGGAATACTTGAAGTGTAACTATTTGTTGCTCTGACAGGCCTCGTTAACTGAAGACAGTGCGGGAAGAAAGTACTGTGAATACGACTCTGACATTGCAACCGGCCTAGGTGTGGGGTCATTGTTCATCCTAGTTGCCAGTCAAGTGATCATTATGGTTGTCACTAGATGTCTATGCTGTGGGAAAGCTATGAGACCCAGTGGATCCAGATCATGGGCAATTTGCTTGTTCATCACTAGTTGGTATGTACTCATTTTTGGACCCTACTCTTTCAAACACAAATTTACATGTTTTCTCTAAATTATCTTTTTATTTCAGTTCACAGAATCAACTGGTCTATTTAGTTTTAAGGAATTGTTATGTTTTCTCTGATAAATTATATAAATACCATCTCATTTTCGCTTCTCTAAGTCTTTCACTATTATAATTACATTGCTTTTACCGTTTCCAGCACACAAATTTGAAATCAGTGAACAAAATGAAAAATACCACATCATCATTATTAGCGAAATTAAAGTAGATCACAATCATGAAACACAAGACATAACACATACACAGCATATGTAACTTTTAATGTTTTATATTATATTTTTAAATAAGTTCTCTACATGTCGAAAGATGAATATCAGCATGTGTCCATCCATATGAAAGTGTCACCTCAAATGTATTTGTAGAGGAATTGGCTTAACTGTCTAAACCGACAAAAATAATGTAATAAAAAGCGTTTGATACTGTTTGACTTCAAAAAAGACAGACGTGTCATGAGGTAACGATTAGGCTACGTAGAAGACCTGGTATGATGTTTTCCCTTGTTCACAACACAACAGAATTGTAAAATGTGCAATGTTGTTGTTGCATGCATGATCCAGGGTGACATTTATCATTGGTGCTTCGTGCTTGCTTGCGGGTTCAGTGAGGAATGCATACCACACCAAGTACCGTGATCTGATGGGAGAGAGAGCCCCTTCATGTGAGACCTTGAGGAAGGGGGTGTTCGCAGCAGGAGCAGCCTTCATTGTTTTGACAGGCATAACCTCGGAGCTCTACTACGTTAGTTTTTCAAAAGCTAATAATGGTCCCCCTCCCTATGCTCGAGACAGTGGTGTGAGGATGGGCAATTTGTAGTAGCAGTTGTAGTGTTTTGTTGAAATTGTTTGTAATGTTATGTTGGCTACCTCGCTAGTGGATGTGAAAGCCTACTTGTAAATTATTATGGACCTTGGTTGAAAAACCACCCAATGTCTTAACTATTTCCTCCCTCTTCACTCTTCAATTATGTCACAATAGGTGCTGCCTCGCGCTGCGGCTCATACATCTTTACCTTAGTCTCTGGTCTGTGATGATGTCACAATTATTGCTTCAACAAGTTTTTGCATAAAGTAGGAATCAAATTGTTGTACTTTTTGTATTACAAAATATAATAGTTTCACGTTGCCTAATTCATTATCTCTTGGAGGGTTTATATATCAAAACGTTTTCTTTGTATTTCTAAAGTGGCCAATGGAGTTGTGTAAAAGAAACACTTTTCTTTTTTAGTGTAGATATATTGAGAACTATGAATTGAATCAGATTATAACTGATAATATTTTGTAGGAAACTGATAGCTATTCTTGTTGTTGTTGATAGGTTTAAAGTTTGAGTTTCACTAAACTTACACTTAAATGGACGTTTCTCATTTGTTAGAAAAATATAGTGTCATGTCATGAAAGAAAATTACACCACTCCTCTATAATTATTGGTCATGCTGTAAATTAATCTCACTTGACAGTAAATATGATGGAAGACTATTGTCTGTAATAAAATTATTGAGCATGACCTAATTTGGTTGCTGAACTTCATGTGTCTTTAAAGCCAAATTAACGTCAAAACTCAGATATTAAGGTTGTTTTTGACTTTAATTATAACAGAGAAGTTGAACTAAAATATATTTTAAAAAATAATAGCTAAAGTTTAACTTCATTAGGAAGAGCTCTAAAAAGTTAAGAAACCAATATACAAATGTTTAACTAAACCTAATAAAAGAATATTTTAAGAATTTCTCTTCTATAAAAGCTTGTATGATTTTTCTGATATGTATGTACTGTTGTGACCTTTTTCAATTTGTTAGCATCTCAAATAACACCTTCTACAAGCATGCATCCAGGAAATTGATCTGCAATCCCCTCACTTTTGACAGTTTTCTTTCTTTGGAATCAAAATTATAAATGGAAGATCCAACTAAAAAACAAATACAATTGTTCAATGATCTAATTAAAAAAAAAAATTAGAGGACTAGTTAAAAACTGTCCAGTAGTTCAGGGACATATAGAGTAATTTATCATTTCTAAAGTTTGTTTTGGTATTTTACTTTTAAAAAGGTTTATTTTCCTTTTTTATTACTCAATTTGAGTTAATGTTCTTCTTTCCAATAAATGGTTGTTTTCAATTTTGGACATAGTTCTTGAACCTTTTTTGTTAACCAATTTGCATGAAATTTATCTTGTTATATATTAATTTATATGAAATTTATAGATCCCAATTAATGTTGAAACTTATAAAAGTGTAATAAATATCGTGAAAATTGCTTAAAAAGTGAATGTCACGAGAAATTATAAAAGATCTAAAAATATTTTTTTTGCTACTTTTTAAATTGTGTGCGAACCTCCTTTTCATGTTATTTTCATAATGTTTATGACTGTTTTAAAATTCGAACATTATTAGCTCATAGATTTTGTGTAAGTGAATATAAAAGAATAAGTTTCAGTTGTTAGTTTAAGAATGTAAATCTAGATACTAATATAGCTTCTATTCAGGGATGAAAGCTGATTAAATTTAATTATACCCGTTCTCGTAAATAATATTTGATCGATATAAAAA
>Ga0123341_1001875_pt1 | contig 16575 bp, 9 predicted proteins | sample Turbeapinknodule_FD_89959 | JGI IMG/M metagenome (GOLD analysis project Ga0123341, IMG submission 89959) | Root nodule microbial communities of legume samples collected from Mexico - Turtle bean Mexico pink nodule | ecosystem: Host-associated > Plants > Roots > Nodule | place: Mexico: Nepantla...
ATCACATCATTTACAAACTTTCATAAACTTTTCTCTCACTTCTCACTCTATTTACCTTAATCCAAGAATATCACTTTCTTCATATTTTCTCTTCAAACCATCCCAAATTCACTCTTTAATCCAAACAAAACATTAGAGTTTTTTTTTCATAAATATTTAGAACCCTTTTTTTGTTCCTTTTTAATTAAAATAATATGAACTGATGTCATGTAATAGGAAAACTGGATCGGTTGATGTAAAAGAGCTTAAATTCTCTATTAATTGTTTTTCAAAAGCACACTTAAACAGAGGGGTTTTAAAAATGAGTAATAAATACTCCAATCTAAAGGTGTCATTGAATTTATTTAAGGATGAATTCTCCATTGAAATAGTTAAATTGGTTGGTGAAAGAGTAATTAGGAGAGAAAGAAATGTTTCCTTATTGTAAGAGATTTATATGCAAATGGAACTGAATTGGAAAGGCACGTAGAGTAGATCAATTGGAAAGTGAACTGGTATGGCATTACAGAACAAAAGAACTACTTAATTGCATAGGCAGTGGTAGGGACATTTTTTATTAATGAACACCATACACTATTAAAACTATCTTCTCTTTTGGATAAATTTCCTTTCACATAGATTGTTACTCACCTCACCCATCACACCAATCATCACTTCACAAAATTACTTTGGTAGCGACGTCGTGGTAAAACGGAGGGTAAAACTGTGACCTCATAGCTCATATTTCTGCATTTTCTACACACATCCTATGCCACAATTTATAAGATCATAGAACCTGTTACCAAGAAATGTCTAGCTTCAAACTAGGTACTGCACCAACAAGCTGTCAAATTCTATAAGAATGTTGGGAGAAAGTGTAGCAAAGTGGTAAATGAATGAGAAAATTACTCTAGATTTGTAACTCAATTGTGAGAATAGGAGGTGTGAGAAACATTAGAAGAGACTATAGTTAAAGAAAAACATTTTAGATCTTCTTTTCATGCTCTCTATGTTTGTAACCGTCATCATGTGTGACTAATTCTACTCTTTAATTGAAAGTAATTTGTTTAAACTCTTATATATTGATCTGATATCTATTAAAAAAAAACAAACACTTTTCATATATATGTAGCAGATTTTTATCTTGTAGGCCATGGATAGAAGAGAAGATCCTCATGTGCAAACTAACAATTGTTATTCTAATAAGTAAAGAATAAATAAAATAAAAATGAGATACTTCTTAGTTCAGAGTGTTCAAACCTTTCTACAAACACTTTAGAGATGTCCTAACTCTTATAAACAAAATGGCCAAAACCAACCTACTCAGCACTGATCATTCCGTCTCAACAGATTTTCAAACCAAATCTCGAAAGAATGACAAACTAACAATTGTTGCTAACAGGTTATGCTTAACTAGTTAGTGAACTAATAAACTTTAGCCTATTTTTGCCGCCATATTCACGTTGAGAATAGAACTTACTTAGATATGTACTTAGTTGTGGATGCATGAGTTGAATAATGTGAAACCCTCTCAGTCATTGTTTCTAAAAGCTGTGAAAGCTAGATACCTCACATGGGCATATAAATATTTTTCTTCTTATCTAAAGCAACTTTTGGCGTAGTGCGTGAGAGTGACACATCAAAGTTGAGCAAAAGTAAGGAAATTGTAGCAAAGAATCCAACATATTCTAAAAAATAGATTGTACTGTCTAGTTGGAATAATGTTATTGATTTTGGAGGAACACAAGGGTTCACAATCCAAGTAAGTAGAGGGGGGAAAGGAAAAGGAAAAGGAAAAAGAGAAGAGACCTTGGATTTGTGTGTACATCTAGCTAGAGCTAGATGCTTAGTTAGGTGTTCCATATATAGATAGCATATTTATCTATGACACTTGATCCCTAAGTACTTCACCTTTTTCATCTCAGTGAAATAAATAAAATCCCTTGATCAATCATTTTCAAGTCCAAGAAAGGAAGCCATCCTCTTGAGTTCCACATCCAAGAGGGTCTCCAGAGGGTCGAATTTCTCTGCCAAGAGATTGTGACAATGATGAGAAGGTGATGATGAGCTAGGACTGTTGGTTAAGACTACCTGTTTGTTGTTCTGCTCTTCATCTGTTTGTGGGACCTTGGAGCTGGAATCATCACCAATCAACAACTGGTTTTGATCAATATCGATGAGGAAATCACTAAAACAAGCTTCATCACTACTACCCTCCACTTTATTTGAAGGACTGGGAGTGGTACTACACATTTTACTGTATTCAACTGCACTAACTCTCCTAGGGCGTGGAGCTTCTGGTGCTACATGCACTTGCTTCATCTTCTCTTCTTCTCCACGTTTGTGTTGAAGTGAAGAGACAGAGGATGATGATGTAGGGTGTTTCTGTAACTTCTTTGACAGATTGGTGTTCCAGTAGTTCTTGATTTCATTGCCTGTTCGTCCAGGTAGCCTCTTTGCTATCAATGCCCATCTGCATAAAGATGATAAAAAAAACCACTATGGTTTATACACATACCAGTAAGTAATGTACTAATGTTGCCTTCACTACAAATTTCTGATCCATGTTTTTACATTTGTTGTGCAGAAATAACACCACCTCTTTCTTTACTTCAAATTTTATATTCAAATTGAGTGAAAATGGTGCTAATTAATACTCAATAGATAAATAAAAATCACCTGTTACCAAGAAGACGATGAAGTCTGATAATCATATCTTCTTCATCCACAGAGATGTCACCTCTTTTAATACCAGGCTTGAGATAGTTCAGCCACCTTTGTCTGCAGCTTTTTCCACATCGCTTTAAACCTGCAGACATCATTGTAATGTGTGTATACAGCAAAATGCCAATGTCTATAATAAACAAAAGTATTAATAATTGGATTTAAGGTCAATGAACACACGATTGTTTTGTGAGGCACCACATGCAAAATAGACAAAATCAGCTTCCAACTTCAAACTTCATTCACCAATAAAACTCCACCAAATCAAGTGCTTATAGATATTTACAATGAATGTGTATGAACCAGCGTGGCACATTTATGTACGTAATCAAGTACAACAGAGAAAATGATATATATACATATATATATACCTGCATTTTGGGCAACCTTCTGCCATTTTCCTTCTCCATGGATGGCAACATATTTGGAGAGAGTTTCATCTTCTTCTCGAGACCAAGCACCTTTGTTGATCTCTTTGGGACAGCAGGGTCTTCTTCCCATCTTCTTTACCACTGCTTCTTCTCACTACACACACTACCTATACTATCATAGTGCACTCAAATTAACACCTGGCACGCATAAAATACCAGTCTTATTATTATTACAAATATGATTAGGTTATTATCTTAGGAACTATGCTGTACTTTCAATATTCCGTAGCTATTCAAATATGAGTCTTGTCTCTTTTCTTTTCAAAACTATCTATATTCATATAATTCTATAGATTTAAAGTACTAGCTAATAGTACTAACTATTAATTGTTTTTTTTCCAATATTTTTGTTTAACAGATAATTTATCATGACTACATTTGTTACTTTTGAAATATGTTTCTGTCTTAAACTATTTATTATTTTGAAGCATTATGAAAGTATTAGTCAGTTCTTGAATAATACTGTTAAGAATATTTTGGTTAAATAAGATACAGTGTGAGGAGAGTTGGCATAATAATAAATTATTATTTAGCCCTAAATAGAGAAGGGTGATGGATGAATGTGAATGCAGTTAGCAGGAAAAGAAAAATGGGAAGGAATGAATGATATATGATTTTGGGTGAGAGCATTGGGTGGTGTTGTTGTGGATGGTATTGGAAGTGTCCAAAGGGGACCATCCAACAACTGATGGACCATTACCAACCTACACTGAAGATGTCCCTCCATGCATATATGCAAATTGGAGAAACCCTTTGGAGGTTGTGACCTGTGACAAAATCAACCCTCCCACATGTAGAAAACTCATTAAAGACTACTTTAAACTAAGGACCCAACCTTCCCTGTTTTAAGATATGTGTGAAATAAGTAAAATTAATTTTGAATCTCTCGATCATGAACAAACAATCAAATTATTCTTTCCACCATAAATTTTGAAGAATTAGATTCATGTATCTCCTTTAGTAGTGTTGTGGTGCAGAAGTTAAACTCAATTAATTACATTAATTAAGTGAGTTGTACAAGAAATGCGTCAGTCCAATAAAATGGTAGTTTTTTTTTTTTATCAACAATGAATAAAATGGTAGTTTGTAGCTCAGACTTATTTCGTGAATATTATTGGGGCACAATATTCACATATAAAAGTGACATGTTGTATTTGGTGTTGTTAAGTAATATGAGGATATGTAGTGGATATGCATCGAAGTTTTCACATTCACTCACATGTATGATCAACTTAGGGATGTTGTTTTTCCTAAACAAAGCAGTTGGGTGGTTATGTCAAGCTTCTATATACATAATTTGAACAATTTAGATGTATTATCAATTGAATATATGAATAATATTTTATTATTGAATGAATAGGCAGGAATATATAACCAATTCTTAGGAATGGGAAGGGGGATGTGAATCCTAAATATCAACGTCAAATTTTGATCGAATGTCATATATTTGGTGTTGTGCGCGTTCAGTTGAATGGTGTTACCCATACTGGGGTAATTTGGATCCCTTATGATGTTCATTGTCCTAGTAGACCGTTTGAGACAATATCCATGTTCTTGGGATACATCTGGCTCGGGACATGCTTGCCATTTTTCAAAGTGTTCTGCGACAATTTGGTTACGAGTAGATGGTTCATCGACCTCCCTTATCAGTTAAGGAGGTGCAATGGTTATTATTGATGATCGTTGGTTGCACTATGTTAACCACCTTTTTTACCAGTATGACATTGACTTCACATCCATTAGCATGTGCAGTTGGATATATATGCACTAATTCATATGAGTGTCATACACATAATACTTCCTAAAGAATCAATTGTCTGTATTGCCACATCATCGATCGAATAGTGCCTAATGTCATTTCAATGAATCCAGAGTATATATATGAGGATTGTAGGTATCCTGCAATGCATAATCGACTCTATACATGTATTAAAAGGTACTCCAACATAAGATAGATTCAAAAGGAATTGTAGTTAGCCCATGACATCATAAATGAGAGATCGTTTACACCAAACATCTACATATTGTACGCGGGAGGCGACAAAAGCATATATCTTAGATAGTTATGTTTTATAATTAGGTTTTGTATTATGAAAATGTGTTGTGTTTACTTTAGTTATTGTTAAAAAAATAAATTTTGCATTAGAAAAATTAATTTATTATTAAGTGCCTTATAAAAAATAAAAATAAAGAAAGATGCATTCTGAAATATATAAACTGAAATAAATAAATAAAAACTTATTCTGAAATACAAAGTATATTCTGAAATGTACTAGAATACAAATTTCAGATGGGTAAAATTAAAATTTCAATTCATAAGGGAGTGCAACTTCAAATCATGGGGTTGCAGAATGCAAGGGCCCGCCAACAAAGCCCTTGCGGGTTGAGGAATGGTTCTTAAATTTTAATAGTTTGACCTACTTTTGTAATACTTTGTTCAAAGTCATTTTGAAAATTAAGACTGTCTTTAAGATATTATAGTCAATACTAAGTGTAAGATACTTTAACTGAACTCGAGTTAAAAATATTTTCAAAATATGGACACTCTCATGTTATAAAAAAATGTGTTAATTGAGGCTAGCTAAAACAATTAGACTGAGGTCAACTGAGAAAAAGTTTTAGTCAAACTTAACTAAAATATGTCAAAATAAATCTAAATATTTCAAATAAAACCACACTTGTAATGAAGTTCTAGTAAAAGTCTGAGCTAAAGATCCTTAGTCAAATGAAAATACCCTTAATAAGATTGTTAATGACGTTTTAAATAAGACCAAACCAATATAACTAAAACGAAGAAAGATATGCCTAAATCTAAAACCAAAAAAATATACTAATCTAGATTGACTAAAAGTAAACAAAAATGGTTAAGCTGACAATAGTTAAAACAAACTTTGATAATGAACGAAGTAAAATATGTTTCATTTAAAACCAATAAAAAATATGTTTTAATCAAGACCAATTAAAAAATGTCATGCAGACCGATATATTCTTTAGTCAAATCACAAAATTACTACTTAAAATTGAGTAAGAAATACTTCGTTGAAGTCAAATTAAAATTACTTTATTACAGAAATATAAGCTAAAATTAATACTTAAAATGAGTTAAAAAAAACCTTTCGATAAAGTCAAAGTAAATACTTTACCTGAAACCAACTTAAAATTATTTTCCCTTCTTATTTTTAGTTCCTAGAAATGTTATCTTTTATTTGTATTCTCTATAAATATGTCGTTTTTGCTTTGATTTTTGCGAATGTATTATTTATTTATTTATTTCTAGTTTATAAAAGTAAGCCACTTTTGACTTGCCAATTTAATCATTTTGGTGACATGACACATAATATTGTTAATGGTAAGTTAAATGGAAAAATCAATGAAAAGTAGCAAGAAAAATAAAAATGAACAGTGATGAAAACTATGTTTTAACAGAACGAAATCAGAAAGCCAGAGCCTAAAACACTGAAATTGCATGACACCACAACCAAAGCAAATGCTATAATTAGCGCATATACTACTGTTTCGTTTCCGTTTTATAATTGACTACATTAAAATTCAAAGCCCCGATTTGATGGTTGCTTTACACTCGATCCAAAATTGAAAAGCTTTACAACAGTTTTGTCTAGTTAATCATAAACAGCATGTATCCTAGTATTTAAACTACAAATGAACTCGGAAACAGGCACCAATGGACATTAAAAATCCATAATTATGATCAAACAGTAAAACAAAAGGACTATCGAGGGTTGGGGCAATAACAAGAGTTACTACTGGGATCTTTTTAACAACTATTTTTCATGTCTAAATACTAAGTAATTACAGTTCCCTTGTATACTAATCATCTTCAGCAAACAATCTCTTCCCAGACCTGATACCAAAAAAAAAACATAAGACAACTGGGTTAGAAAAATTACCATCCGCTCAAATAGTGGTAGTTTAAAGCAGCAAAGAGACAAATTAAAGAAAAATAAGGACATTTAGAATATCAGTAGATAAACAGAGTTAAAGAATAAAAAAGAAAAATTGGAGTTTAACAGAAATCCATATCCTTGTTACAGTTTCCATCGAGAAGTTTTCATAGTAATTTCTTTTAGTAAAATCAGGCATTACCCGATTAAGCCCAAAAAAGGTATGTGCTTGCTGTCCTTTTCGGCTCAAAAGTGGACGGTGTATTGGGTTGGCATTTATGAGACCTGGTCCTAATAGAGCTGATGAAAAGGCCATTTATAGGGGTATTTAAGTAAGGTCTAACTATAAGGTCATTCTTCATGGAAGAGTCATTCTACAAGATCTTAATCTGCTTTTTGAGGGTTCCACTATGCCACATCAAATTTGAAAAATCTTTTTGCAACTTTTACTCCATTATAAGGGTCTCACAAGATTCACACTCTAATTAATATTTTATTTGATTGTTGACAGAAAGATGTTTCCAAAATAAATAAATAAAAGTATTCTTTTTATTCTTATGACCAAGAGTCTCATTTAAAATTCAGAATCTTAAATTTTATATCATGTCAGCATGCTCCAATGGAAAAGTCTTAAAAAGACCCAGGTCTTCAACTTATGACTTCTGAAATAAAGATGTCCTAAGTGATCATGAGAAGACAGGAAAAGATTAACTGTGATCATAATGATTATATATTTCGGGAATAGATTGACTTATTCGGGTGGTAAGCAAAATAAACAGATAACGACTTCAAAAGAGAGAAAGGGAATGTGTCAAGCAAACAAAAAAAATATGAACCAAAAGAAGGCATCTTACCAGGCATACACGCAGTCAAACCTAGCAGCATGAAGTCCAAAATCAAAAGTTCATTAAAACCTTGTCATCTGCTGTAGCATTTGAGAACCAGCTGCATGAGAAACCAACTGCTCTGAACTCAAGGGTCTTACTAGATGGTGAGCTCCCACAGGGGTAGGATTAGAAATGCCCTGTCTACTCAACTCTTTAGAACTGTTAATATTTGACTCAGAGGCCGAAGATTCCATCAATGTGCGAATCTGATCATTGAAAAAAAAGAAAGTTAAAGGAAAAATCAATTATATTGTTGTCCAATGGAAGAAATACAGATCAACCATATGCACGAATCCTCCAAACTTACCATATCTAGGCGCCTCTTGTGGAGGTCATTTAGTTGCTGCAAGTTTGAAAAATAGCATGTAAGAATCCAATTATAATGAGATTGATTTCTTATTTTTGGAAAAACGCGGGAAGAGAGAGAAACATTTTATTGCATACAGGTTTGCTTTGATACTTCTTCTCTTCACTCGAATATCCCGGAACTGTTAAATCCCAATTTTTCTCTGCATAATAACACGGCAAACAGATAAATCAGCAATGCTTTGATGTCAATTCTTTTTTAACCATAATCATAATGCACTATCAATCCAAGATTAAATGTAAACATGTAAACCACATTCAAGATATCAAGGACATCCACGATCTTTTATAGATCATAGAAGCTTCAAATAGGTCGACTGGACTACATTGAAAGTAAAATTCTAAGGCGGGGCTTGGTAAAAGCCAATATAACGTACAACTTATCTAGTATGTCAGTAACCCAAAGAAAGTTCAAATACATATATTAGACAAAAATGCACAAGAAAGCGACAGTAGTAAAATTTAGACTCAAGGCCTAAGTCAACCCTTGCACACGCTTTACAAGTTCTATTTAATAGTCAATATGAGAGTAAGTTAATATCCTTTGAGGCTGCAATTATTAAAGTAGCCCTTAAAAGAGCAGGTTGGGGGTGAATGCAATTACGGTGGTTTCTCAACATACAGAAAATAACTCCCCCCACATCTCTCTGCATGAGTAAACAATATTCATACAAAGAGAGCATACTTAATCACCTAGACAAAAGCCCCATGAAGCTCAACTCTTTATCACTTGAAAGCAAAAACATAAATATAATCAATTAAAGTAGCCAATAATACTCCAGTGGTCAAATTTGTTCAAGTAACAACTTTTTCAACTAAATCACTTTGAAATATCCAACAGTTTCTTCTTCTTTTGAACAGGAGCTGAAAATAAGCTACACAAACAACATACCTAGGTGTAGCAATAAATCCTTGGACTCCAAAGTCGGCGATTTTCTATGTTTTGCCAAAATGCAACCGTGTGTAGTTGTCTGCGTATAAGAAATCATAAGTACATTTCTGAAGACAAAATTATCAACAGTAGATTTTCACATGAAAACAAAGAAATAGAATACAAGACATTTGAAAAATATTTATTGCATCAGGGGGACAATCCTGCATGACCATGACAAGCACAAGAACTGCTAAGTAATGCACTAGGAGCAGCAGTAAAATTTTAGCAAATTAACAATAAAGCTGGAAAATTGTCAATTAGATTATCTTGTCAAAAAGTCACTCAACCTAAAATTCAATGCTGTAAAGTGAGGCATGAATAGATTTGACAGATCACATAACATTAATAATATCAAGAATCCAGAGTTAAGAAATTATTAATCTTTCAAATTTTAATCAACATGCATGCCTTATAAGTCTAATTATAATAGATGTCTTAGAAAATTCAGTTAGTGTTGTATATGTTAGCTAGTTAGTGGGCTGTTAACTAACTGCTTATCATAGTTGCATAAATAGTAATGATGTATTGTGATAAATGTGTGTGAAATGTAAGATTTCAGATTCAGTATCAATATCCCTTGTTCCCTTTCCCTATTCTTATCTGTTCTTGTTAGTGTGTTCTAACAATAAAAGCAATCCACTCGACAACTTCACCAATAATAAATTTCCTGGATGTTAGGCAAGCTTATTTCACATGGTGTCCGCCCTGATATTTAAAATCAAGGCCTGCTGTTGGGTAAGGATCAACTGTTTGGCATGCCCTATATACACATTTATCATGAAGTGGAAAAAAAGATAGAACATGTTAGAATCCTTACAGAATCAATGAAGTCGTCAGCAAGCTCTAAAAGAAGATCTATAACTTCGGGGTCCAGTGTACCTTGTGGATCCACCTGTAAAATAGAAGTTAAGAATCAAATATAACCAATAATTTTTTTTATAAAAAAGAAAAAAGTTCAAAGAAAACCTGTGCAACTAAATCCTGTATCTTTCTCTTCCCAAGAACTTGGTTTGTTGCTTCAGTTCCTTGGCTAGAACTACCACCTGGTGTCGTTGCACCAGATGCAGTAGCATCTGGCTGTGATCCTGTTAGACTGAATGACTTTTGGCCTGCAGGTCCTGGCATCCTTGGAGACTGTTGCTGTTGATGAACAGAAGCCTGTGGCTGAGACTGCTGTTGTGGCTGCTGATGTATGAGCTGCTGTTGCAGTTGCTGTTGCAGCTGCTGAGGCTGCTGCTGTTGTTGCTGCTGATGCAGCTGAGGCTGCCCTATCGATTTCTGTTGCTGAATCAGCTGGGACAATTGTTGTTGGTTCAGGCTTATAGAGTTTTGTTGCAATTGAGTAGAAGAAGCCAGCTGCTGCCTCTGTTGAAGACGCAATGGTGAGGCAGGGCTAGACATTGCCGGCATTTGCTTAAGCCACTGTTGCTGTGTTAAGGAGTTATGAACCATCGCTGGTTGCCCATTCTGAGACAACCCAGACAACTGAGAATTCATAAAAGCAAGGGATGATGACCTTGGTAAACCTTGAACCTGTAGTCAACAGCATTATCAATGCTCTAATTCGTCTCATTTCATTTTGAAAAGTTCTATACATATTTACACAGGTAAATTGAAGTAATTCTTGACATCTCGAGCATGAAGATAAACACAGATGTCCATTTCAACAGAAAATAATTCTATATTATAATCATCTCAAAAGCCATTCTCTGAAAATTTTGAATTATATGTTATACATAAAGCCCACTTGTAACAAAAAATACACTTGGCCCATTCCAAAAACAACTTGTATGAACAAAAAAAGTTTCATTCACAAATCAGAGGATAAATAAATCAGACAGGCAAAAATACATCAGATAAACCTTATAAGCAAAAACATCAGAGAAACCTGGGTGGTGGTGGTGGTGGCACAATCACAGTTTGCAATGATTTAGGATACAAAACTGTGTTAGAAACAAGTTGCAAGCAAACCCTATGGACCAGGGCGGCACAGATTGGGGGTAGCAGTGTGATGTAGAGTTTGGCAGTTGCAAACAGCAAAGGAGTCACAAATGGGTGAGGAGAAAGGGTTGCACAGCAGAATATTAGTGTTTTTCAAATTGGGGAAGAAAAGGTTTAGGGTTTGTTTTACCCCACAAATATGCTTTTAAACAACAATCATATGCCTTTTACAAGATTGTGATTCTACTTTAATTGATCAAATCTTCAATTCAAGTCAGCAACGGAGCTCTTTATCTAATTGTAGAATTGTGCCACTTATGAGTTAAGTAGCAATTTTAACAACCACGGGGCCTAGCTCGTTCCATGAGCAACCCGCTAAGTATTAGTGAACTATTTCAAAATTCCAAATCAACTTTGTCATTCCCAATCAATAATATTTCAACAAGTATTTTAAAATTTTATTGAATTTATCTCACTTGTACTTTTAGTTCATATATTTTTCCTTATATGTCATTTTAATCTTTTTAATTTCTCATTTTATTCTCAATACTCTTCAATAATTTAAGCTAAATTTTTTCCATAAAATCCAAAAAATAACTAACATAAAAGTAGCAAAGGTGTGAGTATCCCTAATTACCTAGTGACAAAGAAAAAAACAATATATATATATATATATATATATTAAATCTTATGAAAGCAAGGGGATTGTAGAATGCATTATCTTCCTGGGTATTATTCTCACTTCAGTCCACACTTATTCTATCCTTCATCATTTCATATTTCAGTTTAAATGTTTTATATTATAACCATACCATCAATTGATTCTGGTTTCCTAAAGTGGAGGACATGGCACCATTCATGTACAACAGCGTGATAGGACAATTATCTTTATCAAACAATGTCAGCATAAACTTCATTGCCTAGGGTACCAAATAGAAAAACTGGATATGATATTATGATAAAACCAAACTAGTATTATTATGATTAAATATGTGTTGATTGCTGAATAATGAAAATTAAAATAGAAAGAATGGTAGAAATCAAGAGTGAAGGAGCAGGGTTTCCTGCTGCAGTCAATAACATTGTCAGCATCAGCTTTAAAAATTGAATAAACACAGTATCGCATTGCATCTACAGGTAGCTGACCCCCCCTGATCCCTGGCCCAACCCCTTGTTTGGGGTGTATGGTAATAATCCACCCATTGAGTATAAACAATGGGCACTAATATGTGGAACAAATGAGACAGCCAATTTGTTTAGGGCTAATTTGAAGTGATTCAATGAATAAGACAGGATAACTATTTGAAATGAACCAGAGAGTGGGCACAAGACATTTTGAAGATATTGTAAGCGAGTATGATAAGAATTGAAAAGGACATTCAATTAATGAAAGATAGCATGGATGAGTAAAGCCAATAACCTGTTTGTTTAAACTTGAAAAAAAAAGTGATTTTAAGGAAATATAAAAAATAAATTTATTTTTTTAGAAATTTTATAAAAAGAATATACTTTTTGTTCAGTTATGATTATAAAAAGTACTTCTTATTTTGAAAGTTATGTATAATGACAGCTTTTCCCAGAAACTATTCAAAAATAGATTCTAAAAACAATAAAAAAAATATTTTTTGGTTTTTTTTCTTATAAAGGCTTAAACAAAATTCTAAAAAGAATTTAGTATTTTTTCTTTAAATAAAATTGGCTATTCGTAAAAAAAGCTGAAAACAACAGGACAAGAACGAGATAAAAAGGAAGGTGGCAAAACAATTGGTGGAATACAGTTTCAGTTTTATGGAACATTTTGATAAAATAGAAGGTATCAGAAACTTTTATGGCATGTGTTCCTGTGACAATGAAAACAATTTGCAGACAAATCCTGCCATAGAGATCAAATTTAACATTCTACGGAACAACTAATAAGAATGTCTACCCTCAGGGGCTCCTGCCAACCCCGAATTATGAGGCAAAATGAAGAACCGAGGAAGTCAAAGTAGGATAAACATTCTACTCAGATATCACCTCTTAAAAAAATGGTCTACACAAATCTAAAACACAATGCATGCAAGAACAATTCACAACTAAAAAATCAAATTGGGGCATATAAATGGTGTTAAAAGTGAGAAGATATTTGGAAGTCCAGAAGCATGAACTTTAAAATATGAACATCTTAAAATATGAAAAACACAGCAACCTTGACTGCGCGTACATTTAAAATCTAAACCATGTAAGAGAATAATATTGACAAACTGGTTATACAATGATACAGAACATGGGTAAGCATTATTATTTCCTAGTTCATTCCAATTGTATCTAAATATATAAAGAACAGAATATACCTGTCCAGTGTTAAGTGAACTCTGCTGTGACATTTGCTGCCTGATTTGACCCTGACTCATTCGCAGCTGCTGAGCATAAGCCACAGCTCCATTAGCTCGCAGTTGTGAGGTGAGATTTGATGATCCAATCATGCCCATTGCTTGCATTCCTTGCAGTGATTGTCCAGCAGAATTACCTGAGAATTGAGACTGCTGAACTAGCCCACCTTTTTGCCTTGGCTATACCAAATTGAAAATTAATTTAGAAAAAAATAGCATTCTTTACACAGAAGGCATGATACTTCAATAATTAATGCAGTAGCCAAATTAAAGGTTGTCAAACAAATTCACATCAAAAATTGTCAAGCTAATTGTAATTAGGCTCAGATAAAGACCAAATTATAAAGGATACTGTTCACCTGAAATCTCTTTTAACAATTTCCTCTAGTGTTACTCTTGGTTTCCCTTTGCCCCTTTTCTCAAGGCCAAAAATTCACCCAATCTACCCTACTCTCCAGTGCTTCCAATGGAAAATGGTAAAAGAAAAGTAAAAATAAAGAGCCATCGATTGTGTGATTGGTATGAGTATATCAAATTGTACTGATTGTCTCACCCATCCATGTATCACAAGATTCCAAGTTTATTATCAGAAGAAGACATAAAAATTCCTGGCTAGCCTAATTGTATAGCAAATCACAAGATTGTAAGAACTATCCACATACAAAAACACAAACCGCAAATCACATTTATAACCAGCACTTGTGATGTCATCCAACAATAACACTGCCCAGTATTACCAGACAGAAAACTTGGTAGTATTCCAAAACAGCCACACTATAGCTTGGGAAAGATTTTCTACAAAACCTATCACAAATACCTAATAACAAACCATGGAACTAGACAGAAGCAAGCATGGTTGAAAAGGTAAACCCGTAAGGCAACTCAGATGCTCTGATGGATTCCAATCCTCTCCGGTTAATAGACTGATACAACTTCTATAAAGTAAAAACTCGTCATCATGTAAAATTTGCACAATTATACCAGTGTCGTGACTATGACCCTCTTTGGATCAACATCCCCATAAACAACAAGAGGGAGGAAAACTAAGGGAGAATGAACTGAGTAGCTATCATAAATTAAAATCAATGTATGAACCTAAGCCATGGAGAAATAAGATGAGAGATGTTATATAAAGGTCAGGTGCACAAGTTAGGTTATGGAAAATTTTCAATTTTTTTTTCCATTAATCAGGCTTAGCAGGAGCTTTCTATATCCAAATCGCTACAGTGCGATTTACCAATTATACTCCATGCGGTATCAATCGCGAAAGACAAAATGCAAAAACAATTAGCAGAGAAAAACGAAGTTGAATTATACCGAGGAGAGCAAGTTAAACTGCGTGGCAGCACTAGACAACATGGGGAAGTGCCCGCTCTGCCCTATCAACGCGGACCGCGACAAATTGGAGCCGCCCAACTGCTGCTGCTGGCCCGCTCCGCCGCCCGCGGTGGCGAAGGTCATCTGTCCGCCATATAATCCGGCCTGCTGGCGCATGACGCCGAACTGCTGCTGCTGCTGCGATTGCTGCTGAGGCTGGATTTGATTGAGGCGCGACATGGAAGGCGATCGCTGCAGCGTCTGCTGGAGTTGGAAATTGGAGATAGGGTTGATGCCGTTGATGGTGTTCATGGCTTGCGACGACACGAGAGGCTGTTGTTGTTGAGGGGGACTCAATTGTTGATGAAGATTTTGCTGCTGCTGTTGGTGCTGGTGGTCTTGGGGAAGCGGAGGGAGCGAGGGTGAAGGCATGTTGTGGGAAGGGGAAGGGATTGTAGGGTTGGAAGATGGCGCGGGGTTTTGAGGGTCCATTGGTGAGGGTTTGGACGACGGTGATGCGCTTTCCGCCATTGATTTTGATGTGATCGATTGATCGTTGCTATGTTGCGGCCATGGGAGCAGAAGAATCGATCTGGGTCAAGACACAAACACACACAACCTCTTCTATTCTTCAAAATTCAAAAACCCCTTTATCCAATAACCAATTTTTCCCATCAAATTTCTTACTTTTCTTTATCATCCTTAATCTACATAACACACTTCCATGCCACCTGTCATAAATATTTATTAACATTCTTTTAACAAACTTCTCATACCATATACTATAATTAATATTTAACCAAATAACTTCGTTTTCTTCTGAAAAATTTCAATTATAAAATTAACTTACAATATTTCAAATTCTCTCAACCCATTTTTACATGAATATTCCATTAAAATATAATTTAAATTAAGGGGTCGACTCAAATATATTTTTCTTTAAAATAACTTCTAGATTATTTATTTTGGAAAATTCCTCATAAAGTTGTGTTATTTATATTGTGTGTTGTTTTGTCATGGGCACAACACATTAAAATAAAATCTGATTAGGATTAGAATTTTTGGTAAAAATAAAATGTGGTTGATAATAAATTAATTGTGGAGTTCGGTCAAACAAAGTATCTATGTTTAAGTACATTCAAAATATAGAAAGAAGAACAATCTTTCAAATTAGACTAAAGTAGATGCATCATCATTTCTTTGTGAGAGTAAGATCATATATTTACCTTCTTTATCAAAACCAGAATCATACTAGAATAGGTCCTTATGATGCAAAAGATTTTGGTAGTAGCAATGGATGAGGAATGTACTAACAATTTCAGTAGCAATATAAAAAGTAAGAAATATTTTGATTAAATTCCTCTTATATTCAATTTTTCAGTAGCAAAAGGTAGGGGTGGCAAAGCGGGTCAGCCCGTCCCGCATTGGCCCGCCCCGCGTTTGGCCCGCAAAAATGGAAGTTGGGTTGGCCCACCCCGCAAAGTTATTGCGGGCTAGAATTCTCAACCCGCCCCGCATAAGAGCTGGCCCGCGGGTTTGCGGGCCAGCCCGCGTTCTTTTTTCTTATTTTTTTAAAATTAAGTATATATTTTTTTTTTTACATTTTGTTCTTAAAAAATTGTCAAATTAAACCTATATATTTGTTACTATCAAACCTAAATTCTTTTTCTTCCTTTTCAAACATAGTCAAACATCAAAACATTAAACATTAAGATAAATATC
>Ga0123341_1001876_pt1 | contig 16574 bp, 7 predicted proteins | sample Turbeapinknodule_FD_89959 | JGI IMG/M metagenome (GOLD analysis project Ga0123341, IMG submission 89959) | Root nodule microbial communities of legume samples collected from Mexico - Turtle bean Mexico pink nodule | ecosystem: Host-associated > Plants > Roots > Nodule | place: Mexico: Nepantla...
ATATTATTATGTTATATGTATATAATTTTTATCTCTCTATTTTTTTTTAAATGTTTTAAGGTGTCCAGATTATACTTCAAATCAATATAGTTTTATTTATATTTACATGTTAAAAATTAAGTTTGATATAATTTTAAATCATATATGACAAATCTTCTTTTATCTCTAATTAAATATGGTAACGTTAGAAAATGCATGAATAGTTATTTATTATAAACCTAAACTATAATTTATATATGATTGAATGATAGGTAAGGTTTATGGTTTAGGGTTTAGGTTTAATTATTATAAACCTAAACATTTGATAGTTTGAAAGTTAAATATTATTTTTGATGTTGCAATAGCTCTTGAATGTTCTGAATTTTAAAATGTTATGTGATTGAATGATATGTATTATATATGAATGATGAAAATTGTATAAAATTGATGTCATACATTTGGGATAATGTATGAATTGTTGTGTGATGTGTGATGGTACATTAAGTATGAAAAATCTATGTTTAACAAAGATCTGATAGTTTCACTGATGATCTAAGTCATACACACTATAATATCAGGTGGTGAGAAGCTGATGAGGAAGATCATACATACAGGGTCTTGTTGTAGACACCCGGTATTGGATGTTTGAACTTATTCTGATCCTTGATGTATGGATTAGATGTTGGTCTCTGGTAGGGACATACTTAATGTGTTTTTCTGAAGATGATGAAATCAAAGTAGTATGGATTGAAATGAAATCCCATGTTTGTGATTGAGAAATTGATCCATACATCTTTATTTTCACTAGCTTACCCTTTTTGTGTGTGTTTGAACTACAATAACTGCATTATGTACACGAACAAAAGAGTTTGAAAGACTTTAGAGTTTTGTTTTGAACTATAAATTATAAATATTTGTATTTTTACAAGTTTTAATCATGTATTAAGAATGTTTTGAAAAATTCTTAAGCTTGTAAAAATATGTAGAATTTATATTGTAATAGTTAGATGTATTCTTAGAGGTTATAAAATTCAATACAAAGTGAAAGTGAAATGTATACATGTGTATATATTTAAAACACTCTTAATGTTTACACATATATTAAACACATCATTATAATTATTTATAAAAAAAAGCATATATTTAACTCAAAATAATTTGTTTCTCACTATCTTAGTCTATATTTATAATACAATTACCAAGTTGAGTAATTTTGTTTTATTAGTATATAATATTTCAAAAGTTACGCCAGGAATAACTGTATAATAACTTATAGATAAAATGTTATATATTTTTAATTATTTTAATTATGCATATTATATATTTGACTTTAGTATTTCCGTTTGTGTAATGTATAGTAAAAGTATTCAATTTTTACGTTAATTAAAGTTATAATAATAAGTATTTTTTGAATACATAACTATACAATAAATAAATATTTGAACATTTAAAATTATTAACACTTTTTATAAGAAAAACATTTAATGTAATTAAAAAATAGATAGAAATGATTTGATATAGTAAAAAAGGGATTTTGAACACAGTGAATTAAGTTATAATATTAATTAACATAATAGAATTTTAAAATTGATTATAATTTTGAAGACTTGTGGTTGACTTTTTGTTGAAGCAATTAAAATGGGTAATAGTATTATTACATAGGAGAAGGGTAAAATGGTAAAGTGGGAAGGGCGTTTACTGCTGGCGTAAATAACGGCCGAAAAATGGGCACTTTGATTACCGGAGAGGCCCATACAGAAAAGCTGATTGACGAAAAATAAAAAAATAAATAAAAAAAAGTGAAAGATACGAAAACAGAATTAAAAAAAACGTAAGGAAATATTATATGGGCGGAATCGAAAGGAGTTTGAAATATGGTTTTATAAGAAACGCTGAGATCCGGTTCCACACTTTCTCTCTCTATCTCTATCACCTTCTCTCTCTCTCTCTATCTCTCTCAAGGTTCTCTTTGTCCCTTATCACCTCACGTTCTCACTTTCTTGCCCCATACAGGTTTTCCACCAGCCAGGGAAGGGATAGAAAATTTACAGAGCCACCACCGTTGAGAGAGCACATCACAACAGGACTCTCTGTTTCTATATCTCTCTCTCACTCTCAGCTACATGGCCTCACTCTTCGATCTGAATCCACGTCTCTGAACTCATTCCCTCGCCGTTTAATCCATTTTCCCTCTCCAATCTGCGCTCTCTTTCTCTTCTCCGCTTCGAGCTCCGAGGAAGCCCTAGATTGCTGTGCGGCGCGCCGATTCGGCTGCCGCGTTTGGTATTGTGTTCGATCTCGCCAGACGGCGTCGTGAGGCTCAGCCCTGCGAACCCTAGGTCGTTGGATCTGGAGGCGGAGGTCGCGTTCGCGGCGCTGCGGTTTGCTTTTTGGTGAACCCTAGGTTTTGTTTTCTGTGGCTGCCCATGCTATTGGGTTGGTTTTGATGCCGCCTGAACCATTGCCTTGGGATCGAAAGGACTTCTTCAAGGAGAGGAAGCACGAGAGGTCCGAGTCGCTTGGGTCCGTCGCTAGATGGAGGGATTCCTCGCACCACCGCGAGTTCAATCGCTGGGGACCCACTGAGTTTCGCAGGCCGCCAGGTTTGTTTTCAATCGCTCTTTTCATTCGTTCCTATTCTCTTTTGAGTCAGCGTCTTCTTACGCCGAACACGCCGGAATAGCGGCCATCGGTGTTTTGTTTAGGTTTTGTTTTTTTTCTTCTAGGTGAGAGATTCTGAGTGGTTTATGATTTTGGGGGATTGTTCTTCGCGTGTTTGGGGCGTTGTTGAGGGTGAAACTTGGTTTATTTTTTAAGATCTGTGGCTGCTGTTTTTTTTTATTGGAATATTTGTAGTCGAGCCCTGAAGAGGGTTTTCCTTTTCGTAAGATTTATGCGTTCGTTTTTGTTTCTCTATGCCTTTCTGGGTGCGAGAATATATGCTTTGCTTGTGTTGATTTTTTTGTACTTTTTGTTTGTTGGAATATTTTCTGAAGGTCATGGTAAGCAGGGTGGTTGGCACCTGTTTTCCGAGGACTCAGGTCATGGGTATGCGATTTCTCGGTCAAGCAGTGACAAGATCCTGGAGGAAGATAGTCGGCCCTCGATTTCACGAGGTGATGGGAAGTATGGCAGGAGCAGCAGGGAAAATAGAGGAGCCTTTGCTCAGAGAGATTGGAGAGGGCATTCGTGGGAACCCTCCAATGGTACCATGAATTTGCCCAGAAGGCCGCAGGATGTGAACAATGATCAGAGGGCTGTGGACGACGCCCTAGCATATTCTTCTCATCCACATTCCGATTTCGGGAACTCTTGGGATCAGCACCATTTAAAAGACCAGCATGAGAAGATAGGTAGTGTCAATGGGATGGGAACTGGCCCCAGAAGTGATAGAGAGAACTCTCTGGGTGACTGGAAACCACTTAAATGGACACGTTCTGGAAGCTTGTCTTCTCGAGGCTCAGGGTTTAGCCACTCAAGTAGCTCAAGGAGCATGGGAGCAGCAGATTCGCATGAAGCGAGGGCTGAGTTGCAAACGAAAAGTGCGGCTGCTAATGAGTCGCATTCAGGGGAAGCTGCTGCTTGTGCGACATCTTCTGTGCCATCTGAAGATACGGCTTCTAGAAAAAAGCCAAGGTTGAATTGGGGCGAGGGACTTGCAAAGTATGAGAAGAAAAAAGTAGAGGTGCCCGAGCCAAGTGCAAATAAAGATGGTCCTGTTTTGTCTGCTAGTATCACTGAACCTTGTAATTTCCTCAGTACCAGCTTAGTTGACAAAAGTCCAAAAGTTACAGGATTTTCTGAATGTGCATCTCCTGCAACTCCATCTTCTGTCGCCTGCAGTTCCTCACCTGGTATGTTGGTAGACACTGTCTGTTTGTATTTTAAATTCTGCTTTAAAGATTTATTTTTGAAGGGTTTGCTACTAGCAATTCAGTAACAAGTGTTATATGTATGTATATAGGATTATAATGAACCATATTGTGATATTATGAGGTTTGAATTGGTATTTCATAGAGATTTGTGGTAGAATATTAGTTAGATATCTGACAAGACAATTGTCTATGTTTTTATTTTGCTTACTACATGTGTTTCTCTTTCCATTAGGTTCTCCTTTTACGAGTATCTCTCCCTTGACTGTCTGTCTTTTTGTTGTGTATAATATGCCCCGTAGGTGTTTCATGAGCTCCTTTTTCTACTGAGTGTCCCCTTGACATTCTTAGGTACTCCAGTCCTTTTGTGTATGTTTTTTGTTCAGTGTGTGCTAATTTAGATGTGTTTTTCTCCAAAATAATTTACGTACAGGAAATAACGGTAGGTATTATTTTGAAAACGTTTGTAATGATTGATTTTAAAAGAAAAAGTTTGAAGAACTTGATTGTTAGTGAGTAGGGCCTAAAATTCACTTATAACATCAAATGACTTTAAAGTGTTGATTTATCTATGTAGGTAAGAATCAACATTTCAGCTGTTGTATGCTGCATGAGTTTTTTTACTAATGTTGAGACCATGTTTTTTGAACATTTATAGTGTTCCAGCATTTGTTTTCAATCAATGCTCAAGTTGCTTGGATAGGAGCATGACATGTAGGAATTACAATTCAGGACATCTGCAATGAACATATTTATATTTTGAGGTCAATATTCAATAGAATTGCTAGTCAGCATGTTAAAACCTTATTTGGAAATGTGTTTTGTTCAGATATCTTATGTTTTTAATTGTCTCATATTTTTCTCCTTATTGTTTTTTTAACATTTTCCTGAGCTTTAGATGGAAAATGCAAAACTAAGATTTCCCCCTCGATTTTCTTGTAATAGTACTGTAATTGTATTGTATTTTTACCTATTTCCCTTGTGTCTAAGCCTAACCTTGACCTTTTTACCAGGTATGGACGATAAATTATTCGGAAAGACTGCAAATGTAGACAATGATGTTAGTAATTTTATTTGTTCACCTGCTCTGTTGTCGGAAAATAATTTGCAGAGGTTTCCCTTTAACTTAGAGAAATTTGATATTGGCTCCTTGAATAATTTGGGTTCTTCAATTATTGAGTTGGTAAAATCTGATGATCCAACTTCTGTAGATTCTGGTCCAATGAGGTCTAATGCAATTAATAAATTACTGATATGGAAAGCTGACATTTCAAAGGTGTTGGAGATGACTGAATCTGAAATAGATTTACTTGAAAATGAACTGAGGTCGCTGAAGTCTGAATCTAGGGAAACATGTCAATTTCCGGTATCCTTGGACTCCCAGATGTTAGGTTGTGATGAAAAATCCTGTGAAGAACATGTTGGAGTCTCTGATCAGGTCACCCGGCCGGTACCTTTGAATATTGTTGATGATCCCAATATGGAGAAGGTGCCGCTTTCAACTAATTTACTTAGTATTCATGAAAGTGTTAAGGAAGAGGATATTGATAGTCCTGGAACAGCTACTTCTAAATTTGTTGAGCCTCCACCTTCAATTAAATCAGTTTCTTGTGGTACTGGAGGATATGTTAGTTTCTCCAGGGACGTGGATTCTGTTCCATCTGCAGCTGTGAACTGCCTAATTCCCTGTTCTGCTAGGAAGGATGTTAGTGTATGTGTATCTTCTGTTGATGGCAAGACTTCTATGGAGGTAAACGATAGCATGGATATTTTATGGGGTACAATTATTTCTTCTAATAAAGAATCTGCCAACAAAGCTAGTGAGGTGTTTGATAATTTATTGCCCAAAGATTGTTGTAAGATTGGGAAGATGGAAACCAGCAGTGACACATGCAATCATACCTTCATTAGGGAAAAATTTGCTGAGAAAAAGCGATTTGCTAGGTTTAAGGAGAGAGTTATTGCACTTAAGTTCAGAGCCTTGCATCACTTGTGGAAAGAAGATATGCGCTTACTTTCTATCAGGAAATGCCGACCAAAATCTCACAAAAAGAATGAACTAAGTGTGCGAACTACCTGTAATGGTAACCAGAAGAATCGATCATCCATTCGTTCACGTTTTCCCTTTCCTGGTATGGATATTTCCAAGTTTTTTATTTGTCCCAGTGATTTTGCAGTCTTTCTTTGCTTAATTAGTTGATAGTAAAATATACATTTTTTATACGGCAATGACCTTGCTAATGTTTAAAAAAAATAAGATGGAAAATTGTTAGTTTGGATTTTTTGAGCAAGAAAAATTGTTAAATTTTGGTGCTATTAATCTGCTGTATTTTTTTCTGCTTACTTTCTCGGTTTTCATGTATTCATGTGTTCAGAAGTAGAATAGTAATCCCAGTCCGTTGCTTGTTGCTGTTTGTAAGGTAAATCAGAAGGTTCAAGCTCAGGCAAAACGAGTGGGTTTTTGTTTTTAAACACATTCCTATTTGGTTAGGGTAGCTTCACTAATTTTTGTTAGTTTGATTACAATGTTTGTGAAATTAACTATATGCTTGCTTAGGGTTTAGACTACTTTTGAAACCACTCCCAAATTTGGCCCATTTATTACTGTGTAGTATTTGGTCGTTAGTCATGACTGTTGTCACTTATTTGAAAAGTGGAAACTAATTGTGGCTAGCAAGCAATCTAAACATGCATACCTTGTTAAAGTGATTTATTTTGTTGATTAATATTAATAACTGAATAAAAGTCTTTTTCTGTTGAATTCAATGATATGACTTTTTGTTTAGAACATATTTTATCTTGATAGGGATTGACTTGTTCACGTGAAGTGAAGGGCTTCTGTTCAATCTGTGATGTTTAAAGTTGCACAGAACATTTAATAGTTTGTTCTTTTCTTAATTTTATTTGCCTTTGTTTTGATGATGACTATGCTTTTTCTCCCTCTTCTGTCTGCAGCAGGAAATCATCTGAGCTTGGTTCCAACATCAGAGATGATTAATTTTACAGGCAAACTGCTTTCAGAATCTCAGGTTAAAGTGCAGAGAAACACTCTGAAGATGCCGGCATTAATTTTAGATGAAAAAGAGAAGATAATTTCAAAGTTTGTATCTAGTAATGGGCTGGTTGAAGATCCATTGGCTATTGAGAAAGAAAGGTCTATGATTAATCCTTGGACGCCACAAGAGAGAGAAGTTTTCTTGGAGAAATTTGCTGCCTTTGGAAAAAACTTTAGGAAAATTGCTTCTTTTCTTGACCACAAGACAATTGCTGACTGTGTTGAATTCTACTACAAAAATCATAAATCTGATTGTTTTGAGAAACTTAAGAAGCAAGATGTTGGTAAGCTGGGGAAGTCATTTTCAGCTAAAACTGACTTGCTGGCATCAGGTAAAAAATGGAATCGTGAATTGAATGCTGCTTCCCTTGAAATTTTGAGTGCAGCTTCGCTGATGGCAGATGGCATTGCAGGTAACAAAAAAATCCGTGCAGGAAGCTCACTATTGGGTGGATATGGTAAAGTAAAGACATCGAGGGTTGAAGACTTCATTGAGAAATCAGGCTGTTTTGACATTCTTGGGGATGAAAGAGAGACTGCTGCTGCGGCTGATGTATTGGCAGGTATATGTGGTTCTCTTTCATCTGAGGCTATTAGTTCCTGCATAACAAGTTCTGTTGATCCAGTAGAAGGTAGCAGGGATAGGAAGTTCCTGAAAGTAAACCCTTTATACAAGCTGCCCATGACACCTGATGTTACTCAGGATGTTGATGATGAGACTTGTTCAGATGAGAGCTGTGGTGAAATGGATCCTACAGATTGGACTGATGATGAGCGGGCTGCTTTTCTTCAGGCTGTATCATCTTTTGGGAAAGATTTTGCCAAGATAGCACGGCGTGTTGGGACAAGGTCTCAAGAACAGTGCAAAGTTTTCTTCAGCAAAGGCCGGAAATGTCTTGGATTAGATCTCATGCGCCCAATCTCTGAAAATGTTGGATCCCCAGTGAATGATGATGCAAATGGGGGTGAGAGTGACACTGATGATGCATGTGTCGTTGAGACAGGCTCGGTGGTTGGAACTGAAAAGTCTGGCACTAAAACAGATGAGGACCTGCCTTTGTATGGAACAAACACATTCAACGATGAGTCCAATCCTGTGCAAGCTAGGAATCTGTCAGCAGAATTAAATGAATCAAAGGGGACTAATGGGACAGAAGTAGATATTGAAGATGCAAATTTGGTTTCTGATGCATGTGCAATTGATATTGATTCTAAACAGGGCTGTGATGGTAGTGAATTTGCCGCGTGTGGTTCTGTCAGTGGACAAGCAATGTCAGATAGTACAGAAAATGGGAAAGATAAAGCTAATAAATTGGGAGGTGCATCTATAGAATTGATATCTGTTCCAGATACAAGTGAACCATGCGAAAGTAATTCTTTTGTTGGGGATAGAATGGTGGTTTCCGAGGTTTCTTCTGACAGACTTGGAAATGAATTGGAGAGGCAAAGAGTGTCTTCACCCCGATGTCTTGACGATAGAGATAATAAACAGGAAGCTGATTCAGGTGGCATAGTTGATTTGAAAAGCCCTGGGCACATGCTAAGCAGCACTGTTGTAAATGCTTCTCTCTCATCTTTTGGGAATTCCTGTTCAGGATTGAGTTCTAGTACTGAAAATAAGCACGGACCCCTTAGAAAGGCCTCCCCATTGTCTATGGATGATCATCAAGCATCATCAAATTCATCTTTACAAAATACTGTTGCTTCTGATATTCAGTGTGAGAAAACAGCTAGCCAAGATAGATTGTCTTCTACCTGTGATATTCAGGTTAGCACCGATGACAAGCCCCCTATTACTGGGAATTCATCAGACCATGTTGATGCCGGAAGCATTCTCCAGGGCTATCCCTTGCAAGCTCCCATTAAGAAGGAGATAAATGGTGATATGAACAGTAGCAGTTCAGCAACAGAATTGCATCTTTTGTCCCAGAAAAATGAACAGCCTGATGATCAAACCAAAAAATTGCAGTCGTCTGATTCAGATAAAGCATCCAGAAATGGTGATGTGAAACTTTTTGGGAAGATACTAACTAATCCTTCATCGGCACAGAAACCTAATGTGGGTGCTAAAGGTAGTGAAGAAAATGGTACCCACCATCCTAAGTTCAGCAAGCCTTCTAGTATGAAATTTACCGGGCATAGTGCTGATGGGAATGTGAAAATTTTGAAGTTTGACTGTAATGATTATGTTGGCCTTGAAAATGTTCCTATGAGAAGTTATGGTTATTGGGATGGAAGCAGAATTCAGACTGGTCTCTCTTCATTGCCTGATTCTGCTATCCTGCTAGCAAAGTATCCTGCAGCATTCAGTAATTATCCCACATCTTCTGCCAAATTGGAGCAACCGTCATTGCAAACATTTTCCAAGAACAATAATGAACGTCTCCTGAATGGAAGCAATGCGGTGATTGATTATCAGATGTTTAGAAGGGATGGTCCGAAAGTGCAGCCATTTATGGTAGATGTGAAGCACTGCCAGGATGTATTCTCTGAGATGCAGAGAAGAAATGGTTTTGAAGCAATTTCAAGTTTACAGCAGCAGAGCAGGGGAGTGATGGGAATGAATGGTGTTGGAAGACCGGGGATTCTTGTAGGAGGATCGTGCAGTGGTGTCTCAGATCCAGTGGCAGCAATCAAAATGCATTATTCCAATTCTGACAAGTATGGTGGTCAGTCTGGGAGTATTGCAAGAGAAGATGAATCTTGGGGAGGGAAGGGGGACTGAGACTGTGACAGGTAGTCATTGTGTTGAGCGGCAAACACCTCTTTTTGCCGCGCTCTGTATTATAGTTTTTGTTATTGCTTAATACAGTGTAGGGCGATTTAATGGTTCTCAAGCCCGTCTTTTTGGTAAAATATTTAGGGTGCTTGTAATATGGCAGCAGCTTTGTATTTGTTGTATTTGATGAAAATACAGAAATAATCTCTGAAAAGGTTAGGAGGGGCGATTGCCATTACCATTGCCTATTCTGGATCCCTTGCCGTCCTTGTCCTCTACTCATTTGACGATCTTTTCGAGCTTCTAATTAACTGTTCCAGAGTTGGTTTGGCCTTCACTGATCAGATGGTTTATTTTAACTCTACTCGTAGTTACCTTATTTCGGTACGGTAGGCTTTGACTCTGCGGTGTTTCTAATTGTAGAATTAGGGAATTTGGTATCAATAAGTGTTGTTTATTCAGCTTCCTACTGCTTGCTGAAAGAGGACAATTTCTGCAATCTTTCTTTCCTACTACCTTCAATCATATTTGAAATCAAATATGAAGTCTTACCTAATTTTAACAAATATGTTGAGTAGTTGGAGGTCATTTTCATTCAGTGTAAACAATTTCGTATAGAAAATAAGGATTTGTTGACATATCAAGTACTGTGTGTTTGATAGAACAAGGTCAGGTCTTTCAAGCAGAACTTTTGAATACAAATGTGAGCGAGATAACATCAACGTCGTTCTCCTGGTTTGTCTTCAATCCTTCGCCTTACATCTTAAGCAGTCTGCTCCATAGCACCAATTTCTTTAGCCTCTTCAGGTGTCTGGAGGACGGAAGGAAGGGGTGCAGTGATTTCAATTAACTGCAAGAGAACCCAAAACAGCCATATTACTAGTAGTGGAATTATTTTACAGGCAGGCATCCACGTATACATAACATCCTTGAAGAAACCTCAATAGATGGCATTTGACATTTCAATTAACTGATTAGAATAGTTTCAATAATCTGCCAAAAAATTGTAAGTCAAATTTTTAGATTCATAAATGATCCATAAAAAAGGAAAAAATTGCAAATGATTTATTTTTCCAAAAAACAGCTTAAATAAGGAAAAATAATCTTTAACAAGCTCCAACAAATAATTTTCAGTGTACCTCGTTAGTTAATGGATGAGAGAGAACCAATTTATGTGCATGCAAGTTATACCCACAATCTCCAGGAACTGGTTTGGTAGGCCTTTGATAGCCCCTACACAAGGAACAGCCCAAAGAATTTAAGGAGTAAAGGGGTAATCTAACTCTATAAGGAATTGAATAATTGATGCTAAAACTAAGTATCATATATATCTAGAATCAAATCTCAAGTGAATGATTCTTGGCAACCTATAATACAAGCATTTACCCATCTTCAGCAAAGCTCTCATCTATAGAGTCACAATCTAAGCATTTAGGTTGCCCGCCATCACCATAGAGGGGATCACCTGCAAATAAAACCAAAGGAAAAAGATAATGTAGTCAGACATGACTGACCAGAAGAATGGGAGTGCCTTGGAACGTGCATGCAAACTAGTTAGTATGAGATCTCAGAAGATGCAGGGAAATATGATGTTTAGTTATCCTCTCAATCATGTTTATCAAATTGAAACCTTCAGAAAATTGAAAGGTTTGTTTTCTTTTAGCCAGTGATGAGTTTAAAGCTCAATATGCATAGGAATCATTATTGATACCTTCCCTATTGAGGTGTACATCGTATATGAAATCTAGCTTTGGTTTTTGATGTGGAGCACCATGAACAATTTAGCATTAAATATTTACCTAACAGAGGATGCCCTATGAAAGAAAGATGAATACGGATTTGATGTGGCCGTCCAGACTGAATCTTAACCTGACAAACAAACCAACCAGAAGATATTAAGAGTCTGGATTTCTAATTTATGGCAGCCTTTCACTTTCTTTTATTGCCTCTTGAAAGGGATTCATAACGGGATGAGTAGAAGCAAAACTTTGGGCAGCCAAAAGATTACATGTTGAAAAATACAAGCAAATAATTTTTGAATCCCAGAGTAAATTTGATGTGACATCAGTGAACATGGAATAATATCTAAGAACAGAGCAGTGCTACAATTTTGTTAGTTAAACCCGCTCTAACGCATAATACTTTTTTACCTTATTTGTAGAGATTTAGTTTCATTGTTTCTTGTAAATAGGATTATTTTTCATTGTTGTGTAATATACCCAACATTGTAAAATCATCAAAAAAATATTATCTATCAGAAAAAATATTTTACTTTCTTCTATTTAAAAAATATACCAATATTTTATATGATGTTTTATCAATGCTCAAGTATTAAAATGATGGTATTTTTTGCAGATAAAAGTGGTTTGGTTTAGTTTTAGTTCAACCTTATAAAACCAAATTGGAAAGTACAGATTGTTCTTATTTATATACTTAATTTTGATTTTTAGTCTTGTGAGACATGGGTAGGTCATGTTTTTCTAGGATCCCAAGTTTACTTGGTTGTTGTCATAAATAATATGGTCCTGAACATGAAATTCAGCTACCTGGACCAATGTGCTGTTTTCTTGTACGTTTCTCTCAAGAATGCCCACTACACTGAGTGCTGGTTTTCCTGGTCAAATGAAAACAACTAGACATGACTAGATAGATGATCAAGATTTGGAGGGAAGTTAGAAAGAAGAGAAATGGAAACATTATATTTGAAAAATAAAGAATTATTTTATTGATATCAATCATACTAATTAAATTCTCATAATCATCTCTATTTGTAGTAACCAGAACCTTACAAAAAAGGAGATAAATATATGATGAAATAACTAGGCAGATTCTAAAGATATTTTTCCTAATTACTATGGAGATATTGAGAATATTTTTTATCCTAATAATCTGTTATTATTTACAAACAATTATAACCAAATCAGATTAGTGGAAATCAATAAGCATAAGCATAGTTTCTCTCTGGAACTCATCCATCTGAAACAAAATGGTGATTAAAAATAACCTGATTGAGAGGCAACGTATAACCCTTTAGCAACACCTGGATATTTAACTACTCCAATTGGTTGATTGATAGTCACCTGTAAAGCAAAACAACCTTCAAGTTAACATGCAAAATTGTACCGACCTACAGGCTCAGCATCAAATTATTCCAAATAAGCACAAAATAACAACTAAATAGTCCCTTGATCCTGATAATAAACACAAGGCAGATGGATTAGCCATGATAGATCAAGGAACAATAAAACATACCATGCTCACTATAACAGATACCATATTTTTGAACGTTCAGAACAGTTTTACTAAAATGAACAAGAAAGCAACAGGCAATATACAAAGGAAAATCAGTTATTATAGTTTTTAATAAATATGTAATGTGAATACAAAGATCATGACAATGTTAAAAAGATGAAGCATCGTTAGCTCATCTGGATTCTATAAAAAAATGCAATCAAAAGTTTTGAAAGTCTAATTTTTCTAAACTGTCACTCTTTTTCTTCAAAGATGAATAGTCAAAAGAATTCAGTCTCCATGCAACTTCACCAAAGGTTCTTTGCTGATAAAAAAAAATCATCAAAGGTTAATATAGCTTCTAATAATGTAAGCTTCTGCTTTATGCCGACTCTCCTTGCTGCATATACAGCTGTTAGGAAGCTAGAATATTAGTTTCAGTTAGCTGTCAACAACGGCCTAACTATAAATGTATCACATTCTCTCTTGTAGTTAAGTTCATTCACTTAACATTCTAATTACGGAATTCTATAGCTTCAGTTTCTCTCTAAACATTTTCTTACTTTATCACATACCATTGACTTTTGTCAGAATGCCTAAAATAAATTGTGTACGGTCAAGCTCCTTCAGTTTTTTTTTCATTTTCAAAAAGCATATATGATTGTAAAAATATAATTTATGGAAGTAAAATAACTCTGGCGGTACAAATTAAATTAGAATACTACTGAGAGTTCTTGCAGCTGTCTTTTTAACATTCACTATGGAAAGGAAAAATGAAATATTCCGTGCTTTCTTAATCTTGAATACCATTTTTTATCATTCTACTTTTAGTCGGGTGGTGGGTGGGATGGATGCAGCCTAAAAGCACTTGTTAATATTGACAATCACTTGCTAACAGTGCCTATAAAGAGGAGAGGAAACTGTCACCATCACCTCATCATTCTCCACTATCCCACTCGCAAGTCCTCTGTATATCTTTGCAATCTTCCCAATTTCCCCGTTTGTATCTCTGCTTCCACAACAGTATACACAACAGCAAACAATGAGCAAACAAGGTAATTGAGTATGAAGTGTTTAATGTCAACTTAAAATTTTAACCATTTTTTTCTGTGCTCTTTTTAAGTGTCTTCAACTTAAGATAAGGAACAGGATAGAAGGTAAAGCATTTCACAAGTGAATTATAAAATGCAATAAACCAAAAAGATAGCCGTTTCCTAACCTTTTTCCTCCAATGTGAGAAGTTCCATCAGCAAAATAAGATGCAAGACGAGCTCTGGCTAATTTTGTCTTTGCACATAACAAAATTCCTATGATGCAATCAATCAAAATCAAAAGCATTTGAAAGTATCACGAGCTAATTATTCATAGCATTAAAAGGGTATTAAAAGCAAAGGATCTAGTTATACTTGTATAACATCTCTTTTGGTAATAAACATAAAAATGCCACTATCACTTGTAGTTAAACAATCAACTGAGCAAACGGTAATTAATTAAAATTTTAATAAGAGACATCTATGTTTTGTAATATTAAAATAAAACCAGTTTCCTGTTAGAGTTCTAAACTAGTTGCATGGATATAATTAAATTTTAAACTTACAGATAAAATCTATCAATTTCACTTTTCAACAGAAATATTCAGTATAACCTGAAGTTCCCCTCCCTAGGCGATGTACTGGAACAGGATGAGGCTTTTTGTGCAAGTTGGCTTCCCATTGAAGCTGTGTCAAAACTGTCCTTTGCTGGAAGAGCCCTCCAGGCAGAACTTGCAAGCCAGAAGGTTTATTCAGAGCAATCTGAATTTACATCAACACTCCAATCAAAAGATTTATATTTAAGACAAAATACTCTGCAGTCTTAATAACTTCCTCAAAAGATTCTCACAACTCATTTACATTGGGAGCAATCAGCCAGAAAACTATATTAATTTACTTAGGAGAGACAGTTTTCCACCTTATGTTTCCCTCCTTCTCATGAACCATACATATTTGAATTTTATTACACCAAGTATAATGTCAATTGAACTTTGTTATTTGCATTCTAAAGCACCACTAGCAAAGAAAATAGTTTCATATCTTTGATTTGAATATTTAATATAATTAAACAAGTAGAGATATACAAAGATGGTGCATAAAGTAACACTAACCATCTCATCATCTTCATACAATACTTCAATCATATGTGGTGCATCAGGTTCCTTCCAAGGAAGTCTATGATAGACTAGCTTTGAGCCAACTCTAATATGAAGATGGGAAACATCATACAATGGAACAAACCACGCATTACAAAGGATAACAAATTTCTATCAAAGAACCTGAGGACTGTGCTGGAATCAGTAACAACTCTTCCATCAAATGTTATCTGTAGATGACACACTAATTAATATGACAAACAACCGAGATGGAACATTCCTTGTAGTCAACTATTTCAGATTCGTTGATGATCAAACCTGCCCACTTTTTATACGCTGCAACCAACTGTTAAAAAAATAAGTACGTACGATTCCCAAGAATAATTATGTTACCAAATCTAAAAAAAAAACACAAGAGGATCAACAATTTTCCCAAAACCAAGAAATGCTTTGGAAAAGAGAAATGCACGAAAGTAGCTCCAATACCTCAGCAAATCTGACAAAATCAACCCCATTCAAAAAAGCTATGACAATGCATCCAAATAGAAGCAAAAAAAACTATTCCACCCCCCAAAAAATGCAGTGGAAGATACTACTGACTAAGAACTCATAACCCCAGTTCAATGGTCTCATAGTTGGCAACAGCAAATATCTATTCCTATCGTATTAACTTTCAACTTAATGCACTTCGTTCCCCCTCAGCTCTTAACAACAATTCAAAATTTCAGTTAACAACATTTTCCCCAGGTCATGTTTGTTTCTCATCAATGCCATCCTTTTCTTAAATTCTCCACAAAAAAAATCAAATTCCATTTAAAAACAAAAATAATTAAAGGAAAAAAACTACCCAGTTGCATAGCTTCATTTTTCTTACCTTGTTAAGATGTAAGTGGAGAAAAATTTCAAAATTTATGACTAAAAGGTAAGTGGGTAGTCGAGGAGTTAACTTACCCTTGCAAGGGAGCAGAACTTTTGTACTTGGTAAAGTAAAACTCTATCAGAGTCAACCCTGAAAATTGATAGGGCGTAAAATAAAATTGAGTTGCAATATGATAAGGAAAGAAAAATGAAAGGGGAAAGAGGTAGAAACATTGAGAAGAAGTACTGAACCAGAATCAGAGGATCGAACGACGTCGTCGTAGGAGAGACCGTCGTTGCATTCAGGCCAAGGAATTCCAAATTTCCTACGGCACGCCATTGAAACAAAAAAAAAAAAAAACTGAATTCGAAAACCAAAACGACGTTTATTATCTTTTTGGTTAAGAGATTAATTTGAGGAATGCTTAATTAAGGTTTTTCTCCTCACAGATATATAGATTTTTTTTCCCTCACAGTTAATAAGTAAGTTTTCAATACTAATAAATATTATAAAATAAAATTTGAATTAGATTGAATAAACATAAATTATATTAATGTGAAAATTAACAAAGTTATTTAGATCAATAGTGATTAGATATTTCAAAATAAGTTGGTCCTAAAATTTCGTAAGTCAAAATTACTTATTACTTTTTTTTTATATTTCTAACGTTAATATTCTCAGTAAAATAGATTGCGAGAATCGAGTTTTTTTTTTAATATGTTCATATTTTC
>Ga0123341_1001877_pt1 | contig 16572 bp, 17 predicted proteins | sample Turbeapinknodule_FD_89959 | JGI IMG/M metagenome (GOLD analysis project Ga0123341, IMG submission 89959) | Root nodule microbial communities of legume samples collected from Mexico - Turtle bean Mexico pink nodule | ecosystem: Host-associated > Plants > Roots > Nodule | place: Mexico: Nepantla...
AAAAATTTATTTATTTTTTTTAATAAAATATAAAATATAAATATATATATATATATATATATATATATATATATATATAATTTTTCTTTCTCATTTATTTTGCGAAGTGCGAGTATAAAATTATGATGATTGCTTTGCTTGGGAGATAGTAATAAGTAAAAAGCAGGCATTAGAAGGGTTGTTTCTGGATTAACCAATCCACATCTCTGTCCATCTTCTAGAAGTAAGCGTGGAGTAAAGTAGCAGTTGGCACTTTGGGGTTCGTTTTTCTGGCCACTGCCAATAAAGCTAAGATCATTCAGAAAGTTTTCAACAACTTATTAAAGTACGTTGCACTTTTTCATGAAAAAATTATAATGCCAAATGATTGAAATGCAAATATAATAAAAGAAATTGGAAATGGTGTTAGTTTCGCAGAGTGTTGCCCAATCCAAACTCTTCTAGTACTACTCAGCTTTCAATGAGTTTCAACCCTTTGGTTTTTTAAAGCTGCAGAAGATTCATTCTCCACACGGAAAATATCATCCCAATCCAACATCAATTCATATGCACTTTTGCAGGACCTTCTTAATTATACATTTCCAAATCAGGAATATAAAAACAAAACATTAAAAGTCTGAGATCAGTTTATTCCCACTGTCAAAAAACCACCTACTGCTAACTCATTTTATAATTATTTTGACTTCTGTTAATGGGAAATCAATCATCAGAGTTTATGTAACTCTAACTCCAACTGGGTCCATGAGAGTTCTATTATTGCTTGTTTAAGGGGAAAAAATAGCAAATTAGGATAAGGTTAACACTAATATTTGACATAAGAACACTGCAAAAAACAATGAATTTCTTTCTCTCTCTCTATCTATCTGGAATTTGACTTCTAACAAAAGGCACACGTGTTGTCTAGTATTTGTTTCAGCCTATGTAATTGTAATTTGTCAACCTTGTATGTTCCCATTAACAATAGAAACCAAAAAGAAAAGTTTGTAGATGGAAAAGAAAATACTAAAGTTGAACCATATTGGTGGTTGAACCCACCCCCTAGAACCTCCCATGTTCACTTTTTGAAAGTGTAGCTAAGTATTATACAAAACAATGAATCCTCTCTTATCATCTACCTAACCCAAACTCTTACCTCTTACACCAAAATAAATCCAAACCCATCTATTAATTCAGACCAACACACTCAAACACTTCATTCATTCTTTCTTGTCCTCACCACTACAATACCATAGCCACCCAAATCAAGCCACGTCTATACACTCCCGTTCAAGGAACACTCACCTTTATAGGAGAAAGAAAAAAGCATTAACCTTAACCAATTAAGCTAACCAACTAATCTAATAATTATGGGTTAAGTATATTTTTTTTTACTATCATTTTATATTTGGAATTAGTTCGTTCGAAACACATTAGAAATACCTTGAATATCAGTTTACAATCAAAAATAACAAAGAATTAAAAAAAATTAATAATTATTTTACATTTATAAAAGAACCAATTCCAATCATTTTCAAACTATATATATATAAATGGTTTAAAATTTAAATTAAAAAAATAATTTTATATTATAATATAGAGAAAAAAAAACATATTTAAGTCAAAAATTATATAAGACACATTTATAGATAAAATTAAAAAAAAAGTTAAGTCTTATCTCGTTATAAAACTATGGATTTTACAATAAGTGTTTTAAATGTGAAATAAAATAAATATTACAATAAAAGTTGTGTATTGTCAACTGTGTCTCTTAACTTATTAGGTAAAAGATTAGCAGAAAGCAAGTGTTATTTATTGGCAGAATTTCCTTAGGAGATATAGATGAAATATAGGTTTTGTTTTCAACTTTTATACCAACACTAAATAAAGTAGTAAAATAAACCCTTTAACTGAAACCAAAAGTGTGTCCTTATTTATTATATAAATGCCGCAATTGCAAACCCAAGACTCTGCACTCTCTAAGACAGAGCCTAATACACAGTATGGAGTGGACCAGAGGCTTCATCATAGGACGTGGCTCATCAGCCACCGTCTACACCGCCACCTCCGCCACCTCCGCCCACTCCTCCACTGTTTCCGCCGTCAAGACTGCAGAGTTATCACCATCAAACTCAGAAAAGCTGCAGAGAGAACAGAGGATTCTGTCTTCTCTGTTTTCTCCCCACATAGTTACCTACAAAGGTTGTAACACCACAGAGGAAAGCAACACCCTATGGTTCAACCTCTACATGGAGTACATGCCCTTTGGAACTCTCTCGCAGGAAATTCATCGGCAAGGTGGCCGGCTCAGCGCGCCGACCATCGTGCACTACGTTCGACAAGTCCTGCAGGGGCTGGAGTACTTGCATAATAAGGGTGTTGTGCATTGTGATATTAAAGGTAGCAACATTTTGATTGGAGAAGATGGAGCAAAGATTGGGGATTTTGGATGTGCAAAGTTGTTGAACGAGTCTCCGGTGGCGGCGATCGGAGGCACGCCAATGTTCATGGCTCCAGAGGTGGCGCGTGGGGAGGAGCAGGGGTACCCTGCTGATATATGGGCGCTTGGGTGCACTGTGGTTGAAATGGCTACTGGGTTTGCGCCGTGGCCTAATTTAGAAGACCCTGTCACTGTGCTGTACCGTGTTGCATATTCCAATGAGGTTCCTGAGATTCCAAGCTTTCTGTCTGAAGAGGCAAAGGATTTCTTGGGGAAGTGTTTTAGGAGGAATCCTAAAGAGAGATGGAGTTGTAGTGAGCTTCTGAAGCATCCGTTTCTCGGGGAATTCAGTTCCAATGATAAGGAAATTCAGCAATCTAATTCATGTTCTCCAACAAGTATTCTTGAGCAGGGCTTTTGGAATTCTGTGGAAGAGGCAGAGTCAGAGGCAGGGTGTGCCTCTGAGCCTGGCAATGTGGTTCAGATTAGAAGTTCGGATGAGTCTCCCAAGGGTAGGATCAGAAGGCTGGCTTTGTGTTCAGAGGATCCAATTTGGGAGTTGGGTGATGAAAATTGGATCACAACTAGGGGTAGTGAAGCAGCAGGGGCTTCAACTTGTGAAGGGTTGGATTTTGATGTTAATATTAGAATTAGTGATTATTTTTGTGATGATTATTATAAATGTAGTGATGTTAGCGTTGCAGTTGATAGTTTCAATTTTGAGGGAGGCATAGGTGAGATGGTTCTCCCTTCAACATTTGAGTTTTTATAAATGAACAATTGGAGAACTTTTTTCATTTTCCCATCAGTGTGGAGAACATTAGATGTCAGTGGTGCAGTTAATATCCAATGACCTTTCTCGGCCACGGGCCTAACGCGATTAATGTTTTGTGGGCACGTTTCACATTTGGCTTAATTCCCAAAGCCAATGCAAAAAGCGAAGTTCTTTTATTGGGTGAAATAGTAGAATTAAAAAAAATGAATGGATAAAGGGCAGAGAAACAGAGGATGCAAGCAGAGGAGAGGAGGCCCCAGGTGGTGGTTCTGTGTTTAAACTCCCAACCTCTCAGATCTTAATTTGTGTTGGTTGAATGAGTGTAATGGAAAGGAAGAGTGATTGTCCTCTTATGGTGTTGGTGGGCATGGCATCTGTTTTGCCAACTATTAATCTGTGAATGGTATTTGGTAGGTCTAGAAATAAAAATCCAATTAGTTAGAAGGTTAAACTAGTGATCAAACTCCTCTACCATACCCAACCTATATAATAAAACAGGTCGTAGTTTTAATAGCAAAGCGAATATGCAACAAATATACGTTAGGTGGGTGAGGGTTGATGTCAAAGTTGGTACATCATGATAAATACCAATTCATGAAATGCAAATAGCACGCATAACTAGTTGAAATAGTTGCATTCACGAAATTTGGTCAATGCCCTATAGGTTGATTTATGTTTATACGAGCGAATATGCAGACCACAGAGCCTACTCACCAAAATACAAACAAAAGTTTTAATCTTTTATGGCTAGAGAATAGGTACCTCCCTAAATTAGTAGCAGAGTAAATTTGGTCAATCTAGGGAGTGGCTTGGTTCAAAATTCCAATTCATTAGTTTATTACCAAAAAGTTGCACTGCTGTCAAACCCCCATCCAAAAAGGAACAACTCTAATCACATTATTGAGATGCCCTTCTTCTGAAGCATCTATACTACTTAGGCCTCAAGAGTTTAGAATCATGAATTGTCTTTGCCGTTTGCTCTTTTAAGCCCATCCGCACAAATCATCTCCAGCTTAATTGTTTTCTGCATTCGCTTTTAGCATTGGTTCTCAGATACTCCAATCTGGTTTATTTGATATGCATATGGGAATTGTAGGTCTAGGTGCCTGCTATGGGTAGGTTCTTCAAAGGTTACGCAACAGAAAAAGTACAAAGAAAAGAGGCACAATTTGAACCGTTAGTAGAAAGGGATGGGCGTGGACATGTAGAAAATGATTTAAGTATTGTCGAACAATGTAGGTTTCTATCCATAAAAAATACTTACCCTGCATATCAGTAAACAGTTATTAAAGAAAAAAAAAGTCTCTGTTGAAATCTCGTTTGTTATATAGTTTACATTAAGAAAATCTTATAATATGGTGGTAATTCTATTTGGGTTGGCTTTTGAAAGGTTAGGTGATATGTTTAAACGTAAAGAACACGCCATTATGAGCTCTAACTGTGCTTCCAATAAGGCCCAGTTAGAGATGACAGAATGTAGAATATTTTTTATCCAAATGTTCAACCTCTTTCAAATACATTGAACAATGGACCAAAAAAAATCTTCAATCCGAAGGATAGTGTTGGAAAAAGTGACAAGTATTGAGAGTAGAGACACCGTGACAGAGCAACCGTAACACATCATCATTATTTAAGTTTAATACTTGCTCTGAAAGTTGGAACTTCATACACTATCTACGTCGTTGGTTGCTGTCAGAAGCTTACTCAAACAAGAAGAATGACATGAAGTAATCAGTTGATGAAATTGTCTTATTCATAAGACTTTCACCATTATTTAATGATGATAACCCTTTTGATCTTCACTCAATTCCATCTGCTAATTCGATTGCGTATCTAGCATGAACGTTAACCCTCTAAGTTACCTGATTAAGGAGTACAACTATGAGAGCAATATCAATTCCATCAAGCTATAGAACCCATTCTTTGATTGTGGTGTTACTTTGTGTAACTCCCGTTAATCTTGTCCATGGCACAATGCCCCACCACCGCCCCAAAACATAAAACAAAAGAACACCAAAAAGAATTTAAGCTGAAAAATACTTTACCAGATTTCTATGTTTTCCTCAGACTAGCAGTAAAAGAACCAAGAGAAAACAAACCATTGGAGGTTTATTTTTCACTTAAGTTTTTACGCAGAAGGATAACTTCAGAAAAATTATATTTGTATACACAATAAGCCTGTATGTTAATAACACCAAATATTTCATAGTATAGTTTTTACACTATTAACCATCCTATTTTCTTATCCTCATCATATACTGCAGACATGGCCTAATAGCGTTCGTATATATCTATATTAGGTGTTTTAAGTATAATCAACTCACTCAATAGGCATAACACCTCTCTCCTCTTTCTATTGTGACCTATTTATCTAATGCAAACACGCACCACTCAGCAGAAACAACTGAATCAAAGAAGAAAATTGTTTTAGCATATTTGAAACTTCAGGTGCTCTTTTTGTTAACAGCATGGGAAGGACTGTGGTCAATAGCCTGCAACTGACTCCGAAGATTCTGATTGTCTTCCAAGAGCCGATCATATTCCATTAGAAACCCCTCGGATTGCTTTCTAAGAGCCTCCACCTCAGCCTCCAAGGTCTTAGCCTTGGTTGCTTTTACTTCACACTCAGATTCCAGTTTCTCAACTTCGGCCTTAAATCCGGAAATTTCTTCCACCAAAGCCTTGTGCTCAGCTGCACTGACACTTTTACCATCCTCAAAACTTCGACTCTGTTTCTTAGCAGCTTCCATGGTCTTCCTCAGTAACCGAAGCTCTCTGATGTAATGGTGCAATCTGTCTATCATCAGAGACAGGAACAGCACAAACCCTGCCCACATCAGCATATATGTCAAATATCAATTTCCACTGCTATTACACAACACGGAATGGTTTTAGAAATGAAACTGAAATTATAGGAAAAATAGAAACCCATCATATCAAATAACTTGGTACACCAGGCAAATATTAGTTCTAGATAAAAACAATTCCTCAAAATGAACGACTTTATTAAAATACACTTCTTGTGTGACAGTGCAAATTATCATTCAGTAAAAAAATTATGACAATGAAAGTTGACTTTTATAAACTTCTATAACAAAATAAAGTAAACTATTTTACGCTATCATGTACTGTTTACTGATTTTATAATAACTGCTTTAGAAGTCATATTTAGATAATATAAAATATTTTTCTTATAATAATTATCTTGAAACTTAATTCAAAAATAACTACACATACATGATAATTAAACTAAAAAAATGAGTATAAACTTCAATCACAATATTTGTAACCATACTATTAGTATAGATTTGCCATCACCGAAAACAAAGAAAGATATGGCTTGAAACCTCGAGAGCATAATTTCCTATCAACAAAGTTTATTCCATACTCGAGTTAGACTGTCAGGATTAAAGTCCTTACCAGTTTATTAGAAACATGATCTTAATGGCAGTTTGATTAGAAAAATATATTATCTGAATGAATCTAAATCATATTTGTTTGACTTTTATACTACAAAGTCAATAAACTTACTATAAATAACAGTTTAGTTTGTTATTGGATGCGAGTGAAGAAAACATACACACATACATTTATTTATGTTTACTAATAATAGAAGGGAAAAAACGACCATTTCCTAAAACATACACTTACATTACATTACAGTTTAACCGAATTTTTATATTCTTTTTTTATTTTACTGAGAAACAAGGTAAGAATCATAATTTGTAATATCACAAAGGTAAATCAGAGTCACCATGAATTAATTTTCCAGATATATAATTCCAAAGCACAGCACGCATAAGAGAAACGAAATTGCATATAAACGAAAGTAGATTACCCATAAGAGAAGCTTCGAGCGTGTGCTTAGAGACGAGGACTTGGTCGGTGGGGTTAACAACGGAAGCGTCGAGGCTCCGACGCTGGATCTTGGCGATGCTGTAGAGCGAGGAAGCGAGCACCACGAGCAGCGTGGCGGCGACGGTCTTAACGACGACGGGGCCGCGGCCGCGCTTGAGGCGATCCAATGTGAGAATGACTAGCTTCCTGGCCGGAGTTTTGAAGAGGAAGGAAACGATGACGAACATTTGGGCGAAAATGACGGCGTAGAGAAGCTGCAACATGTTGCTCCCTTTGTCGATTGGTGTGGTGGATCGCTTAGGATGGAAAGGGAATGTGAACCCTAGAATTGAGTGAGGGGTATTAAGGGGCGAGAATTGAGCGCGTGGGGTGAGTGTGGAAGAGCGTGTAGAGCACACAACTCGGAGGAGTCGACATAATGGCGGTAGAGGTGGGTATGGGAAGGGGAATGGGAAAGGGTAATCTCGTCATTTCAGTATTTCCCTCCCTTTTTCCTCTTTATTGCCTAACGGTCCACGCACATCTTCTCACCTTCCTCTTTTCTTTCTTTCTCATTCTTAATCAATCACGTAAGTCGTTTTCTTAAAATATATATTTTTTTAAATATTATTTTATTACATCATTGTGTTTTTAAAATAAAATAATGACAGTACTCTCAACTTCAAAACAAACAGCATCTCAAAATTATCTCAATAAACTTGAAATCAAAATCGACATGCATTTTTTAAGAATAATTAAATTAAAAAAAATGTATTTGTGAAGTGATGTGTGGAATGTATTTCACCCAATAAAATTTTGTTAATACACTTAAAAGCTTTTACATTTGTAGTTATGAAAAAATATTTACTAAAAAGTATTAGTCATGTTTTACTACAAATATTAGTTTTGAGAAAAAGTGATAAACGTTTCATACTAATGATTTCTTTACCTAAAATTGAATAAAATGTATTATTAAATATCATAGAATTATAAAATAATATCTTCTGACCACCTTAAATAATTTAAAATAATATTAGATACTTGAAAATAGGCTTTCTTTGATTTATAATACACTTTTGCATTAATTTTTTAATCATTGTCCCTGTAAAAACAACACCTTATATAAAATTGATAAACCAAATTGAACAGCGTTAATTTTAGATTTTTTTTTTTTTTTTGCAATATTTAGAAATTGAAGACATGTCGGCAAGCTTATAATCGCGACATCCTGTTCAATCAACTGAGTTAAGTATCCTTAATTATTTTTTCTGATCTAATATATTCATGTAATATGGTATATTCTATATAAAAATTTAATTTTAATTTGTTTTTCTTCTAGTTAAACCATTGAAAAAAGTTTAATTGTTTTATTTAAGAGGATAATTTACTCTCAAGAACAAAACATTGTACAAGAGAAACTAGATTTTTTTAAAAAAATAAAAGGAAGCAAAATAAATTTGAAATTTAAAAAATAACAAAAAAAGTTCAAAAATATTTAAATTTATTTTCAACTATTTAGGACAAATTTCAATATAAAATAAAATCAACGTTTTCGATGAGCATCTGGAAAAGTCAAATTATTGATACTCAGTTATAAAACAATCTCAATTACACGACTAGTATTCAAAGAAACAATTAGAAATAAAAAAATAAAATATAAATTAAAAGAAGTAGAAAAAATAAAACCGCAAATATTAACAAAATACACGGACATCCTAATATTAGAAAAGAAGGAAAAGAGGAATGAAGGAGCTCATTTCAATAAAAAGGGGAATGAAGTTAAAATATAGGGTGGAATATCATGCAATAATTAAGTTGTTGAATTATTCACTTCCCAATAATTAGTATCACTATGAAATTGCGTGAAATAATATTATGCAATAGTTAAGTTGCTGATTTATTATTTATATTAGTACCACTTGAAGTAGTTGAAGGTTATTACAGTGAATAACGTCTAAAATGGAATTAGGACAACACCTTGCTACTTCTCAACGGTGGCATCACTTGAGGCAGCATGAACCGTAAAACGAAAAAGCAAAAAACAAAGCAATTAGTAATATAATTAACAAAGGGTCATTGGTACAAAGTTTTCTTGAAAATCTCTACAAAATAATATTTAACATTTCCACTATCGAAATAGAAAACCTTAGATTCAAAATCCCACTATTCAACAAGTAAAGTCAGCTTTTTCTTAATAGCCTATGTGCCTATTTACGCAGTTACTTTTGGTCACAACATAGATCAAGGAATGTCGCAAAATCAAAATGCATGGCATCCTTGTACGGCGCAAGCGCCTCTAAGTATTTTTCTATATAAATAAAAAATTTAGTTCTGCAAAATGAATGATCAGAAGCATCCACAATTTTTTTTCTTGTCGACATAACAAAACAAGCCTGCTTAGGTGACAAACAAAAATCTCAAGTCTGCCTCTGTTAATTTCCCCAGAGCATCAGAAGACCCACCTATAGTCCTGTTAAGAAAGAGGATAAAAAAAGTCAGCATAGAAAGATGTCCAGCATCTTTCAACCCCTAAGCATTCATCACACTTACCCTTCAAACACGAGTTCTTTCTTCTCTTGGAGTTTCAGAATTCTCTCCTCGATTGTGTTCTCGATGACAAACCTCACAATTCTGTGGATGAAAAAAAGTCAGTTCATAAAGAAAGGAACAACCTGCATGTTTTTACGCAACTTTTTCCAATTATTACTGTCTAATTGGATAGAACTAGAGCAAGAAATAGAACCTTATAGGTTTATATTGCCCTATTCGGTGAATTCTGTCTTGAGCCTGGCGCTCTACGGCCGGGTTCCACCAAGGGTCCATAAGGAAGACCTGCCATGCCCAAGAAACAAGGCCACAATTAGCCGACTTAAACTGAACCATGACAAAAGAGACGAGAAAAAAAATGTTTGCCACGAAAACATTAAGTAGTAAAAGCAGCTCCAACGAACATTGGATGAGAATAGAAATTCAAACAAATGTGAAAAACGTGAATTTATTGACAATTTCAAATTCCAAAAAGAATACAAAAAGGATTGACACACAATGTCAAAATAACGATTGCTTACATGTGAAGCTACCGTCAAATTGAGTGCAACACCCCCAGCCTTCAAGCTCATGAGAAAAATTTTGCAATCTGGATCTTCAGTGAATCTCCGAATGGCAGCATCCCTAGCAGTCAATGACATGCTTCCATTCAACTGAACACAAGATACTCCAGACTGCAACTAGCACATAACATTATCATCCCAAAGCAATTCAGGTGTATTAATCAAGAGCTGACGATTAAATTACCTTGTGTAAAGAGTAGTTTATAAGATCCAAGAATGATGTGAATTGGCTAAAAACAATCCCTTTGGCAGAACCATCCCTTTCGACCATGAATCTTATTTCTTCTCTCTGCAACCATCCATTCAGGTAAAAGTCAAAAACAAGATAGTAAAAAATTAGCACAGAACACAAGATATTGAAGAAAAGAACTGATAATAGCACTATTTTCTTCACAACAATGTTATACGCAATCTTTCAGCTTATTATTTAATATTTAGCCAAATATTAGTTTCTCAAATCTTCCCTTTGCCACTCAGAAAACAAAAAAATTCTCAATGATACTAGGTACAAGAATAATTAAGAAGTTAATAATCCTATCTACTAACTATTATTTTCCTACCAAGCAGCTTCATTTGAATTTCCAAGAATGTCCTACATTTCAGCCTCTACAGATAGTCAATCTCCATTTATCAGCAATTTTTAATATATGCAATCAATCAATTTGGTATGCCAGTATAATCCTCAACCATTCTAAAACTCAAGCTTTACTAAAGAAAAAACATTTGACTAAAGAAACCAAGAGCTATCTAAATCAAACTTTTAGACCTATGGATAAACCAAAAATAATTTGTCAAGTAACTACACTTAATGATACATACCAAAGCCTCTATTTTAGTGCTCGTCTGAAAGTTCTCAAGGTGAATTCTATTCAAAATGCTTGAGGATCTGAAACCCTTAATTGTTGTTTTAGCCTGATCTCCGACATCCTTGTTGGGTGTTAAATCAACTGTAAGTAATTTAGAGCACGCAGGGCATGATACTTGGCCCAAGGAAGTAGAGTAGTAGTCTATCAAGCATGCCCGGCAAAATGAATGCTCACAGGAGGTAACCTGAAACAATAATGACTAAATACTTTAACACACTACAATTAACTAAAGAAGGTTTGGAAAGGCATAACTAGCAAAGGGAGAAAATTAAATTAAATGAAATAATACAATCACAAAACTTGTTTTAATAAAAGCAAAAACTTACAACAAGGTCTTCTATAGGCTCATGGCAAATACCACAAATTTGCTCAACAGTAGTAGCGTTATTGGCCATAACTGCACTTCTTGAACTAGAACTTTGAGAATATACCACCAGGTATGGATGATCAACAGCCTGTACATTTAAGCAAGAGTAAAATACAAATCTGGAATGTTTTAGCAAACAGGGAAACTTCCCAGCTCTTGCGTCAAAGACAAAGGCTGGACTACACATTATTATTAAATACAATTAAAATCTGGTACAATGCTTCAAAAAAGTTATTTGGTTTTAAAAGGAAATTATTTCACAATACCATGCTGATTTTCTAGCCTGCCATTACGATGAGCACAAAGTTTACTGACAGTGGTTATTTTAAAGTAAAATGTTATCTGAGATTATTAGAGATAAGGCCACTATTTTCAACATGTCCATGATCATTAAGCATAACTTCAACATTTATCCAAACCTGAAAGGAAAAATGGAACGCAGAAGCAAAGGGCAGAAAAGTATATTTTCTTTTCCATAGAAAAAATAACCCACCTGACGCAGCCGTGTGAGGAGGTCAAATATATGAGCATAATTATGCATCAGAGTATTTGCTTCAATGTATCTGTAATAAGAAAGAATGCCAATGAAACCAGACCAGAATTAATGTATCCATTCAAAAGCAAAATTTTGGCCAATAACTATTGGTGTTGTGCAAAAGGGAAAATCAGAATAGATGGACCAATATCTTTGTAATTTTTCAAATGGAACACTGACTCGTCAGACTGTCTATGTTAAGAAAAAAGCATGCCTACAATTAATTTTACTTTCATGATTGTTTCATGAATAACCTGATCTGAAATTCATACCTACCAATAGCTTCTTTCCTTTGAAGAAAAATCTGCTTTACAATGATTTCATTGTATGGAAAAGAAAAAAGAAAGAAAAAGAATGTGACATACGTATTAAATTGTGCCTGACTTTCATTGTATAACGATTCATAATAGTCTTGCTCTTTAATATCCAGGCAATCCTTTCTCAAAGAAACCTGCAGGAAATGCATAATAAATAAGCATGTACTCTTTCAATATTTGAAAACAAACACAACCACATTGAATACAACTTACAATTCTAGGTGGAAGTGCAAGATCAGCAGCCCTGCCTATTTTTGTGCGCCTTAGTACGATGTTCTTCAAAACTTTATGTTTAAGCAATATCATAGCTCTTTTCCCAGAATCACCATTTCCAAAAGATTGAATTGGTGTGGCAACGTACTAATTCAAGATTAAAAATGAATAGTTAAAAGCACGTAAACATTTCACCACAAAGTTGCAGTTTGCAGATTTGGTTTCTCTTTTGTATCTGCCTCAAACATGGTGAACACAAAAAAGGATTAACAGACTGCATAACTTACTTTATTCCACCAACAGAAATGTCGCACAGAACTGTGAGTGCAGACTGAACATTCTTTAGAGCTGCACAAAGGAATCAGAGCATATTAACACGTGATTAGCAATTCAAGAAGAAAACAATCATTCTAAAAATCTCTGACGACATGTACATGTATGTTATTTCCCTGATCACTCCTACACTAACATGATAGATGTTGCTAGCCAGTAGTTGCCTCATTCATATATAGAATCTTCATTTATTAAATTATCAAGAAAAAACAAAAAGAAATAGGCATAACAAAAACTACAGCATATTTTCCTATAACATATCAGCATGATTATAAAATATTTGAAAAACAGAGTAATGTTATGGAAACCACAGAACAGCTTTGATATAATACCTGTGATCAAGAATCCTGCAGTCACAGTCCTTGCACAAGTAATAAGAATAAGGAGTTATCTGCAGGAATCTTATCTGCACATACAGAATTGAAATTAAAATTAAAAAGATAACTTGATACATTACAGATTTACATCAGAAAAAAAAAAACTCTGCAAACATACCAGAGAATACAGCTCCCCAACTCGGTTCTGAAGGGGAGTCCCACTCAACGCCCATTTGTAGGTAGAATCTAAAGCAAGAACTGCTTTAGCAGTGTTACAGTGTCTAGATTTGATATAGTGTGCCTGGCATGATATAAACAAATTTAAGATCTTTACTCCATAACTCAATACCTTAAAATAATAAACAATATCAATTAAAGTCAAAAGACCTAGTTTGAGCAATAAGTCATTCGTATCTTTTTTCCCCTCACTGAATAAGAACTAACCATAGTGAAACAAAAGAAAACTTGTGTTCTATAGAAATAAAGAAAGTGGCACTAATAAAAACAATGAAGAGATATAAAATGTCTCTTTCTATTTTCTGTTTTAAAAATTAAATTCATAATCGATTATTACAACTGACCTCATCCAATATGATCCTTTGCCATTTCACAGCATGGAGAAATGACTTATCGCTACGCACAGGTACAGCATCAGAATCTTCCATATCTATGCCCATTTTGTCTCCCTTTTCCTTGATAGAACCCTTCAAAATCTTTCTACTGTCGCATTCCTTGGTCTTCCCTTTAGTAACTTCTCTTTTCTTCTTAGCTTGCTTTGATTGTTTTTCTGTTCTAACAGCATCAGGTCCACAAAAATAGTTTTGATGATACATCAACTTACTCGGCAAAAATAATTTTCCACAATATGGGCATCTCTCTTTAGGAGGCATCATATGCTTCCTGTACTCATTCTCAACAACAGAGTATGTAGTTATCACAAAATCATAATCTGCAAACCGATCCCCACTCCTCCCTCTATTAGCCCCATGATAAACCAGCACCTTGGTGCTTCCTTTTAAAGTAAAGCGATCAATCTCACTGACCCACTGAGTAACAGCAACCACAGGACATATGACAAGTGTTCCTTTAATTGCAGACAGGCTAGATGAACATGGTATGGATTGATCTGGTTCACAAATGTCTTGGAATTCACGTTTGGCAAGGACAAGAGCAATTGCTTGAATAGTCTTCCCCATTCCCATTTCATCTGCAAGTATTCCACCTCTACTCAAAGAATGTTCTTGTTTCAAAGCCCAAGCTAACCATTCCCTCTGGTATCTTAGTAAAGGCATAGTCAGATCAGAGGGCGCCTCAGCAGTTTCATTCATTACTTCACTCTGATTATCTAAGTCAACATCTTCTAATATATGCTGATCAATCCATTTCTCTTGCTCCTCTTCCCATGCATTCCACAACAACACTGGACGAGAATCTCCTTTAGTTCCTTTTCTTGTATATTTCCTCTTCTTAGTTCCCTTAAAAGAAGATGGAACCAATACTGGTGGAATCATTGAATACTCATGATCCACCACCTTAACCACATCACTCGGTTCCCCTTTTGCTGTGTTGATACTCTTTCTTCTCTCTCTGGACACCGTCACCTTTTTGGATGAAGCTTTGTCACCATCAGATGAATCAGAATCAGAATCTTCTCCACCAGAAACACTGCCGCTTGAAAGTGGATATACATATGCATTCAAGTCCGGCAGGTAGCTCCCATCCAATTCTTCATCTGAGAGGAATTTTGTTTAATTTTCAGACTTGCAACCAGGCCAAAAATCACAGCTAAAATTAGGTTTATACGTTATTCCAAAGATGAAAGGAAAGAAGATTTCTAGATAACTTCACTCAACTTTCTTCTTACCGCTGGTCCAATAACAAAACTCAAACTAAAATTATGCATAGCTACACACACTAGCTCTTAACATTTCCTCAATTTAGTCTCCAAACATCTCAGGAATATCCTTGAGTCAAAAATACACGACACAGAGAAGCATAAACCCAAAATATTGCAGCCAAACCAAATACAAAGTCATAAAATGAAAACATACACCGAGATTAAAACAATTTACCTTCATAATCGGAACCGGAATCAGAACCAGAAACCATATCCGAATCAGAATACATAACAGATACACCTTTGTCTTTATTGTTGCTGCACTGGCCCTTAGTTTCATCTTCCTCAACAGCATCATCCTTAGGTTGCTGCTCATTCCCTGTTTTTCCCATTCACAGATCACAATGTTAATAATGCCTTGTTCGGTTTAAAAAAAGAAACGTGATCAATAAACCACCAAACTATGTTGCTTGAACAACACTATCGACCGTTAGCATCCGGCGCCACTCTTCTTTTCAAAACTCCCACTCAAACTATCAACTCACATTTCGAGCATACAATAAAAATAGCGCAAAAAAAAAAAGAATCAAGAATCGAACAGGAAAAGGACATCGAAAGGTCTACATCTAAACTGTACAGTGGATAAATGAAAAAATAAAGTTGTGAAAGGAGGAAAAGAAAATAACCTGACGAATTGAGAGTAGCAGAAACTGCTGTGGTATTGGAAAGGCGTCGACGAGAACGAAGCTCCATTAACGCACGTAGATGAAAGTTAGGGTTTTCAATCGAGAAACGGTTCGAAAGAATCAAGTGAGAAAGATGATTGTACAGTGAGAAACAGTGTTCGTTTTCCCTATAACCCTTATCTCTCTGTGGAGAATGAATGAATTGTGCCTACGGTTCGGTTGTGACTGAAACGGCGGGAAGTGAGTCCCCTTTTGTACACAGTAACGAAACGCCACGCGCACGAAGTTCAACGTCAGGGGCTCCAATCCTCTGCAGCACTGATCACTCTGGACCACTATGGACGGGAGAATGAAGTCATGAACCGACTATTGAATGCTCTCATGCTGTGATGACACCTGTCTGCACAATCAACCGTTGAATGATTTAAATATATTAACTGTTCGTGATGTTCGCTTATATCAACGGTGGGCATGCTTTTGAAACTTTTCTCCAGTAACGCTTCCTTTCGATACAGTAGAGTTTGTTTTTTCTTTCTTTCACACCAACTTTTTCCTTATTGAAAATTTGAATATTGGCATTCACATGCTGTGACTGTCCTGCATTCACAGCATTCCTCTATCCACAGAATTAAATCCCTTATATTTAAATAAATAAATAACTTTCACTTTTTAAATTATCCACCAAAGTCTACTTTTTTAAATTAATTTCACCTAAATATAGCCAAACTTGAAAGCTCACCATTATAATAGTGAACAAAATTAAATAAGGAAATTTCAGCAGATAAATAATTATATTCTTAAAATTGTAGTGAACTTGGATATTTTTCCTTTTTCTTTAAAAAATTGTTTTTGTTGTTAATGACCTAAGATAACCTTAGGAAATTTCGGCAGATAAATAATTATATTCTTAAAATTGTAGTGAACTTGAATATTTTTCCTTTTTCTTTTAAATTTTTTTTAATG